>Ga0194058_10000909_pt1 | contig 14701 bp, 13 predicted proteins | sample SepL4417m_MetaG_FD_155490 | JGI IMG/M metagenome (GOLD analysis project Ga0194058, IMG submission 155490) | Anoxic zone freshwater microbial communities from boreal shield lake in IISD Experimental Lakes Area, Ontario, Canada - Sep2016-L442-17m | ecosystem: Environmental > Aquatic > Freshwater... | reverse complement strand
ATCTACGCCTTCTTCATCCAGAGCTGGGCGCAGCGCTACACGACCTCCACGCACGCCGCCATCCTGCTCGGCTTTGAGGCCGTCTTCGCGGCCATCGCCGGCATCGCCTTCGGCATGGACTCCGTGACCTGGCGCCTGCTGGTCGGGGGTTCGCTGATGCTGACCGGCGTGTTCATCGTGGAGCTCCTGCCCTCCTCGAAGGGCGTGGTGACGGAGATCGAGGCGGAGGAAGGGCCGGCGGGCTGAGGTGGGCCGGCCCCGGGTTGGCGGGCGGACTGCGCCCACGTCCGCGGATCGTCACCCCCGACCTCGCTACCATCTTGCGGAGCTCGCTCACGCGGGTATACTTTGGGTATGAAGACGGCTATCTCGATCCCCGATGACGTGTTCGCCGACGCGGAACGTCTGGCGCGCACGCTGAACCAGTCTCGCAGCCGGCTCTACAGCCGTGCGGTCAAGGAGTTCGTCGCCCGCCATTCGCCGGATCGGATCACGTCGGCTCTCGACGAGGTGTGCGACGGCATGGACCAGCCCGACGACGACTTCGCCGGCGCCGCCGCCCGGCACGTGCTGCAACGCTCCGAGTGGTGATCTCACAGGGAGAGATCTGGTGGGCCGATCTGCCGGAGCCGCTGGCGTCCGAGCCTGGCTATCGACGCCCGGTGCTCGTCGCCCAGAGCGACGCTTTCAATCGCAGCCGCATCCGCACTGTCGTGTGCGTGCCCCTGACCAGCAATCTGCGCTGGGCCCATGCGCCGGGCAACGTCCTTCTTGACGCCGGCGCGACAGGCCTGCCCAAGCCCTCCGTGGCTAACGTCTCCCAGATCGCGACGCTCGATCGAACGTGGCTCACGGAGATGGTCGGCAAGATCCCCGAAGAGAAGCTCGAGCTGGTGCTGTCGGGCATCGACGTGCTTCTCGGTCGATGAGTACGATGCGGGAGGGCATCTCGGCCTGAGACTCTGCGGGGCCGAACCGGTGTCCGCGTCCGCGTGTAGACTGGGAGTCAAACCGGGCGCGGACAGAACGCCGTCGCCTCGAGGGCACGCGTGGCGGAGGTCGCATGGCTGCACCGGATGCCGTTCTTGAGCTCGTCGAACGCTTTGCGCGCAACCGCGTGCAGTACCTGAACCCCGCTTACAACGAGACCCAGGTGCGGCGCGAGTTCCTCGATCCGTTCTTCACGGCGCTGGGCTGGGACATCGACAACACCGCCGGCCACGCCCAGCAGTACAAGGACGTCGTCCACGAGGATGCGATCAAGGTCGGTCTCGACTCGCGCGCCCCCGACTACTCGTTTCGCATCGGCGGCCAGCGCAAGTTCTTCGTCGAGGCCAAGAAGCCGGCGGTCAATCTGAAGGACGACCCCGCGCCGGCCTACCAGCTGCGCCGCTACGCCTGGTCGGCCAAGCTGCCGCTGAGCCTGCTCACCGACTTCCAGGAGCTCGCCGTCTACGACTGCCGGGTGAAGCCCGCTGCGAGCGACAAGCCCTCGGCGGCGCGCACCCTCTACGTCCCCTTCGAGCACTACGACGAGCGCTGGGACGAGATCGCCGGCGTGTTCAGCAAGGAGGCGATCCTGCAAGGCTCGTTCGACCGCTATGCCGAGTCGACCAAAGCCAAAAAGGGCACCGCCGAAGTGGACAAGGCCTTCCTCGGCGAGATCGAGGGCTGGCGTGACGCGCTGGCCCGCAACATAGCCCTGCGTAACCCGTCGCTCAGCCAGCGCGAGCTCAACTACGCGGTGCAGGCGACCATCGACCGCCTCATCTTTCTGCGCATCTGCGAGGACCGCGGAATCGAGCCCTATGGACGTTTGCAGGGGCTCTGCAACGGTGGCGGCACCTACGGCCGGCTCAGGGCGCTCTTCTACGAGGCCGACCAGCGCTACGACTCCGGCCTCTTTCACTTCGCCGACGAGAAAGGCCGGTCCGGCTACGCCGACCGGCTCACCCCCGGCCTGGCGATCGACGACAAGCCGCTGAAGGACATCCTCAAGCGGCTCTACTACCCCGACAGCCCGTATGAGTTCAGCGTGCTGCCCGCCGACATCCTCGGGCAGGTCTACGAGCAGTTCCTCGGCAAGGTCATTCGCCTCACGGCCGGGCACCGCGCCGTGGTCGAGGACAAGCCCGAGGTCAAGAAGGCCGGCGGCGTCTACTACACGCCCACCTACATCGTCGACTACATCGTGGAGCACACGGTCGGCCGCCTGCTCGATGGGCTGACGCCCAAGCAGGCCGCCTCCCTGCGCATCCTCGACCCAGCCTGCGGCTCGGGCTCCTTCCTCATCGGCGCCTACCAGTACCTGCTCGACTGGCACCGCGACTGGTACGTGGCGCACGGACCCGAGAAGCATCAGAAGCAACTCTACAAGGGCGCCGGCGGCGAGTGGCGCCTCACCACCGCCGAGAAGAAGCGCATCCTGCTGAACAGCATCTACGGCGTCGACATCGACGCCCAGGCCGTGGAGACCACCAAGCTCAGCCTGCTGCTCAAGGTGCTCGAGGGCGAGACCTCGGAGAGCATCAGTACCCAGCTCAGCTTCCTCCGCGAGCGCGCCCTTCCCGACCTCAGCGCCAACATCAAGTGCGGCAACTCGCTGATCGGCCCCGACTTCTACGACGACCAGCAGCTCGGCCTCGCCGGCCTCGATGAGGAGGAGCGCTACCGCGTCAACGTCTTCGACTGGGAGGCGGAGTTCCCCGAGATCCTGGGGAAGGCGGTGCCGGAGGAGAGGCGCGGGTTCGATGCGGTGATTGGGAACCCGCCGTGGGGAGCGTCTTTCGACGATGCCTCGCTTGCGTATTTGCGTCGGGTGTTTTCGCCCGTGGTTGTGAGAATGGTCGACTCGTACATCTACTTCAGCGAGCTCGCACTTCGGCTCACGCATTCGGCCGCGCATGTGGGGCTCATCGTCCCCGCGACGCTACTTAACCAGGCCGATGCGCGACTCATGCGCGTCGCCCTGATGGCCAGGCCTCTGCATGTGCTTGTGAACTTGGGGCAGCGCGTCTTTGGACGGCAGGTACTGAACACTTCGGTGGTGTTCGTGATTGGGGGTGCCGGAGCTCCTGGCATGGCGGCTGTCGCCGACTTGTCCGGCCTCGAAAGCGCCGACAAGCCGAAGGCGCTGGAGGTAGTGGAGCTGGTCGATGCTCGTGCATGGGCCGACGCCGTCGTCGCCGACGAGTCTCGGACCTTCTTCGCTGGCTCGCTGGACGAGACCCAACTGCTTCGGCGACTTCGAGAGCGTTGCCCCGACTTCGTCTCGCTTGTCGATGGTCGCATTGAGCGGGGCGTCAGCCCCGACATCGTTGGGGCCCACGTAGTAACGCCCGAAACAGCACGCCAGCTGGGCATCGAGCCAGCTCTCCTGCGCCCCGGTCTGAGTGGCCGCGCGATTCGGCGCTTCCAGCCCCCTGTCGCCGATCAAGTCCTGCTGTACACGACGAGAGAAACGCCCATCGAGCGGTACCCGAATGCTCAGGGCTGGCTGAATCAGTGGGTGCCTCGCAACACCTGTCGGGAGGTCGCCGAGGGCAAGCACCCTGCGTGGGCCCTCCATCGGCCCAGAAACCCAAGCATCTTCAAGTCGCCGAAGTTCATCGGACTGACCACGTCCAAGACGTTTGAAGTGGTGTATGACGCTGCCGGCGACTTATACGTCACCGACGCCATGTACGTCTTTCGAACCCGTGCAGATCTCGACCCGCGGGTTCTTCTCGGACTCATACACTCGCGCCTCATGCTCTTCCTGTATCGCGTGGCGAACCAAGGGGAGGGCCGAGTCATCCCTCAGGTGAAGGCCGCGAAATTGAACAACATACCCGTTCCCACGCTCCTCGCGGACTCACCGGGAGGCCGAAGCGTTGCCAATGTCGTCGACCAAGTTGTGGCCGTGATGTCTCGGCTACTGGAGGCGCGGATGCCGAGCGAGATCGAGTCGCTCCGGAGGGAGGCAAACGGGCTAGTCGCTCGCCTGGACCGCCTGGTCTACGATCTCTACGGCCTCACAGACGACGAGATCGCCCTCGTCGAGAAAAGCATTCCACTCCCCTGAGAGGCGCCCGAGGATCTCATCAAGATCAGCGTCCCGAGCCACGGCTGCTCGAGCGCACGGCGTTCAAGCTCGAGCGTGAGATCCAGCGGCTGCCCGCGGCGGTGACCGGCCGCGCAGGGTGACAATCGGCCGCACTCGTTGCATTCCTCTGGGGGTCGGGGATAATGAAGGTGGGTTCGGGAACCCCGTCAGTCGCTGGAAACAGTGACACCGCGGCAACGCGGCCGACGTCCCGGGCCCATTTCTCTGTCTACGAGTGGCAGAACGCTTGCACCCACGGGTGGCGCGGGTGCGGCCATGGGCAGATCTTGAGCCCGTGTTTCTGCAGTGTCCCACCGGCTGGTCGCCACAGGCGCGAGTGCAGCGTTTCGAGGTAGCGGCGCTCTGTGTTGCCGTACTCATCCCACTCGAAGGCCGCGTAGACCGCGCCGCTGGCCGTGTCGGCGATCTGCAGCATCTTCTGGTTGTGAGGCGTGGCGACCCTGGCCGGCATCATCAGGTGGCCCCACTCGATGTTCGTCGCCTGATGCTGCAGGCCGCTGAGGTAGTCGGCGATCAACTGGGGCGGCAGGCCCTTCACCTGGGCGAAGTGCATGACGGTCTGAGCTTGATGGCGCCTTCCGAACCACGACAGGCGCTCGACCAGGAGGCGAAGGGCCCAGGTGTAGAGGTCGTCCGGCGCCATGACGGCTGGCGCGTTGTCGATGTCCCACTTGCTGAAGACCACCGAGATGACGCGAAGGTCCTCCACGGCATGGACCGCGTTGCAGAGGTGGAGTTGCTGCGGATGGGATCTCACTTTCTTCCAGTGGATGGTGTCTGACGGCTTGCGGCCGATCTCCGTCGCTACCTGCCCCCACGTTTCGAGGATGGCGGACTGAGCACCGTCCGCTACGAGCACGGCGGTGAGGCAGAAATGCTCGGACGAACCGGCCCGAGCGCCGGATGACAGAGCCGCCGGCCTGCGCTTCCAGCCGCGGTCGCCGCTCTCATCGACGTAGGCGTGCCAGTAGGGCGGCGGCTCAGCGCGTCTTCTGCGTGGGCCGGCCGGTGTCATGTCGCGCGGTCAGCGCGGGTCAAGTTCATCACGTGGGGGAGCGTAGCCCGACGGGTGCTTCGCGGACAGAGTGACAATGAGATGTGGCGAGGGTCACCCGCTCGGCGCAGGGAATCGTCCGCTTGCACGCAAGAGTACGGGCCTGTTGAGGGGGCCCGTTGGATCCACTTGGGCCACTCTCGTACCGGCGTGGAGCTCCTGCGGCGTTTGTCTCCCTCGCCGCTGTTGCCGGAGCGCTGGTCGCCGCGTAGTCTCTTGTGGTGGGCTGCGCATGGACAAGTGGAGGTACGCGCCGCTCCTGATCGAGGGCTTTCGCGAGACATCGGCTCAAGCGGGAAGAGTGGGAGCATGACCAGAGTGGCCGTCAACGGCGAAGTGGTGCGCTGGGCGCGCGAGCGCTCGGGCGCGACGCTGCACGATCTCGCCAAGCGCTTCCCCAAGATCTCGGAATGGGAGGCCGAGCAGACGCAGCCCACGCTGAGACAGCTCGAGGACTTCGCGAAGAAGACCCTGACGCCGCTCGGCTATCTGTTCCTCGCCGACCCTCCGGACATCCGCCTACCGATCCCCCACTTCCGCACTCTGCAGCAGGACGCCGCGCCGCACCCCAGCCCGAACCTCCTCGAGACCGTGTACGCGATGCTGCGGCGCCAAGACTGGATGCGGGAGCATCTCATCGAGCAGGGGCAGCCTCCTCTGGACTTCGTCGGCGCGGCGAGCCCGGACGACCCTGCTCCTCAGGTCGCCGCGCGCATGCGCAAGGAACTCGGTGTCGGTGACGCGTGGGCCGGGCAACATGCGACCTGGACGGGTGCCCTGGCGGCGCTCATCGACCTTGTCGAGCAGGCCGGCATCCTCGTCGTGAGTAATGGGGTCGTCGGCAACAATACGCACCGAGCTCTCGATCCGGAGGAGTTCCGCGGATTCGTGCTGACCGATGACTACGCGCCGCTCATGTTCATCAACACGGTGGACGGTAAGGCGGCACAGATGTTCACGATTGCACATGAGCTTGCGCACGTGTGGTTCGCGCAGAGCGCCGCGTTCGACCTGCGCGACATGCAGCCGGCCGGCGTCCCTGTCGAGCAGGCGTGCAACAGGGTCGCAGCGGAGTTCCTGGTGCCTCAGGGCGAGATGCTTGCCGCATGGCCCACAGCTCGCGGGGAGCTGAGGCCGTTCGACGAACTGGCGCGGCGCTTCAAGGTCAGTGCACTGGTCGTCGCCCGTCGGGCCCTCGACCTCCGGCTCATCGATCGCGAAGGCTTCTTCGCGTTCTACGGCGGCTACCGCGAAGACGCCCGCCGCCAAGCGGAGACCAAGAGGAGCGGCGGCGACTTCTGGGCAACGCAGGAGGGCCGCATCGGGCGCCGCTTCGGCGAGGCGGTCGTGCGAGCCACTCAGGAGGGGCGGCTTCTGTACCGCGACGCATTCGTACTCACCGATCTGCACGGCGACACCTTCGCGCGGTATGCGGAGAGGCTGGACGCCACCAGTCGCCGATGACGACCCACACCGCTTATCTCGTGGACGCCAACGTCCTCATCGAGGCGAAGAATCGGTACTACTCCTTTTCGATCTGCCCCGGCTTCTGGGACGCTCTCATATGGCATGCGGGGTCGGGGTCGGTGCGCAGCGTCGATGTCGTGAAGACGGAGCTGGCCGATGGCAACGACGATCTGGCGGCGTTGATCAAGCACGCGGCGCCCGGCGATGCGTTTTGCTCGACCAACAATGCCGACGCGGTCGCCTGGTACGGACGCATCATGAACTGGGTGCTCGCAGAGTCGCGGTTCACGCCCGCCGCCAAGGACGAGTTCGCGAAGTCGGCGGACCCTTGGCTCGTGGCCCATGCCGGTGCTCATGGCATGACGCTGGCCACCCAGGAGACTCCCGCGCCCATGTCCCGCAACAACGTGAAGATCCCGGACGTCTGTCGCCAGTTCGGCGTACCGTGGCAGAACACGTTGGAGATGCTGGAGGCGCTGGGCGTGGCCTTCACCTGGAGCGCGGCGGCAGCGTGATCTTGGCCGGCGCGGCAGCATCGACGCGATGACCTGCCAGCCGCCTTCAACGTCAACCGCATGGCAGCCTCGACGTATTGACGCCCTGCGTCTGCGGTGGCACCATGTAGATCGGTCATCGCCAGCGGGGCTCCGGCTCCCTGGTCCCCCCGGGGTTGCGATCCCGGGGGCTTCTTCTTTCTGGGGGCCAATGTCAACGTCAGTCCGACCGTTGATTGTCCACCTTGCAAGATTATCTTGCGTAGCGCTACACTAGGTGCGACGCGTGGGAGGAGACACATGTCGCAGGAGCTTCACAGCATCGGTGCTCGCATCAAGGCGGCCCGCGAAGCAGCGGGGATGAAGCAAGAGGAGCTTGCGCGGGCAGTCGGGTTCGCGTCGCGCCAGATTCTCTCCGATCTGGAACGCGGGGTTCGCGACGTCAAGGCGTCTGAGGCGGCGCGTATCGCGCGCTTGCTGAACCTCGACCTTTCGTCGCTCCTGTCTGAACCTCAAGCGAAACCACGGGTGCTCTGGCGGGCGAAGCCGAGCGAAGGCGCCGATCCTATCGAGGCCATATTCCTTCAATGGTGCGATCGGCAGCGGCGTGTTCTCAGGCTCCTCGATCAGAAGCCCCCGGACCAGCTGCCGAGCTACGACCGCGACCTCGCGCAGATGACGTACGCGGACGCGGACCGACTGGCAAGAGACGTCGGCCGATCGCTGGACCTCGGGGCACGGCCGGCGCGAGCACTCTGTGACGCCCTCGAATCGCAGTTCGATGTGACGATCTGGTATCTCGACACGCCCCCTGGTTGCGCCGCCTGCACGCGCGGAGCGCACGGAGTGTCGATCCTCGTGCCTTGCGGTGAGGCTCCCTGGCGTCGCTCCTTTGATATCGCGCACGAACTGTTCCACCTGCTCACGTGGGCGGCCGCAGAGCGCGAGATGTCGGTGGATGGCACGAGTGCGCCGAGCAAACACACGGAGCAACTCGCAAATGCCTTCGCAGCCGGCGTGCTGTTGCCGGGGCAGCTCGTCCTCAGAGAGCTGGAGGAGCGCAGTTCGGCACGACGCGTGAAGCTTGCCGAATTGGTCGCCATGGCGCGCGACTTCAGCGTGGCGCTCGACACTCTCGTGTGGCGTCTGCACAATCTGGGCTGCTGGCCTGATCGTGCCGCTGTCGATGGCCTGCTGTGCAATCCGCGGCTTCGCGAGCTCGATCGCGCGTCCCAAGCGGGGGAGTGGTCAGAGCCTCCTCAATTGCCTGAGCGCTTCGTCCAGTCGGCATATGCGGCGACCCTTCGCGGTAGGCTGTCCCGGACCAAGCTTGCCACGTATCTGCAGTGTGGCCTACCCGATCTACCGACGTGTCTGGCCACCTACGGCATCGATGAGGGTCTTGCCGAGCTGACCTCGCAGGACATCTTGCTCGAGTTCCAGACGGGCGATCTCGACCCCATTGCCATGCCCCGTGAGCAAGAGTAGGCCTCCCTGCTTGATCCTTGATGCCGGGCCCATCATCGGCCTGCACGAGCTGGGCGTCTGGAAAGCGTTTGTGCAGCGGTACGAAGCTGACGTTCCACAGCTGGTTCTGGACGATGAAGCGCTCTTCCACAGCAAGGATGCCGCCACCGGGCACAGCGAGCCTATCGACTTGGCCGCTGACGCTGGGGCTGGGCGCGTTCTGGCGGCGGCCGCGAGTCTGACGGCGATCTTGCCTGTGGCGTCCCGATTCTCTGACGCCATCGAGCTTCACGATGGCGAGCTCGATGCCCTGCATATCGCTCGAGGAGTTGTTGGGCATGGTGGGCCTGGGCCGGCAAGTATCGTGGCGCTTCACCAAGGGGTTCACGGAGCGTCACAAGCGCGAGGGCGGGGAGCGGGCTGTCACCGGCTTCGGGTCGTCAGCAAACTGAGCGAGGAGCCGCTTGAGCCCTCTCATGGAAGCCATCGTCCAGATCCTCGCCGCCTACCTCAAGGAGCATCACCGCGAGCGCAGCGCCGTCTCGATCAACGACGCCTTTCAGCAGCGCTTCCACGTGCCGCTGCCGGACGAGCTCAACGACTCGCACGAGTTGCCGGGCCGCGCGGCCGACGGAGCGACCTACGCGCAGGCTCCCGCGAATGCGGAGGTCGTGATCCACGAGTGGATCGAAACCGCGCGGGAGCTGGGCCGACCGATCCCTCGGCCCAAAGATCGCCTGCTGTTTGCGTGAGGGGCCGAGACAGACGCAGCGCATGGCCGCGAGGCGAGGGAGTCTTCAGCGGCCCTCCGGGGCGATGCCGCGTGCTCTCAGGCCGCCTTGTGCGGTCGCACCGCCAGCGGCGTGTCGGGCGTGATGGTGAACTCCAATCCCAGGACCTGGGCGACGCGATGCAAGGTGGTGAGGGTCGGCAGCGTCTCGCCCGCCTCCCAGCGTGCCAAAGCGGGCTGCTTGATCCCCAGCCGTTCCGCCATCTGGCGCTGGGTAAGGCCGGCCTCAAGCCGCGCCGCGATCAGCGCGCGCCGAAACTCGTACTGCGGGCGCAGCTCTAGCCGCGCGGCCTTGAGCGCGGGATCCGCGGCCTCCATCTCGGCCAGGCAGTCCTTCCAGTCCATCAGCCCATCCTCTCAAGATAGTCGGCCATGCGCTGTTTCGCTGTTCTCAGTTCCGCCGCTGGGATCTGGGAGCAGCAGCCGCCCGCCTGAGGCCGCAACGTACAGCACCCGGTGCTGCACTTGCCCGCGCACCCGCAGCTCCCACAGCTTGTCCCCGACGCTGCGCACGTGTGGCATGCCCAAGGCGAGCCCGAAGTTCTCCAGAAGGTCGATGCCGACCGTGACGCGCGCCCTTTCACCGGGGGGCAAAGCGGTCAGGTACTCACGTACCGGGCAACGTCCGGCCTGAGTGGCGCCGAGAGTCACGGTCCATCTGACCACAGCCGCAGTATAACACCAGTGTTATCAGTGCGTCCCCGATCATGACGGGCTCTTCGAGGTGAGCGACTGGTCCATTCTCTCACCCTGTTCGTGCCGGCCGCTCACGCCTTGGTGGAGCCGATCGGCGCGGAGGCGCCGGGGACCCGGGCGACCGCGGTGTACGCCTTATTCGGTGACGTGACGAAGGTCAACGGCTTCTCGCGCTACGCCGTCATCGACGACCGTGGCGACCACGTCAGGGACGAGATCCAGAGCCTGCTTCAGCAGGTCGGCAGCTTGGTCTACTGGTCCGACCGCTCACCCTGGATGGAGCGCGTAGCGCGGCAACGCCTGCGAGCATCGACTCGGCGAGCCGCTCGCGGCGCTCACCAAGGGTGGCCAACGCGCCCTGGAGCCGGTCCTCGCCGAGCACCTGCAGATCGTCAACTGGCACGAGGGGTAGCCGGCCGAGTGGCGACCACGCGGCGGCGAGGAAGCGCGGCCGTTCATCTGGCGCGTCGCCAGGGACGGCTCGGTCAAGCCGCTGAGCTGAGGCGCCTGCTATCCTTCTCCCCAGCGGCAGCCAGTCACGGAGGATCCCATGCCCGACACACCATACGAAGACGTCCAGATCGAGGGCCACCTCATCGACTCGCTGATGATGCCGCGGATCATGGACAACGTCATGGACCTCGACGGCGAGTTCGAGATGCTCAAGTTCGAGGTCGGGCGCATGAAGGACGACCCGTCGCACGCCGTGATGCGCATCTTCGGCCGCGACGCCGCGCACCTCGACGAGCTGCTGCAGGCGATCACCGAGTTCGGCGTGGTGGCCGTCAAGCCGCAGGACGCCGTGCTCGAGGCCGCCGACATGGGCGGCGTCTTCCCCGACCGCTTCTACTCGACCACCAACCTCGAGACGTTCGTGCGCGTCGGCGGCGAGTGGATCCGCGTCGCGCATCCCGAGATGGACTGTGGCATCCGCGTCGATGAGGCGGCCGGCACGGCCGAGACCGTGGCCATGAGCGACGTGCAGGCCGGCGACCGTTTCGTCACCGGCCATCGCGGCATCCGCGTGCTGCCGCTCGCACGGCCGCGCGAGAGCCAGCCGTTCGAGTTCATGGCTTCAGCCGTCAGCAGCGAGAAGCCCAAGGCGCAGATCGTGCGCGAAGTGGCCCGCGAGCTGCGCCAGGTCAAGGAGCAGGGCAGGCTCACGATCGCCGTCGTGGGCCCGGCCGTGGTGCACACGGGGGCGGCGCCGCATCTGGCCCGCCTCATCGAGGCGGGCTACATCGGCGCCGTCTTCGGCGGCAACGCCATCGCCACCCACGACATCGAGTCCAACCTGTTCGGCACCTCGCTGGGCATCAGCCTCAAAGAGGGCACGCCTATGCCCGGCGGCCACGAGCATCACCTGCGCGCCGTCAACACCATCCGCCGCTGCGGCTCCATCCAGGCCGCCGTCGAGCAGGGCGTCCTGACCGGCGGCCTCATGTACACGCTCGTCAAGACCGGCACGCCGTTCGTGCTCGCCGGCAGCATCCGCGACGACGGCCCCATGCCCGAGGTGATCACCGACGTCATGCAGGCGCAGAAGGTCATGCGCGGCTACGCGCAGCAGGCCGGCGCCTGCCTCATGCTCAGCACCATGCTCCACAGCATCGCCGTCGGCAACATGCTGCCGGCCAGCGTGCGCACCGTGTGCGTGGACATAAACCCGGCGGTGGTGACCAAGCTCGCCGACCGCGGCAGCTTCCAGACGGTCGGCATCGTCACCGACGTCGGCCTGTTCGTGGAGCAGCTCGCCGACGAGCTCGACGGCGCCGGCAGCTGATCGGCCGCTGTCCGGCGTGGCGCGTTCGGCGGTGAAGCCTCGTCAACCGGAAGCGTACCAAACGCAAGTGACATTGCGTTTGGTAGCACTATGTGCAATCATCGCTGCATATGGTACGGAGAGCCTACTGGATCGAGCGCATCGAAGAACTGTGGGGCCTGCGATCGATCGTCTGGCTGACTGGCGTGCGCCGCGTCGGCAAGACCTGTCTGACGCAGTCCCTGGCGGACGTCGAGTACTTCGATTGCGACGATGCCGCAGTCCGGGCCGGCATGAGCCAGCCGATGCAGTTCCTGGAGCGGCTGAGAGGCAAGCGGGTCGTATTCGACGAGGTCCATCGCCTCGCTGATCCGAGCGGCCTCCTCAAGAACGCCGCCGATCATTTCCGCGACGTCAAGATCGTCGCCACTGGCTCGTCGCGGATCTCCGCCTCGCGCAAGTTCCGCGACACGCTCACCGGGCGCAAGTTCGAGTTGCACCTGCGGCCGATGATCTCGCTCGATCTGGGCCCGTTTGGCGACTCCGACGTGCGGCATCGTCTGGTGCGCGGCGGCCTGCCCGAGCACTTTCTCACGCCGCAGCCGGCGCGCGTCTTCCAGGAGTGGATGGACTCGTTCTGGGCCAAGGACATCCAGGAGCTCTTCCCCGTCGAGCAGTATGGCCCGTTTCGCCGGTTCGTTGAGATGGTGCTCACCGACAGCGGCGGCGTGTTCGAGGCGACTCGGTTCGCCGGCGCCTGCGAGCTCAGTCGCCCTACGATAACCAGGTACCTCGCGATCCTTGAGGCGACCCACACCGCCACGGTCGTGCGGCCGTTCACGACGAGACGCGTCACGGAGATCGTCGCGGCGCCCCGCGTCTACGGGTTCGACACCGGCTTTGTGGCGTTCCACCGAGGCTGGCGCGAGTTGCGTAGTGAGGATCTGGGGGCTCTGTGGGAGCATTTCGTCCTGAACGAGCTGCTCGCCCGTCTCGACCTCGATCGAGTGCACTACTGGCGCGACAAGCATGGCCACGAGGTAGATTTCGTGGTGATACGACCGGGGCTCGACCCCGTCGCTGTCGAGTGCAAATGGTCCTGGGCCGGGGTCGACGACCTGCGAGGCCTGGCCGCTTTTCGCCGCGCCTACCCCCGAGGCGCGAACCTCGTCGTCGTGAGCGATGCGCGGCGCCCCATGCCCTCGAGACGAGGGGGTGTCGACATCGACATCGTCTCCCTTGAAGAGCTCGTCGCCAGACTGTCTCGGGAGTAGGCCCGGAGCGTCGCGTTCTTCACAGGAGCATCATCGACGGCACGGATGCCAAACGCTAACTCACTTGCGTTCGGTCTGACTACTCGCTAACGCCTTTGCGCATGGTCGACCTCACGTACTGGCAGCAGCGCATCGAAGAGGCGTGGCTCACCCGCCCCGTCGTGTGGCTGCGCGGTGTGCGGCGCGTCGGCAAAACGGTCCTCGCGAGGAGTCTGCCGGACACTGTCTATTTCGACTGCGATCTGCCGGACCACCGCCTTGAGATGGTCGACACGGCGCGCTTCCTCGACGGCGTTCGCGGGCGGCGCGTGGTGCTGGACGAGGTCCATCGTCTGGCCAACCCCTCGGAGCTTCTCAAGAACGCGGCCGATCACTACCCGGACGTCCGCGTACTGGCTACCGGTTCGTCGACGCTCCAGGCGTCGGCCAAGTTCCGCGACACGCTGGCCGGACGCAAGTGGGAGGTCTGGCTCGTGCCGCTCATCTCTCCCGACCTGCGGGATTTCGGCAACCCCGATCTCTCGCACCGGGTTCTCGCCGGCGGCATGCCTGAGGCTTTTCTCGGCGCGGAGGTGGACGGCCGGCTTGCCGGCGAGTGGCTGGACGCGTTCTGGGCGCGAGATGTCCTCGAGCTGTTCCGGGTCGGCCAGAAGTGGGGCTTCACGCGTCTCTGCGAGCTCCTCATGGCCGACAGCGGAGGTGTGTTCGAGGCGACCCGCTACACGGCCGCGTGTGAGCTCAGCCGTCAGACCATCGTGAATCATCTGTGGCTGCTCGAAGCGACCAGTGTGGTGCACGTCGTGAAGCCGTTCTCCACGCGTCGCGCGGCGGAGATCGTGCGGGCGCCCAAGGTCTACTGGTTCGACAGCGGGTTCGTCAGATTCGCGCGAGGCTGGTCGCGGCCGGCGGAGGTCGAGATGGGGGCGCTGTGGGAGCATGTCGTGCTCAACGAGATCGTCGGCCGCATCCCCTACGTCAAGGTCAACTACTGGCGCACAAAGAACGGCAGCGAGGTCGGCTTCGTCCTGGCGCGACCGAACGCCGCTCCCCTGGCAATCGAATGCCGCTGGCGGTGGGCTGGGGCTCGTGACGCGCCCGGGCTCACCGCGTTCCGGCGGGTGTACCCGGGTGGCCGCAATCTGGTCGTGACGAGCCACACGTCGCGAGACTACTCTCAGCGACGGGGCGATCTCTTGCTCGAAATGGTCGGCCTCGATGGACTGATCGGGATCGTCGATGAGTACCTACGGGGCTGGTTGACGTAGGCGAGATGGGAAGGCCGGCCTTGGTCATTCTCTACCAGCGCGCTTCGTCGAGAAGCTTCATCAGGTTTCGCTTCGGCTTGTGAGCGGCCCTGACCGCGGCGAGATACGCGGCAAACTCGGAGCCTCTGTCGAGCCGGTCCAGGAGCTTCTTGACCCTGTGCAGGAGCGCGACCGCGTCGGCGTAGGTGTGATTCGTCCTGGCGTCGATCAGCTGCTCGATCCGCCGCTGGTAGATGGGAAGGACATCCTCCGGATGGACCGCCTCCCGCCGCGCGGCCAGCTCCATCCACAGTGAGTCGGCGCAGCCACCGGCGACCGCCTCCTGCC
>Ga0194058_10000904_pt1 | contig 14731 bp, 12 predicted proteins | sample SepL4417m_MetaG_FD_155490 | JGI IMG/M metagenome (GOLD analysis project Ga0194058, IMG submission 155490) | Anoxic zone freshwater microbial communities from boreal shield lake in IISD Experimental Lakes Area, Ontario, Canada - Sep2016-L442-17m | ecosystem: Environmental > Aquatic > Freshwater... | reverse complement strand
TTCTACCACTTCCCCATCGGTCATCACATAATCGCGCCCCACCGTTTTGACCGCGCCCAATTCCTTGGCTTTCCCCCAAGAGCCAATCTGCAAAAGCTTGTCCCAGGCAATCACATCGGCGCGAATGAATTTTTCTTGAAAATCTGTGTGGATCGCCGCGCCTGCCTCAGGAGCAGTGGCGCCTTTTTTGATGGTCCAAGCGCGCGTTTCGATTTTTCCCGTGGTCAAAAAAGTTTGCAGTCCCAGCAAGTCATAAGCCGCCACAATCAGTTCATCAATGTGTGAGACCAAGCCCATTTCAGCTTTTTCCTCCTCGCTCATTTCCAACAACTCTTCCTCAATTTTGATATCCAATTTCAAATGCTTTCGCTCTTCCAAATCTGGCAACAGTTTTTCAGCTACATCTGCCACATTATACACAAACAAAAATGGCTTCATCGTCAGCAGTGACATTTCGCGAATGATGATTTTGCCATTTTCATCTTTGAGCATTTCCTCCAACCCCACAGTTTCATTGGCCAATTTGCCAGCTTCCAAGGTCGCCTTGATTTTTTCAATCACTTCCAACTGACTGCCGGCGCCTTTTTTGTTGCCTTTAGCTTCTTTTTCAATGCGAAATTGAGTTTTGCTCACGGTTTCCAAGTCAGCCAAAATCAACTCCAGATTGATCACTTCAATGTCGCCCACGGGATTAATGGCGTTGTGCACATGCGCGATGTTGGAATTCTCAAAAACCCGTACCACTTGCGCAATAGCATCTACCTGCCTAATGTTGGCCAAAAATTTGTTGCCCAACCCTTCACCTTCCGAAGCACTTTTCACAATGCCCGCAATGTCCACAAATTCCACCACGGCCGGCACAATTTTTTCCGTCTGGGACATTTCCGCCAGTTTCAGCAAGCGTTCATCTGGCACTTTCACCACCCCCACATTCGGCTCAATGGTGCAGAAAGGATAATTGCTAATTTCCACCGGATTTTTGGTCAGCGCCTTGAAAAGCGTACTTTTCCCCACATTCGGCAACCCCACGATTCCAATTTGTAAAGACATATGATTGTTATAAAATTTATCAAATTATAAACTAAGGCTACCGCAAATTGGGCATTTAGGCAATAATATAGCCATAAATCTTGTGTGCATATGAAATAAAAATAACAACATTGCAAATTTGTCCATATGCATATAATTGCAATGTTGCAAAAAACCAGCAAACACAAACTTTTTTTCAAAAAACCAAAAACAACAGCGTTTCAGAAAAATGCATATGCATTTATTTGACACACTTCATAATAAAACCCCAATAAAAATGGGCTTTAAAAAATAATATGCTAATTCCCGCATATGCGGGAATTAGCATATTTGTATTTTCCACCAAGCGAAATTACTACCCTAAAAACACAATAACTATTATTTGATAATCTTCTCACTCTCCCAAATTATTTCAAAAATCTTCCGCAGGGTGGCGCTAATATCATTGTCCTCAATGATAAGCCCAAATTTTTTGTTGTAATTGGAGGCAAAAGCCTTGTTGCCACAAACTCCCACTTTCACTTCCGAAGAAAAAAGTTCTGCGGGCAAAATTCTGGTTTGTCTTAATTCTTTTTCATCTTTTTGTTGCAAGTTGCGGACGCCTTTCGAGTCTTGACCTATTATCCTTATCTGAATCCCAGCTGCAATTCTTTTTTTGACATATTCTTTATGCGTTTTCTCATTCTCAATTATTGCAAACTGTGGAGTTGTGAAGGAAAGAATTTCCTCTCCAATTTTCAAAATATCATCATCCACCAAATCCAGACCCGCACTACCTTCAAAAAAATAAACCCTAGGCTTGTCAATACTACTATTTCCCATCGCCATCAACTCTGGCAAGGCTTCTCGCGCTGAATGCATTTTTTCCTTGGCTGCCAAGAAACATTCTTTGGGCGACTTGGCCACATAAAAAGTTTTTTCTTGACTTGGCATTTTAAGCGCAAAACCTTTTTGCACAAGATTCTCCAAAACAACATAGACTGTGGATTTCTTAAGACCACTGCGAAGAGACACCATATAAGCAGTCGCCTGACGAAGTGGAAGCAGTGCCAAATAACATTCTGCTTCTTTCTTATTTAAGCCCAAATTCTCCAAAGCTTTAAGTATATTCATAAGATTATTTTAGCTGATTTAGTTTATATGATTATTTTAACAAATGAGCCATGTTTGGTCAATATTTCTGACGCATATTTCTTTCATGTATTTTTTTGGCTTGTTTAAAGTAGAATTTAATAAAATATCTATTCGTTCTTATTGACCTTTTTGCCAATAATTGTTAGAATGAGATGTCGTTGATTATTTGTTTTTAAATAAGGCGATCTAGTTCTTTCTAAAAGTTTCGAGATTGAGTTTAAGCTAAAAGGGGGTGTTTTTCAAAAACACTAACTTTCAAACCATTGTCCTTTTATTATTTGTCGGGTAGCAATAATAAGATACCCAGCAATGGACGCAATAAAATTAACTTGCTTTTGTTGCAAGTTACTTGTCAGGAATCGCTGACACGCTTTATTGGTATTTTTGAAAAGTTTTTTAGCTTCAAACTTCAAACAGCAAAAAACCGCCAACTGGCGGTTTTTTTGTAACAAAATTTTATTAGACATTTGACATTGGGATTTTGGATTTTATAGTTATCCTTCCATCTTCACAATCTTGTCAAAATACAGCGCCACCGTTGAAACCCAACTAGGGGCCCCAGGGTCGCCAACGCAACTGCGTCCGCACTTCCAAGTGTCAACCATCCGAACTGGGGTGTTGCGATCCTTTTCAATCAAAACCGCCAAGCGATTGCCAACGACCTCCACGGCCTCTTGCGCACTTGCAAAGCAACTATAACCCATTGCTGTTCCCCTGGCGCCCTGCCCCTTATACCCCCAATAATTGAAACAAGTGCTACCGTCTTTGAAGGGTGAAGCCAAACCAAAACTACTTTCCTTCTTGGCAATTCCTACCAAAAAAGCAGCTACTTTATTTTCTCGCTGAGCGATAAAAGGAATCATCTCTCGCATTGGCGTCTCTCCAACAATTTCAAGTAGGCCTGTCTCCAATTCAGTCACCTTGTTCTTGCACGCAAAAGATTTTTCTGAGGTTATTTTTTTCCCCAATAATTCATTGGTTTTATTGCTTTCCAAATCTTCATCAAAAAGTTGTGGCTTTTCAAAAAGAACCGATTTGGCAAGCGTCATTTTCAACTGCGGTGCTTTTTGCTCACCAGAGGCTTGCGCAAAAGGCGCGCCTTGCAAATCAAAACCTTTTTCTGCCAAACCAAGAATGCCCATCAAAAAAATTACTGCCAAACAAATTTCCACTCGCTTATTCAAATAAACTCCTATTTTCTGGCCTTGTTTTTTTGCAAAAAATAGTTTTTCTCTCCCCCTAGAAAGTAAGGGATCACACATATGGTATTGCTAAAAAATTAACTGGTCTTGGCATGTTTGCCACCAAGGACGCAGATTTAAGGCTAGCAAGAAATCCCCCGCAAGTCAAACACTTTATCCACTTTTAAGCAACAATTTGGCTTATCCAAGCATTTTTTTGACAACAAAAAAGCCTTCCGCAGAAGACTTTTCAAAGTTTAAAAAAGAAAATACTAAGTTTTGAATTTTTGCAAAATAGAATCCACATCCTTGATCCATTTGTTGGCAGCAGCTTGACCACCCGTCACCTCGCAATTGGAGCCACATTTCCAAACCACCATCTTGGCAGCCGTGTCTCGCTCATTTTCTTTGACAAGCGTTTTTATGCGCTTGGCCACTGTATCAACCGCGTCTTGAGGGCTATCAAAGCAAGTGTGTCCGCCCGTGCCCATCCGGTCTCGTTGTCCGCGATAGCCCACATAATTGTAGCAATCCTTGCCTTCCAGCACTGGCACATGCTCTCCCCAATTACTTTCTTTCTTGGCAATCGCCACAAAAAAAACTGCCACGGCTCGATCTTGTTTGGCAATATATGGCACCATTTTCTCAATTGGATGACCTTTGACCATGCTATATATTTCCTTTTCCAAAGCTGCTTGATCGCTGGCAGTTTGGATTTCAGCCACTTGCCCAGAAAAAGCTTCTGCGGAGTCAGCACCATTTGCCAAGCCTAAGACCATACCATTTGCCTGCGCACCATTGACCTCTTGTATGGTTGCTAACCGTTGCTGCGATTCACTGTCAGCCGCAGAAACCCCTTGCCCCAAATATTTATACACAAAAGTCATCGTTACCATCCCAAACAAAATTGAACCTACAATAGAAAGATTCCAAAGCCTCATCAGTGAAAATTGGCTCAGGAAATTTTGAGAAACCACTGTGGTTTGCTCAAGCATCAAGGCATATCTTTTCTCCAGCAAAGCAACTAGTGCGCTGGAGCGACTTGGCTTATAGCTGACAAAGTCGCGCACCACGCGATAACTCAAACCATCAAACTTGTCAGCCAACAGATCCAGCTTGACGCCACTTCGCAACAACTTTGCTTGCTTAGGCGTGATGTACAATTTCGAATCCTCCGTAAAAAAAGCTTTGGTTTTTTTGCCACGCGAATAGAGCACTGGTTCGCTGACATCGCCAGCCAACACCGTGCTTAAGATATTTGCAAGCTTGTTTTGTTTTTTGGTCACCTTGATTTCAATATCCAAAAAGCGCTTATTTTTATTTTTTATTTTCATAGTTTAGTTAAAAATCTAAGCTATTCTTACTAGAGCAATTTACTTTTTAAGTATAGCACCTTTTCGATAATTAAAAAATAGCCAACCAATTGAAAAACAAATTAGCAAAAGTGAAAATATCTGCCCTAGCGTGAAACCCCCATGCATAAAGCCTATTTGCGAATCAGGCTGGCGAAAAAATTCGCAACCAAAACGCGCCAGCCCATAACCAAAAAAATAAATCACCAGGAGAAAACCACTGACGAATTTTTCTTGCTTGCGCGAAAGCCACAAAATCACAAAGAGTAGCGCACCTTCCAGCAACGCTTCCAGCAATTGCGAAGGCATTCGCAACACAGCAGAACTGTTGGAAAAATACATTCCCCATTGTGAAGTCGTCACGCGCCCAACCAATTCTCCATTGAGAAAATTTCCCACTCGACCAAAAAAATAACCCGCTGGCAAGGCTGGCACCACAAAATCAGCCAGCCTCAAAAAATCCAACTTCCTTCTTTTTGCAAAGAAATACGCCCCCAAAACTCCACCAACCAAGGCGCCAAAAAAACTCATCCCATAAAGCCCCACAAAAGCATGACTTGCAAAATCATAGGGGGAAATCAATTGCAAGGGATGTGCCAAAAAATAAGGCAGGTTGTAAAACAAAGCATAACCCAAGCGCCCGCCTATCAACCCGCCCACAAAAGACGCTAGCATAAAATCCAACATCATGTCCTGCAGTTTGCCTACCTGCTTGGTAGGCAAATCATTCGCAAGCTCGAATTTGATTGCTTCGCCTTTTTTTATGCGCCATTGCAAAAGAAAATAAACCACCAAAAAACCAAGCAAATACATCAAAGAATACCAACGCACTGCCACAGCCCCCACGCTAAAGGCAATCGGATTGATCAATTGAGGAAGCTGTTGATAAAATTCAAGACTCATTATTTTGTTACAGAGACTTAGTTGAAAAATATAGATATAAATTTAGCCTATATGCCAGCATGCGGCTTTGGATCGCCTCTAAATTCACTCGCATAAATTTCCCAAAGCGAAAGAAAAAGCGCCACAATGATAGGGCCCACAATCAGGCCAAAAATTCCAAACAGATTTACTCCACCCAAGCTTGCAAAAAAAACAATCAGTGGATGCATCTGAGTGTCCTTACCAACCAGTTTTGGCCGCAAAAAATTATCAATTGTTGAAATAATTCCAACTCCCACCAAAAGAATGCCCCATCCTTGCCAAATATTTCCCGTTAAAAACATCGCCATCGCAGCTGGAAACCAAATCAAACCTGTGCCAACCACAGGAATCAAAGAAAAAAACATCATCGCAATGCCAAGGATAAAAGCCGAGGGAATGCCGAGAATCAGAAACAATGTCATCCCAATTGAACCCTGAATGACAGCTATAATCAATGCCCCCTTGGCTGTTGCACGGGTAATTGAAACAAATTTTCCGAATAGAATCTTTTTGTGAGCATGCTTCAGTGGAATCAGATGAGCAAGCCAACTGACAAAATTCTTGCCTTCAATCAAAAGAAAGTAAAGCGTAAAAAACACCACCGCAAAAAAGAAAGTTCCGCTCGCGATGCCTTGATAAGCTTTCTGCACAAGCACAAACGCACTTTGTCCAAGTTGCGACATTGATTTGACCAGCGTTTCTTTGTTTATTACATTTTCAAAACCAAGCGAAACCATCAAGGGATTTTGATTAACATAATCAATGGTTGATTGAGCATATTTGGCATAAGAATTCCCTTGCGCCACCGTGCTGCGATACAAAAAATTTATCTCGCTTGTAAGAATCCCCACGATCAAACCAAGCAAAATAGTCAAAGTGACGACTCCAAATAAGGAAATCAGCAATGAACTCAAGCTCTTATTGTCGTTGGTTTTTTTCACCAAAAAAAGATAAGGGCGTTGCAATGCCATTGCTAAAATTCCTGCCAGCATAATCGCCAAGAAAAACGGTTGAAAAATAAAATAAGTCACCACGCTAATCCCCAACAAACTAGCCAAGAAAAAATAAACATTGTATTCTGAAGTTTTCATTTTAAAGCTTTCGAAATTAGAAAATTAATCTCCATTTATTGCCTTAATCGCAATCTCTTGCTAAGATTATAACATATCTAGACTTTAATTCAAACTCCACAGGAAACTATCAAAACAAAAAAAATACCCTGTTAAATACTTTTTAAAAAATAGCTGGGTAAATATAAATAATAAAATAATAAAAATAAACTTGTTTTTCCATCAAGAAAATCAAAGCTTATTTAATAGGGTAAATGATGGAATCATACGAATCAAACCGAGGGCGCATTATTGTGACTGCAGATGATTTTGGTCTCAATGCGCGCACCAATCGTAATATTCTTTATCTGTTGGATTTGGGGAAAATCAATCGTGTGGCGGTGATGGTGTATGGCCAGATGAGCGAAAAAGAAATCGAGCAACTTTTGCGCAGTCGCGTCAAACTCGACTTGCATTTGGATATCCTGCATAAGTTTGATACCAAAAAGAAAAAAAGAGTTGGGACTTTTGGACGGGGACTTGAGTTTCTCTGGAAAGTTTTAACTGGCAAATTGACCACCAAAAAAATCACCACTGATTGGGAAAACCAAATCCAGCTTTTTCAAAAAATCTTCGGCCGAAGTCCTGATGGGCTCAACTCTCATGAGCATGTGCATCTTTTCCCACCTTTTTTCAAAATTGCCATCAAGCTTCGTGAAAAATATGCCATCCCCTATATCCGCTTCGGTGACAGTGTTTTTATGCCTCATCATAATTTCGTTTCCTATGTGCTGCACCTTTTGCGCAAAATCAATTTGCCAACTTGCACCAAAAATAACTGCGTTTCTTCTGGTTGGCTAGTTAGCCTTGATTGGATTGAGGATATTGACGCTTTTTTTGAAGAACTTCCGATGGGGACTACCGAAGTAGCTTGCCACCCAGAACTTGCCGAAGATTTTGTCAGAGTCAGAAAATATTTTTAAACCCTAGTATGCCAACTTTAGAATCCTTGCATGAGCAGGTTTGAGTGTCAGCCTTTGGCTGGTAACCTGCTGTGCATTGTTTGTAAGCGATTGTTTGCAAATTGCAAACTCTCGCAGGAGCAGGTTTGTAACCTGCTCCGCGTTGTTTATGGGTGGCAATATTGCAATGGTAAACTGTGCGGTTCAAGTTACAAACTTGAACCTGCAGGGAAGAATTTCCTGATTCCATCTTTGAACATTTGTTTCAAAATCAGATGATAGTGATTATGGTTCAAACAGTATGCGACTATTTCAACGATTGCTTGCTTCTCAGTAGCGCTGGCAAACTTGGAGGCTAAGCCTCCTATAGGAGGCTTAGCCTCCAAGTTCGCACCCTGACCAAATTTTTTATTCTTGAAACCTCTCGCAGGAGCAGGTTTGTAACCTGCTTCGCATTTTTTACGGGTGGCAATATTGCAATGGTAAACTGTGCGGTTCAAGTTACAAACTTGAACCTGCGGGAAAAAGAAAAAATGCAAAAGAGACGAAAGAGTCGAAAGAGTCGGATACAATCCTGCTACGCAGGATCAGTTCTTGAGACAGCGAACAGAAAACCCATAGGCACGGTAATCGTAATTGGTAGGATACACACTACCTGAATTGAAGTACAGATTGTAGGCGTAGGCGGAGTTAGGACTACTAGACCAGTAGCGGCCGTAAGAACCCTGATTGGCAAGCGTACCATCGATACGGCGGTTACCGGCTGCTGGCAGATGGAGCACGGAACTGGCAGCTGTGGTGTAGTTGGTGATGCCAGCAAGACTAACAAGATGCTCCCATTCACCTCGAATAACACCATTGCCATCAGGAACGCCCGTGTAAGTTCCACCTGTTGGCAGTCGAAACCCAGTCGGGCATGGATTGTTTTGCCTTGTTCCATCCCACAGATTCGTTGGGTCTCCTGTGATTGGAGTGCTGAGCCAATCAAAATCATTCGCACCGTTAGTATTGGTGATGAAGTATGCAGTATTAGGAGAGTTCACGCTGACAGGCGTGGTAACAGGATTGGCGTCTCCTGTGAACGCAAGTCCTGAAGTGGTGTTGGGGATTGCCGTACTCAAAGCTGGCGCAGGTTGTCCGCCCCAGGCAGTGTATTGATGACCATCTGAAAGTCTGCCCCATTGATAAAGCCAGCCATAAGCAGCTTGAGTGTTGAAAGCAGTTGCCACAGCAGTGGCGCCAAGGTTTCTGTCCATCCAGACTTTGCCGTCAGGACCATTGACCACGCTGTAGGTGATGCCACCAAAGGTGCAGGTTTGTCCAGGGATAATAGCATTACAAGCAGGTGGTGCGTGCATACTGATTTGTCTGCCTGAAAAAGTTGCCACAACTTTGTTGGTTTTGAGGATTGATGGATCCAGTGCAATTGGGAAACTTTCTTTGGGCATGGTGAAGGTCACCGAAAGCAGGTTAGTGGTTTTCTCAAATTTCCAGTCCAAATCTTTTCTGACTGCGTTTTTGTCCAGCAAATATGGCCTTGGAATCACGAAGTCGGGGTTTTGATTTTTGGCTTGAGCGGTGCCAAAGAAAACATTGGCGTTGCCAGAAGAGTCAAGGTTGACGGTGGCGTTTTGAATTTTGAAAGCTTGGGTGATGGAGGCGCTTTCACCGCTGGAGGCTAAGCCTCCAAGAGGAGGCTGAGCCTCTTGGCTTGCGGGCGCGCTATAAAGTGTCCAGTTTTTCAAGAGCCATTGTTGGTTTTCGTTTTTTGATTCTTGAGCGGTATAGAAAGTTGTTTGATTTTCATTTTGATAAATTTTCAAACTGGGGTCTTTTTGAATGATGGCCAAAAGTTTTTCATTTTCGGGCGTGGTTTTGATTTGGGTTTTTTCAATCGCCTGCAAATTGTTTTCCCCTTGCTGGGAAAGCGCAATGGTTCTGCTGTTTGAAAGCAAAACCGAAACAGGTTGGTTGAGATTTTGGGGCAAATTCAATTTGAAAAAATCTTGACTTGCCAGGGTGATGTCCGTGGATTGGTCAGGGTTTTGGGTGGCGGTGTAAGTTTGGGCTGATTGATTCTGCTTGACCGACGCAGGGAGGTCCAATTTGATTGGGGCTGGTTTGTTTGTTTCGGTGTTGGAGGACAGTAAGCTTTTCGAATCCGAAGAAGCTGATTTGTCGATGTTTCTCAACCCCCAAAAAATCAAGGCTGTGATAGCAATCAACACTGCCGTCACCGCAAGTACCGTTGTCAATTTTTGTTTTGTTTCTTTTGTCATATTTTTGATGTTTATTATGTTCAAAAAATTATTTTAATTTTCAACTTTTCCAACACTAAAAGTATACCACAAAAATACATACATATTAAATTATCCCAGACTGCTTCTCTGCTTTCTTCCCAACAAGTTTGATAACGAATCCAACCATAACGACTGAACAAAAAAGCATGCCGTTTTTGAAAATTTCGACCCCTGCCGCTAAGGGCATAATTTTGCGATGGAAATAATATCCGAGCAAAATCAGCAGACCTGTGTGCAAAATTGAGGCAATTGCATTGTGCACGAAAAACTTTTTCCACGGCGCGCGCAATGAGCCCAAAATCACGGGACCAAAAAAACGCACCCCTGCAATGAATTTCAAAAAATAAACCGAGAACGCCACATTATCCACAACCAAATGTTCGTAAACAATCAACTTGTGTTGACGCATTTTGCGATTGAATTTTTCCACAAATTTGTTGCCGAAAAAACTCAAACGATAAAGCAAATTGTCTCCCAGCATAATTCCCGCTGTTGAAAGTGCCACCACAGCGACAATATTCAAACCACTTTTTCTGGCCACAAAACCCACCAACAGCAAAAAAATTGCTTCCGGAATTGGCAGCACATAGCTAGCAATAATGGAAAGCAAAAAAATCCCAGCATAAGACCAGCTTTTCAAAAACTGAATCAAGCCACCAAAATCTTGCAAATGTTGATTGAAATTTGGATCAAACATAGTTAAATTCTACTACAATAATCATCTGACCACAAATAATCTGCGCAGCAAAGGCAACTTTTCCAACCACAAAAAACATTGCAAAGCCATCAACAAAAGAGACTACTGGATAAAAAAATACTATGTCCTTATTATGTGGCTCCCATGAACCTAATCTGAAAACAAAAAACATTGCAATTTTGTCCATATGCATATGATTGCAATGTTTGGATTTTTGTTTTTTCAGTTGTCAGTTCAATGTCTCCGACGGCAGCTGGATTGTTCTTACAGATTCAGGACTATTGCGTTTTCCTCCAAAGACAGGCAAAATCAACCGACAATTTTGGGAATTTCATTTTTCTCAATTCTCTTTTTTGCCTTGTCAATTCCATCAGCAGTTGCCAACTCTTCTGGCATTGTTCCTCCGAGTTCTTCAATTGTCTTGCGAACCTTTTGCCCAACTGCATAATGAGTCAGATTCGCATTCATTTCTCCTTGGATTTTTTCTCTACGCAATTTTGCATCTGCTTGCGTAGCACGAAACAAATTGGCAGCCAACTCTTCACTGCCCATATGGTCAAGAATTTTTTGAGATTTCTTCAAGCCTTTTCTATTATGAATATCATTAGCATCCAGCCCACCGTATAAACCCTTGTAACCATAATTCTGAAATTTTCCATAATTCTTCACGCCCGCATTTTCAGCAGCCTCAGCCAATGAAATATTGTGCTTTTTAATTTCGCCCCGCAAATTCAAACGCTTGCTATCTTCGATCAATTGATCCATTTGCTCCTGTCTTCTAGTTTGAATGGCAAAATATGTCTGACCAAGTGCGACCACTTTTTTTGAGGGATCAGCATTTTGCACGATCAAATAACAAGCATAGCGAGATAAATACATCGTATCAATCTTTCTTTCTGCTCCAGAGCCAATTTTAACCATTTCGCTGGCATCAACAAAATGGTTGTGGATAACTTCATCACTATTTTTACAGGATTCCTTAGTTTTTTCTATTACAACCAAAAAATTTCGATAATCCAAATATTCTAAAGCTTTCGCCAGCTCTCTTGCCGACCAAAACTCGCTCTGATATTCATTAACTCTTTTAATACTTTCGAAAAGATTTTTTGCCATATGTTTATTTTTAACTTGTTATGATGATATTTTATCATCATAACCAAAACCCGTCAAATCTGGCTCAAAAAGGCAACTTTTTCAATCACAAAAAACATTGCAATTCTGTCCATATGGTTATGATTGCAATGTTCGGATTCTAGTGGTTGCGATGCAGAAGAAAAGATTATGCAGACACTGTCTGCACTTATTATTAGTTCAAGGTTTCCGACGGCAATTGAATTGTTCTTGTTTTAAAATTTAGAACTATTTTAATTTCCTCCAAGGGTGGACAGGTAGATCAAGAACATTGAACCGACTGGAGAGTCAAACTAGCGAGAAAAAAATTAAACTTTGTATTTCTCAATAATTTCGAGATTCTCTGCAGCAACTTGAAGATCGCAGAATTTGTGATTAGGCTTATTTTTTTCAATTGCCTCAATCAATTCTTTTACAAAAAATTTCGGTTCTTCAGACATTTGTATGGGTAGACAAATCTTGGAAAATAGTCATTGATTGTTAGTTTGGCTTATTCTAGCCATTTAACATTAAAACCATTGACTGCAAGAAAAATTGATGCCATTAGTACAGAAACGCTAGTGGAAGCCTTTTCCAAAGAGAAGCTAACAGTGGAGACTTCGCCCCCACCAATCTTGAAATGGCTATGCATAGCGACGAATAGGACTTTCAATGCTTTCCCGCTACCTAGATTTATTTACCCACAACATTTCCTGAAGAACCCCCTTTTTCAAGGGAATGACATACAAGGAATTTATTTGATTTCGTATTATTTGAATTTATAATAAGTCGCTCTGCCTTTGCCGACTTTAATGATGATGCCAAGGTCGATAAGTTTTCGAAAATCCAAATTCCGAGTTGGCTTGGCACGCTCGGTCAATTTCGCATAATCCCTGTCGGCGACAAAGCCATTCTTTTTGATGAAGGAAATTATTTTCTGATGATATTCTTTCAATGAATTGCCAGGGCTGGCAATTTCTTTTTCCAATTCTTTTTCCACTCTCAAAAGTTCATCAATAATTCCATCCGTAAAATATTCCAACCAAGCTGTGAAATCAATTTCATTTTGAATTTCATAATAATTTCCAATCAAGCCAACTTGCTCAAAATATTTGGTAACATTATGATTATAATAATTTTCAAAACTAAACAAATTGAAGGTGTTGATTCCCATTTTTGCCAGCAAAACCTTGGTCGCCAAGCGAGCGGTGCGACCATTGCCATCAACGAAGGGATGAATGATCACAAATTGTTTGTGAAAAATTCCCGCCAAAATCAAAGGATCAATTTCGTGCTGATTTTTTTTCAAAAAAACAAAAAGTTCCTGCAACATTGGCACAACATCTTGCTGATCAGGTGGCCAATAAATTGTTTTTCTAAGTGTGGGACTATTGACGAAAACCGGTTCTCTGCGAAGATGACCCCAATTGTATTTTCCAATTATCCCTGCCGTGACTGTTTTTTGGATATTTTCCAAAAAACTTATCTCTAGGAAAATTTCCTTTGATTTGATGCCTTTCTCCAAATCAAGCAAAGCACTGTTGTAGTTGAGAACTTCTTTTTCGGAATCGCGAATGTGCGCTGGTTTATTTTTGAGAATTCTTTTGACATCTGTCAGGGGCAAAGGATTGCCTTCGATGCTAGTTGAGCAGTAAGCTGAAATTTCACGCGCCCGCTTTTCCATTTCCAAAAGCACCACCTTTGACAATTTGTGGCTGTTGAGCTTTGTCACTATTTCGGCAATTCTTTTTATATTGCCTAGAAGCTTGTTAGTTATGGAATATTTTGGCTCAAACATAGCTTTTTATGTTTATCACTTATAGACTTAGTATAGACGATAATTGGACGATTGTCAAGACCACCCGCCGAAACTGAAAGTTTCAATCATCCTTCTTTTGGGCATCAAATTTGAAATATGGATGTTGATAAGCCGTAGCCGAAAAAAATATTTTTCCACCTTAAGGCTACCACCAAAAAAACTCACAAAATCAACCGGCAATTTTTCACAAAAGGCTTAGTTCATCCTCAGTTGGCAAATATTTTTGAACTTCAGCTGGAAGATCAGCAAAGAGCTGATATTGTGCTACGCCAGCTGGTTTGCCATTGCCAGCCAAGGCATATTCCACCACAGTGTTATTCTTGTTTTTACAAATCAGCAGTCCGATTGTTTCGCCATCTTGCTGATTTTTCACATCCCGATCAATCGCTGTTAGATAAAATCCCAACTGACCAACATATTCCGGTTTAAATTCAGTAGTTTTCAATTCTACCACCACGAACCTATTCAAAAGATAATTATAAAAAAGCAGATCCACAAAGAACTCTTGCCCACCGACGGTGAGTTTGAATTGTTTTCCTGCAAAAGCAAAGCCTTTGCCAAGCTCCAGCATAAAATTTGTCATATTTTCAATCAACGCTTGCTCCAAATCTCGCTCTTTTGATTCTGCGTCTAATCCGAGAAAATCCAAAACATAACTTTCTTTAAAAGCCTCCTGAATCAAGGCGACTTCTTGAGCTTCTACTGTTGCCTTGAAATTGCTGATAATTTTTCCTTGTCGCTGAAACAGCCTTAAGTCAATTTGATGATCCAGCATAACTCGCGACCAAGAATTTTCAATGGTTTTTCTGACATAAAATTCCGCCTCCGCATAATTTTTTATCTTGTCCAAAATAAGCCGAATATGACCCCAGGGAATTTGTGCCACAAGCTGTGGCACTTTTTCAACGCCACCGAAAAAAATGTAAAGCTTGCGCATGTAGTTCAGATTTCTGCGTGAAAATCCGCTCAAGTCAGGAAATGCAAGCTTGAGATCTATTTCAATTTGTCCAATCAAATCTTCACCCCAATTGGAATTTTCCTGTTTTTGGACAATTTGTTTCCCAATTTTGTAGTATAGTCCAACCAATTCGCTGTTCACGCTTCGAATCGCTCTGCTTCGGGCTTGTTGGATGCTTTGCTTGATTTGCGTGATAAGGGTGCGATAATCCTGGGT
>Ga0194058_10000901_pt1 | contig 14765 bp, 11 predicted proteins | sample SepL4417m_MetaG_FD_155490 | JGI IMG/M metagenome (GOLD analysis project Ga0194058, IMG submission 155490) | Anoxic zone freshwater microbial communities from boreal shield lake in IISD Experimental Lakes Area, Ontario, Canada - Sep2016-L442-17m | ecosystem: Environmental > Aquatic > Freshwater... | reverse complement strand
TGCAAAGCTCACCGAGAAGTCAAGCGAAGGGTGGACGGTGGTGTCCATCGTTCCCGCTGGTGGCGATGTCGCTGCGTTCCTTAGCCGACCAGTCGGAGGCGCTACGGCAACTGTTGGTGCTCCCGCCGCTGAAGTAGCACCCGCTGAAGTGGCGCCCGCTGAAGTGGCGCCCGCTGAAGTAGCCGTCGAAACCGAAGCTGCGTCCACCGAGACACCCGCCGAGGCAGTCGCTGAGCCCGCCGGTTGGGCAGCTGTCTCCGAGCCCGAAGTCGTCGTTGTAGCCGCCGCCGAGCCCGAGGCGGTAGCAGTCGCTGCCGCAGTTGCCCCTGCAGTTCCAGCCGGCTGGTATGCCGATCCGGCTGGTCGCTTCGAGTTGCGCTACTGGGATTCCAACGCATGGACCGAGCACGTGTCACGCGCTGGTCAGCAATTCACTGATCCGCCAGTGGCCTGATCGGAATCGCCCATGCGGGCAACATCCATCGGCCATGCCGGCATTCTCATCGAAACCAAATACGGGTCCATCACGTGTGACCCGTGGTTCGATCCAGCGTTCTTTGCCAGTTGGTTTGTCTTTCCGCGCAACGATCAGTTGTCGCCCGAGCTGCTGAGTCGCATCGAGAACGCCGACTACCTCTATATCTCGCATCTACACGGCGACCACCTCGATGACTCATGGCTCGCTACGCACATGAGCCGCGACACCACCGTGCTCATTCCCGGCTTCCCAACTCGCGAGCTTGAGCGACATATGCGGGCGCTCGGTTTCAACAACATCATCCGCACAGTCGATCGCGAAGAACTCAACCTGGGCGGCATGACCGTGGCCATTCACGTTGAGACCTCGATCACCGATGGTCCGGGTGGCGACTCGAGCCTGATGGTCAGCGATGGCCAAACGCGATTGTTCAATCAGAACGACTGTCGCACCACCGACCTCGATGCGCTACGTCGGCATGGCCCCGTCGATCTGCACTGGCTGCAATACAGCGGTGCCATCTGGTACCCGATGGTCTACGAAGAAACGCCCGAGCGCATGCGCGAACTCATCGATGCCAAGGTCGAGAGCCAGTTCACTCGTTCGCTCAAGTACGTCGACGAGATCAACGCCAAAGCGGTGGTGCCAAGTGCTGGTCCGCCGTGCTTCCTCGACCCTGAGCTGTTTCAGTTCAACATGATTACGGGCGACGAGCTCAGCATCTTCCCCGATCAAATGTCGTTCCTCAGCAAGCTCACCGCCGCAGGTCGCCACGGTTTGCTAGCGATTCCCGGCACCGAGATCGAGATCACGCCACAGGGTTGCACCGTGCAGCACCCCATTGCCGAGGCCGACGTGCAAGCGATCTTCACCGACAAGCTCGGCTACCTCACCCAGTACCAAAGCGACTGGGCGCCATGGCTCGAGCAGGCCAAAGCATCGTGGCATCCACCCACCACCAACTTGTTGCAAACGCTGAAAGCATGGTGGGAGCCACTGTTGGCAATGGCCCCAACGCTTCGGTCAGCGGTTGGCGCGAACTGCCTGATGCGCATTGGTGACCTCGAAATCGTCATCGACTTTCCAGCCGGCGAGATCCGCGAGTTCAACGAAGAGCCCTACCGATTTCGATTTGAGATTCAGCGCGAACTCGTTGAGACAGTGGTCGCCGATCGCGCTGTCGATTGGAGCAACGCGCTGTTCTTGTCGTGCCGCTTTCGAGCATGGCGCGATGGCGCCTTCAACGAATACCTCTACAACTTCTTCAAGAGCCTCTCGGTCGAGCGCATGCGCCGCGCCGAAGCCGAAGCGCGTCGCAAACTCGATCCGCCCGATGGCTCCGAAGAAATCGAACTTGGCGGCTACATCGTCGAGCGAGCATGCCCGCATCGTCAGGCTGACCTCAGCGTGTTCGGCGAAGTTGAGGGTCAGACATTGGTCTGCACATTGCACGGTTGGCGCTTCGATCTCGAAAGCGGTGAATGCCTCACCGCATCAGATCGTCGTTTGCGAGTGCGCCGCGCCGACCCGTCCTAGATTCAGCATCGATGCTTACGGTTGCTAGGTCGGCGAGAACATCGACAGCTTGTAGCTGAAGCGATAGGTGCCCGGCGTCAGCCGATACTGAGCAAGCACATCGGGGCCACAGCTCGCTGTACCCAGGCCGCGATGTGCCGTATCTACGCAGACCACAAGATCTGAGTTTCGAACAAGTTCGCTGTCGTGTCGTGCTTCAAACAGCTGCGCTGGCGTGTGGCGAGTTGCAGAGAAGTGCACCAGCGAATCGCCCACCGACTCGACGCGCACAACACGGCTGCGCTTGTCGATGCACTCGAACCAGCCGCAGTCGGTGCGCAGCCCAAACTCTTGCGGCACGAGATATGGCGACGAATCGATGGGCTGCTGCCACACTTCGCGCATCGCACTCGATTTGCGGTCGGGATAGTTCTCGTGCGGGCCGCAGCCGTACCACCGCACTTCACTGAAGCTGGAAGGCAGTTGAAACATCACGCCGACGCGGGGCAAGTCGGCGAGGTCGGCCGGCACCTGAACCGTGTGGTGATACGTGACCGATTGATCGGCGCCCACAACGCGCTCGACACTGTGCTGCACCAGCTCTTCGGGTGGGCGGGTGTGCACACCGGCGAGCATCCACGAACCCAGCGCCGGCCCAAGTCCGCGAACCTGCTTCGACAAATCGATGGTCAACTTGAAGCCGTCGTTATCTACGGGAGCGCGCCACAGGTTCAAGCTGATCGGCTGAGTAAACAGCCGCTCTACTGGGGTGAGGGGCGAGGCGCTGCGACGCGAAGGCTTGGGCGCTCGCGCCCGGCGAGCCTGACGCAACACCACTTGATCCCAACTCACCATGTGACCAGCACCCAAGCTCGCACTTGCTCGACGCTGCAACCAACGCACCGACAACGCAATGTCGTGGTTGCCGTCGGGCAGAGCGCACGGCAGTGGAACGGTGACGGAACTGTGCGGGCCGCACGGACCAATCGCGAGTTCGCCCTGCTGGACAAGTTCGCCATCGACGTGCAGGCTCCACATCGCGCGCAAACCAGAGAGATCGCTAAACGACTGCCGGTTCGAAACGACGATGACGTTCTTTCGTTTGCCCGCCGTAACCGTTACGGGACGATAGACCCAGGCAACTTCGCGCATCGCTGGGTGCGGAACCATGTCGGCCGAAATGAGTCCGTCGGCCACAAAGTTGCTGTCGTTGGGCGTGTCGCCAAAGAGTCCGCCGTAAGCAAAACGCTTGGTTCCATCAGGCAAGGTCTGAGTGAGACCGTGATCTTTCCACTCCCACAAGAAACCACCCTGCAGACCCGGGGTGGTGGTGATGGCATTCCAGTAGTCGGCCAATGATCCGTTCGAGTTGCCCATCGCATGGCTGTACTCGCACAAGATGAGCGGGCGATCGCCAAGGTTGTCGCGTCCGTACATCACGATGGCGTCGATTGGCGCATACATCGGGCACACCACATCGGTAGCGAGTCGACCGCCGTCGCCCCATCCGGCATGAAACGAGGCGCCCTCGTAATGCAACAGGCGCGACGAATCGTGATGCCGAATCCATCCGGCGAGCGCGTCGTGGTTCGCGCCGTAGCCACTCTCGTTGCCCAACGACCACATGATGATTGAGGGATGGTTCACATCGCGCTCGACCATGCGCGAGCCGCGTGCGAGCCACGTGGCGCGGTAACGATCGTCGTGACACAACGAGGTGTTGTATGCGTGACTCTCGATGTTGGCTTCGTCTACAACGTAGAGCCCGAGTTCGTCGCACAGCTCGAGCAGGCGCGGATCGTTGGGATAGTGCGACGTGCGAACCGAGTTGACGTTGTGTTGCTTCATCAACACGAGATCGGCGCGCATGTCGTCGTAGGTAACCGCCTTGCCGCGCGTGGGGTGATGGTCGTGGCGATTGACTCCGAAGATCCACACGGGCTGGCCATTCACGAGCAGCTGACGATTGCTCACCTCAACATGGCGAAACCCGATCAGTTGCGCGTGTACTTCGCGAACCGATTGGTCGGGGCCCAACAGCTCGACAATCACTCGATACCGATTTGGGTGCTCGGCCGACCACGGCGCAACATCGGCCACTTCGAACGCAGCCGTAGCCCGATAGCCCTCAAAGATATAGGCCCGATAGAAACCATGCGGAACCGCCGAGACGACGGGTTTACCAACGCGCTTACCACCAAGCGTTTCGAGCGTGGTGCGCACTGCCCATCCGCGCTCAGGCGTATCGCCAAACGAAATCGACGACGTAACCGTGAGTTGGCCGACGCCATCGGCCACACGCAAATCGGCATCGCATCGAAGGTTGGCGAGATGCGTGGCGGCGCGTGACTCAATAAAGACCTCGCGGTGCAAGCCGGCCATCCACCATTGATCTTGATCTTCTACGTAGCTCTGGGCGCTGTAGCGCACGACCACGATGGCCACCATGTTCTCGCCCGGCACAACGAGATCAGTAACGTCGTACTCGCTCGCGAGTCGACTATCGGTTCCGTACCCAGCGAACGAGCCGTTGATGTACACAGCGTGAACACTCTCGGCACCACCAACGTGAAGCACGACGCGGCGATTGCGCGACCACGTGGCGGGCACCTGAACAGTGCGCCGATAGACACCAGTGGGATTGTGCTCGGGTAAACGGGGTGGCGGCCCGGCGAATGGCATCTGCACGTTGGTGTAGTGCGGCAGATCGCCAGTGTCTTGCAGTGTCCAGTTGCCAGGCACGGCAACCGTCTGCCACGCATCGGTGTTGAGCACTGCATTTGTTGCCGTAGACGGCACCGACTCGGGCGTGTCGAACAGGCGTAGCTTCCACGAACCATTCAGACTGCGCCACCACTTTGAGGCGGCGCAGTCGCCCGCGCGTGCGCCTGCGACGTCGGCTTGAGCAACTGTTGGCACCCGCATCGACAAGCGACCAAGGGCCACCGTGTTTGGGTCTTGCCATGGCCGTAAGGGCCCGAGAACGTTCAACACGGGTGAGAGTCTGTCACCTGCGCGCTGAGCAACGTTGGCTTAGCTATGCACCCACACATGGATGCCTCTGGGCATGATGTTGTTGGCCCAGATGAAGTCCATTGCAGGGACGCTCACGCGTACGCAGCCGTGCGAGGCGGGATAGTTCGGCACACTGTTGGCACCGTGAACCGCAATGCCATTGTGGAAGTACTTGGGTCGATAGATATCGCCGAGGTCGCCCTTCCACCAGCCATCTACGCGCTCGCGGTCAACCTTCCACAAACCATCGGGCGTCAGCGCCACACCGGTGATGTTGCGGGCGCCGGGGGAATTCTTGTCGGGTTCGTCGAACGGCAAGCCGTTGCCCGTGGATGCGTTCAGCACCCATTGGGTTACGCCATCAACAACCACGAACAACAGTTGGCGAACCTTGTCGACCTCAATCAGCGTTCCGGTGTCAGCCGTGCCGTGACCCTTCACCTCTAGGGCCAGAATTGCTGCCGCTGTTGCTGCGTCGACCAAACCGGTGGCCTCGATGCCGCTGTACTTCTGGAAGGCCATTACTGCTTGCTTAGTAGTGAGGCCGTACTTGCCATTCGGCTGCGAGTTCCAGAACCCAAGTTGGATCAAACGCAACTGGATCACTGCCGTGTCTGCGCCATCGGCGTTGCCGACTGGCACGATCGTGCCGGGGAAGGAACCTACAAAGACCTGGTTTGCCGGCAGCGTCGAAGTGGTAGAGGCAGCGTCGGTAGCAGGAACTGCTTCGGTAACAGGAACGGAGTCGGCGGTTGCATCAGTAGGCGCATCGGTTGCTGCAGGCGTCAGTATGCCTGAAGTGAGTGGTGCGAGGTGCACCGTCTCGCTCGGTGGAGCGCTGGCCTCCGAGCGCGGCGACGAACATGCACTAAAGACGAGCGCGCCAGCCATAACACCGAGGGCGATGAACGCTTCAATTCGGGGGGTTCTTGAGGACCTAGTCATGTGTAAAGAACTCGCACTCAACGAACGTGCTTTGCTCGCGTCGGGGAAGAGTTGTTAGATCTCAGACTAACTCTGCGACAGAGTCGGCACGCGCACACACCGCCTGCATTTGCACAACTTTTCGAAACGACCGCCAGCAGCCTCTGGCAACACTGCGTCAGGCAACGTACGACGGCAGTTCGCACCAGATCGTGAGTGCGTATTTGACCCCCGACACCAACTGATTTGTTTGGTGCGGATGGGTCACCAACGATGGCCACGCCAGCACCGAACCCACCGGCATCGAACCGTTCGAGAAGCCCTGCAACGGAAACTCGAGATCGGCACCCTCGTAGTTGTCGTTGAGCTTGATTGAGGCAGACACCTGAGCCACATCGTGGTGGATGCGCAAGGTCTCCTGCTCGCCCAACGCATAGCGGATGACGAACACATCGCGCAGGCCGTAGTAATCGATGTAGGGCCAGAACTGCTTGAGCTGGGGCCACAAGCGCATTCCGATGTCGGCTTGTACATTCTCGAACAAACGCGGGCTCAACACGGCCAGCGAGACCTCGTGGCCCGGCACCGGATCGTCGGGCTGCGGCTCAAATGCGCCAACGGCCTCGGCTGCACGAATAATGGCCGAGCAAAACTGCGGGGTCCAGAAGGATCCGGCGTACAGGTCGGGACCCACCGCAGCGATGTCGGTGGTGTCGTCGATGGCATCGACATAGCCGAGCACCCGCTGCAGATCGTCGATATCGGTCATGACACCGATCGTTGCAGATGCGACGGCAACACCCATGGTTCTCGCGGCAGTCGCTGGATGTCGAAGCGGCTCAAGAGGTCGCGAGCCGTTGGGCTCTCGCCCTCATCGGCGAGTCCGAGGCTGCTCGCCAACAACGCAAGAACCTGCTGCGGCGAGATGCCCCGCTCGGCGAGTTGCGGCAAGGTAATCGCGCCATGCCGCTTTGCTATGCGAACTCCATCGGCGCCAAGCACCAATGGCACATGGCGATAGCGCGGGGTGGGAAGCCCAAGCAGACGTTGCAGCATCACCTGCCGCGGTGTTGACGACAACAAGTCGTCACCGCGCACCACCTCGGCCACGTTCTGAGCGGCATCATCGACAACCACTGCAAGGTTGTACGCGGCCACGCCATCGTTACGCCGTAACACCACATCGTCGATCGCGGCTCGCACCGGGCCGCGAATCTCGTCGGTGATTTCGATGACATGCTCGTGGGCTCTGAGCCGCAGCGCCCACGGGCGACCCTGCTCGATGAACTGCGCTCGTTGGGCGACGCTGAGCGAGCGACACGTGCCCGGGTACAAGCCCTCGGGGGCCTCGAGTCCCTGAGGCGCGCTCGAGGCCTCACGAATTTCGCGGCGGGTGCAAAAGCACTCATAGGTTCGACCCTGAGCGGTGAGTTGGTCGATGGCTGCCGCATAGAGATGAAACCGATCGCTTTGGCGCACTACCTCGCCATCGAAGTCGATGCCGAGTGCCGCGAGCGCCGCGCATTGGGCGTGCTCGAACGCCACAGACGACGTCACCCGGTCGAGATCTTCCATCCGAACGATGAACTCGAGGCCCTGCGATCGGGCCGAAAGCCACGCCACCAGCGCGGTGCGCAAGTTGCCCAGATGCAGGTCACCGGTGGGGGAAGGCGCAAACCGGCCCGCTGCGGTGGTCATCGAAGCAGTGTGCCAAGAATTGGTGGACTCTGGGAGCATTGTTCGGTAGGTTTTACGCATTGCGGTCAATCACTCACATTGAGTAGGGAAATTGAATACTTCGGCGGAAGACGATCTACAGCTCAACACGGCACCGCCATCTCGCGTGTCGCAAGAGTCGTTGGCACAAGCAGCCAAGGTGCTGTTGCCCAGCAATTTGGCTGTGATGCCCTCGTTCTTGTTGATGAGCTTGGTGTTTCAGAACCAGATCCCGACCCGGCGCATTGCGTTTTGGTGCCTCGTTGGTGTGGCCACCGAACTGCTCGCGCTGCTGGCGCTCGAGTGCTATCGATTCGAACGATCTCGCGGCGGCACCGGATTGCGATCGTTGCCCCTGATTCGCTTGTCTACCGCTGTGGTTGGCGCCGCCTGGGGAAGCTCACTGTTCGTGCCCAACCCGAACAACACCGAACTGCTGTTGTTCTTTGCGATGTTTGCGTTCGGTGCCAGCGCGTTCGCCATGTTGCTCACCATCTCGCGCACCGACCTGTTTTTAGCCTTCGAGCTTCCGCTGTTCATCACCGGCACTATTGCGCTCGTCGTCAGCAAGAACGATCACCTGATGAGTATCGGGCTGATGGCATTGGCCTATCTCATCTTCGCCACCACCATTCACCGCATAGCGAACCGCGGCGCCGTCGACGCCATCCGCCTTGAATGGCGCACCGAGACCCTCGTATCTACATTGGCCAGCGAGCACCAACTGTTGCTCAATGCCAACAACGCCTTCGCTGGCCTCAACGGCCAATTGGCGCATCAGGCCATGCACGATCCCCTCACCGGCCTGTTCAATCGTCGCGGCGCAATCGACGCGCTCGAGCGAGCACTCGCCGACGCGAGCGACACAGCGCCGGTTGGTCTGCTCTATCTCGACCTCGATCGGTTCAAGCACATCAACGACTCGATCGGTCACCGAGGCGGCGACCAGTTCTTGATGGCCATCGCCGATCGACTTGAGCGAAGCATCGACTCAGGCGCAACGGCCGGACGAATTGGTGGCGACGAGTTCATCGTGGTGCTCCCCAACTGCGACCTCGGCGCGAGCATGGCGGTGGCCGGGCGCATCACGGCCACCCTTGCTCAACCTATTCACGCCGAAGGCCGCGAAGTTCCATCGTCGGTCAGCATTGGTCTCGCAATCGGACCTATCCACGGCGGCAGCGGCACCGACTTGTTGCGCTTCGCGAACGCGGCGTTGCACCGAGCCAAGGGCACTGGACGAAACCGCGTCGAGATCTTCGATGGCTCGGTTCGAAACGAACTCGACAAGCGCGTCAGCTCAGAGCAGGCGCTGCGCCGAGCACTCGACGAAGGCGACATCGTGCCGTTCTTCCAGCCCGAGATCGACGCAACCACCGGCAACATCGTGGGTGCCGAACTACTCGCTCGATGGCTGCGCCGCGACGGCGTCATCGTGCCCGCTGCCGACTTCTTGCAGTTGGCGGCCGATGCCGGTCTGCTCGAGCGAATCACCGAGAGCGTGATGCAACAAGCTCGACCAATGATTCGTCGGCTCAGCACCTTGGGGCTGCCCGACGGATTCCGCTTTCGGGTGAACCTGCCGCCACGCGCCACCGAGCGTTCGTGGCGAGACAACCCCCTCGACTCACTTATCAGTGGCGTCGACCCAACGCTGATCACTGTCGATGTCACCGAGGCCGCCGTCATCGACGACCTCACCGCAGCCGCCGCCAACTTGGCATCGCTGCGCGTACGCGGAGTGCGCGTCTGTCTCGACGATTTCGCCCGCGGTGTGTCGTCGCTCAGTTTGTTGCGCCGCCTGCCGCTCGACGAGGTACGCATCGATCGCACCTCGATCGACACGCTGACCGCGCATCCCCACGACCGCGCGATTGTGCGATCGATCATCAGCTTGGTTCGCGAGATCGGTCTCACGGCTACGGCCGACGGCGTAGAGACCGGCGCCCAAGCCGACGTGCTCATTGCCCTCGGATGCATTCGCCATCAGGGCCACCTGTATTCGCGGGCATTGCCGGCTGCCGAGTTCGACTCGTTTGTCAGCGCAGCGATGGCCGAAGACCTCGCCCATCGCGCACTTGTGATGAGCCGCGCCACCAGCGATCATGTGCAGTGGCCACCGAACGACCTTGGCTAGATCAGGAGTCTGCAATGACGCACCACCAACACGGCGCCGACGTCCAAAACGAACTGGCGCCGTTGGCGCGAGATCTTCGTCATGCAATCCCTGAGGTGATCAAAGCGTTCTCGGGTATTCATGCGGCCGTGTTCACCGAAGGTGCGCTCGACACCAAGACCAAGGAACTCATCGCGTTGGCAATCGCCATCAGCGAGCGTTGCGATGGTTGCATCGCGGCTCATGCTCGAGGTGCTGCGCGTCGCGGCGCCACCGAGGCCGAGGTGGCCGAAACCATTGGCGTCGCGATCCTGATGAACGGCGGCCCAGCCACCGTGTACGGACCACGCGCATTCGCTGCGTTCAAAGATTTCGTGGCCGACCCCAACGGCACCGGCATCGATCAGCCGCAGGCGTAGGCGTAGGTCAGCTTCGGCTGCAGCCCGCCTGAGTGGCAGCAGAATCGGTCCACCAATCGGCCGCATCGCCCAGTGGTTGGAAATCGCCGCTGCGTGGGTCTTGGCGGTACTCAACAGGTCCCGGCTCGTTGCGGGCGATGATCGTGAGCGCAGCAAGGAAACGGTCGATGTCTTCTGTGGTCGTTGACAACCCGGCGCTTGCCCGAACCGCACCTGGCACCGCGCGTCGATCGCCACTGAGCACATCGCTGCGGAACTGCGCAATGTCGGCCGGGGAGAGACCAAGAATGCGCGTGAGATACGGATGCGCACAGAAGCAACCGTGGCGAACACCAATTGCAAACTCGGCGCTGAGCCGCGCAGCAACAAGCGCGTGGGGCATGCCCTCAACCGTGAACGCAGCGGCGGCAAGCGTTTCGAATTCGGCACCCGGGCCGAGCACCGTGACTCCGGCGATCTTGCGCAGGCCGTCGCGTAGCTGCGCCGACAGCTCGTTCTCGTGAGCGATGATCGCTGGCCACCCGATGCGAGCCAGTTCGTCGACCGCCACACCAAGCGCCACGGCTCCGATCACGTTTGGTGATCCGGCTTCTTCGCGTTCGGGGGGAGCAGTCCACACAACCTCGTCGAGATCGACCAACTCAACAGCGCCACCGCCCGCGAGAAACGGGTCGCCCGACTCGAACGCAACCCGTGGACCGATGAGCACGCCAGCACCAAACGGCGCGTACATCTTGTGGCCGCTGAACGACAAGAAATCGGCGGTGGTTGGCATTGGCCGATGCGGTGCCAACTGCGCTGCATCAACCGCAACTTGAATGCCGCGCTCGTGCGCGGCTTCGATGATGGCGTCGATGGGCGGCACCCATCCGCTCACGTTTGATGCTCCGGTAATTGCCAGCAGACGCGGCTTGGGTGACTGATCGAGGGCGGCGCACACATCGGCCACGCTGAAGGTGCCATCGACCCCGCACTCGATATAGCGACACGTTGCAACGCGCGCCCACGGCAACAGGTTGGCGTGATGCTCGACAACCGAGGTCACGACAACGTCGTCACGCGTGAGGCGGAGTCGATACGCCAAGTGATTGATGGCCTCGGTGGTATTGCGGCACAGGACGGCTACGTCGTCATCGCCGCGATTTGCGAAGCGCATGATTGCTTCACGCGCATGCTCATAGGCCTGCGTTGCGATCTGTGATTTGTACCCCGCACCGCGATGAACACTCGAGTACCACGGCAAGAATTCGGTGACGCGATCGGCCACAGCCGGCAGCGCGCTGGTAGACGCTGCGCCATCAAGAGACAGGTACCCGCGCTCGACGCCATCGACGCATGGCACCATGAGGCCATCGCCAACAAGGTGCACCGGTTGCCACTGAGCAGTCATCACATTTCCTTTCGCGGCCGGTTCGCCCGGTGCTGCGAGAGTAGACCAAGGTCCTCTGCAACAACGCCGCAATGCGCTTCTCGATCATCGACGAGGCTCAAATGGAAACGATCCGCAAGGTCGGCGAACACGTGATTTCGCGTTTCCGAAACAACGTGTGAGTGGGCGAGAGGGGACTTGAACCCCTACATCCTTTCGAATACTGGCACCTGAAGCCAGCGCGTCTGCCATTCCGCCACTCGCCCGAGCGCAGGCCAATACCGTAGCAACTTCGCTCACCGCCCCCAACCCTGACGGCCAAGCCACTCGCCACGCGCGCAACGCGCACCGCGTGGGCGAAATCCCCACTACCCTTCCCATTTCAATGGGCTTGCAATCGTTTGAGCAGGGTGTAGAGCGTATGGTCGATGGTGTGTTCTCGCGTTCCCGAAAGGCCAGCATCCGCCCCATCGAGTTAGGGCGCCGACTCGTACGCGAAATGGACGACCATCGCTCTGTCGATGTCAAGGGTCGCCGCATCGTGCCCAACAAGTTTGAGTTGCACATCAGCCCGCGCGACCACGCTGGTTTCGCCGACATCGAGCAAGCACTTGTCACCGAACTCACCGAGGCCGCACGCGAGCATGCTCGCGAAGAGGGCTACCACTTCATGGGTCCCGTCAGCGTGAGCCTGCTGGTCGACAACGAGACCAAGCCGGGCCGCTTCGGTATCGAATCGTCCATGCGCGAGTCAGGCGGAGGCGTTGGCACAGGTTGCCTCGTGATGCCATCGGGCGAGCGTTTGCCATTGGGCGCCCAAGTCATCACCGTGGGTCGCCTTCCGGCCTGCAGCATCACGATCAACGACGCAAACGTGAGCCGCAACCACGCAGAGATCCGCGCTCAAGGATCCTCGTTCGTGGTCGTCGACCTTGGTTCCACCAACGGCACCAAGCTCAACGGCAACCGCATCACCGGCGAGAACGCACTGAAAGATGGAGACGTTGTCAGCTTCGGCGGCACGAACATCCGCTTTGAGGCCAGCTAACTGCCGGCGTAGGCGGACTCACCGATGACAGATTCTTTGCTGAACATCCTCAAGTACTCGTTGCTCGGACTGCTCTATCTATTCTTCGCGCGTGTGCTGTGGGCGGTGTGGAGCGAGGTCAGCGGACCACGGCCCGGCACAGCGCCAATGCCAGCATCAGCGCGTGCAGCAATGCCGCCATCGTCACCCACCTCGCCCGATGCAACCACCGGCGCGCCAGCGCCTACAAGCCAATCAGGCCGCGGATCATCTCGGCCGGCAAAGGGCAGGCGCGGCAAGGTCGGCCGACTCGTAGTGCTCGAGCCAAAAGTTCGCAAGGGCGCCGTCATTGGTCTCGCCAACGAAGTCACCTTTGGGCGCGCCCCGGGTTGCACTATCAGCGTTCCCGACGACACGTTTATCTCTCAGGTTCACTCGCGCATCTTTCGTGACGCTGACGATGTCGTGGTCGAAGATCTCGCCAGCACCAACGGCACGTACGTGAACGGCAACCGCATCACCATGTCTCAGATTCTTCGTCGCGGCGATCGCATTCAAATCGGCAGCATTGTGCTGGAGGCCGACTGATGGCCGAACTGCGTTGGGGTGCAGCAACCGATAAGGGTCGAGTTCGCGAAGGTAACGAAGACACCTTTGTGGCCGAGCCAATGGTGTTTGCCGTGGCCGACGGCATGGGCGGTCACCAGGCTGGCGAAGTTGCAAGTGCGCTCGCCGCGAGCATTCTGCGCGAGCGCCTCGGGCAGGGCGCAGCCAGCGAAAGCGCCGCCTCGGCGGCCGTAGCCGAAGCCAACGAAGCCATCTTCGGTGCGGCCCGAGCCAACAGCGACCAATCGGGCATGGGCACCACCGTCACAGCGTTAGCGATTCTGCACGCCGAAGAAGGCGGCGGCGAGGGCACCAACGAAGAGCGTCTCGTATTGCTCAACGTGGGCGACTCACGCACCTACCGTTTCCGCCTTGGGCGTTTGCAGCGGGTCACGGTCGACCACAGCTATGTGCAAGAGCTCGTCGCCACCGGCCACATCACCGACGAAGAAGCTCGCACTCACCCTCGCCGCAACATCGTCACCCGCGCATTGGGCATTGAGCCCACGGTGCGCTCCGACGTGTGGAGCCTGCCCATCGTGCGCGGAGATCGTTTCGTGTTGTGCAGCGACGGCCTGGTCGACGAAGTTCCCGACCACGAGATTGCCGACCTTGTCGGCTCGGTCGAAGACCCGCAGATGCTGGCCGAAGTATTGGTCGAGATGGCCAACCGGCACGGCGGCCGAGACAACACCACCGTTGTTGTGGTCGATGTGCTCGCCGGTGCCGAACCACCAGACCCCACCGACGAACTGTCATTCGACCCCGCATGGGCCGAAGGCGTCGAAGAACCTGCGGGTTGGGGCGATGACAACGAACCCATCGGCCTCACCCCGGTTGAGCCCACGACGGTGATGGCCGCAGTGGTTGCCGATGTTGCAGCAACCGCCGATGTTGCAGTAGCCGCCGAAACCCCCGCCGCCCCCAAACACCGCCGACGTCGGCTCACCATCGGAACCTTCGCGTTCGTCTTCGCGCTGGGGCTCATCGGCACCATCACACTCACGTTGGTCGCGGTGCACGCTCGTAGCGGCTACTTCGTGGGGTTCGATGGCGACACCGTGGTCGTGTACCAAGGTCAGGCCGACAAGCTGTTGTGGTTCAACCCAACCGTGAAAGCGCCCAGCACCAAGAAGCGCCAAGACCTTGATCAGACGATGATCGACGTGATCAACAGCAAGCCCACGTTCAGCTCATCCGAGCAAGCCGCATCGTTCATTGCCAACGAAGTCACGCCAACCACGGTGGCTACGTCGACCACCACAACCACCACCACGGTCCCCGCGTCGTCAACCACTGCCGTCACGGTCACCTCAATCGCAGGCCCATGATGCAGGCACTCTCGCGCCGGTCAACCGAACTCGGGTTGATCATCATGGCGGGTGTCATCACAGCGGCGATGTATTCGCTTGCCGCGTTAGGAAAGAACTCGGTCATTCCGCCGGTCATCGTGCCGTTCTTGATCGTGATGTTGGGTCTGTTGCTCGTAGCGCATTTCGCCACACGCAAGCTCGCGCGCGGTGCCGACGCAACGCTCCTGCCGCTCGCCGCAATGCTGCACGGAATTGGCTACGTGATGA
>Ga0194058_10000898_pt1 | contig 14790 bp, 10 predicted proteins | sample SepL4417m_MetaG_FD_155490 | JGI IMG/M metagenome (GOLD analysis project Ga0194058, IMG submission 155490) | Anoxic zone freshwater microbial communities from boreal shield lake in IISD Experimental Lakes Area, Ontario, Canada - Sep2016-L442-17m | ecosystem: Environmental > Aquatic > Freshwater... | reverse complement strand
AGAAGTCTTGCTCAATATCCTGGCAAACGATTTAGAGATCTCCTGTATGCGGGGATCAAAAGATCCACAACTGTCGACAAAGAATAGCAGGTCTGCATGATCTCCTGGCTTGAGTTCTCTTATTTCGACGCCCTCGATCTCTTTTGCCCAGGCAGACCTTTTCCCCTTACTCCCACCGTAGGCATTGCCCTTTTTCTTGATTTGCTGCATGGGCTTCTGGAGAGACAGGGGCAGTCTACCCTGGTCAAGGAGATAGCGCCTCATGTCGACTATCTTGTCGATATACTCAATGAATATGGGGCATTCCTGCTCACAGGCACCGCAGGTAGTGCATGCCCAGATCTCATTTTCAGTGATGATGTCACCGATGAACCGGGTTTCGCCAGGATCAGGAGGAGATCCAAAAATGGGATAATATTTGTACGCATAATCCCTGGCTTTAATACTTATCATTTTTGGGGAAAGGTGGCGGCCGACCGCATTGGCAGGGCAGTTGTCCGTGCATCTGCCACAGTCCGCACACGAGTAAAAATCCAGAACGTGCTTCCACGTAAATCCCTCAAAACGACTAACCCCAATCTCTTCCAGTTCCATCCAGTCCTCGACACCCCAGCGAACCGGCTTTATTCTTCCCCTGTTCAAATTGGCAAAGAACACATTTGGGATGGCAGTGATTACGTGGAAATGCTTCGAGATCGGCAAGTAGTTCAGCAAGGAGAAAAATACCAGTATATGAGCCCAGTAACTCGCAATATGAATGAAGTTCAATGTGGAGGAGCCGAGAGCAGGCATAAAAAAAGCAGCGAGACTCGCTGCCGGAAACATGCACGATTTTCCAGATACTGCCGCACCCTTCAGCGAACTTCCGTCAAATATCATGTCCGTAACCATGAGTGCAGCCACAAGCCCCAGGATGATATAGGCCTCGTTCTGATGTCCCTCTGCGCCGGGATGGGCGTACCTGGCAGGATGAAATACTGCCCTGCGGATGATAGCTATGATACAGACCCCCAAAACGATGATTCCCGTATAATCTTTAAGGATATCATAAAAGAGACCTGGGGAGCCCGTAAGAAAAGGCAAGTGGAATTGCGAGGAGAAGCCTTGGCCGATGAGAGTAAGGGACCGGAGCGAGAGGATCATGAAACCGGCGAAAAGCAGAATGTGTAGGATGCCGGCTCCCAGATAGCGAGGTTGCCTATACTGAAAGAATCCATAGATTACTGCGAACTTGATCCGTTCCCAAATATCCGAAAACCGATGATCCGGCATCAGTTTTCTCAAGAGGTCGATGCGGCGAAACATGATGTACGAGAAAAACGAGATAGCCGATACAAGGATTACAAAAGCGAGAACAGGGGCAGGTATGCTGGCGATTGGAAAATCGGCAGGCTCGATCATGGTCATGGACAATAACCTCTTGGGGATGGCAGCCTAGCCTTAACTGGTAAGAACAGCCAGAATTTTTGCAGGCTTGTCTCCGCTAGCCTTTACTAAATGAGTGCTGGACGAATCGTAATAGACTGCGTCGCCGGGTTTGAGCACATCACGGAATTCGCCGACAGTAACTTCCATTTCACCTTCTAAAACATAGATAAATTCCTGACCATCGTGAGATGAGGGTTCACCTGCACCGGACGGATGTAGTGTGACGATAAACGGCTCCATAACTCGGTCTTTCTTGTTCTGGGCCAGGGATTCGTACTCGTAACCATGGTCAGCTTGTTTTGACTCGCTGAAACGGGCAAATTTCAATCGCTTATCCGACTTTACTATGGTAAACGCCTCTTCTCCTGTGGCTATAAAATCAGCCATCTTAAGAGACAATGCCTTGCTCAGTTTGATCAACTGTCCCAGCGGCAAGAAAGTATCCCCAGCCTCCAACTGTGCCAGGACATCCGATTCTATACCGGCTTTGGCTGCAAGTTCCTCAAGAGTGAACCCTTGCTGTTCCCTGGTGAACCGAATTTTCTGTCCGTGACTGATGGCACTCTCTCGTTCAGCCTTTTCCTTGGCTGCAGCCAGTGCGTCGGGATCAGTGAGCAGGTCGTGGCCTCTATCATCTCCGTACTCATCTACTGCTTCCCTAAACGATTCGTAGGAACCCTCTTTCTTGTCTTGATCCATGATTCATCCTTTCAGACCTTGTAGATGTAGCGCGTCATTTGAGCCAAATGAAAAGCATTCGGATGCCGAACTACATGGATCGGCCTGGGGCCCCGATATTCCGAGCAATAACTATCCGCTGGACCTCTGAGGTCCCTTCTCCGATGTCGAGTAGTTTCTGATTTCTATAGTGACGCTCTACTGCATAATCTTTCATCAGGCCGTAGCCTCCGTGGATCTGTACGGCATGGTTGGCGGCCCTGTAATAAGTTTCCGAGCAGACGAGTTTAGCCATGGCCCCGTATTTCGGGGTCAATCTGTTTTTATCCATAAGCCAGCACGCTTTGTAGAGCAGTAATCGAGCCATTTCGATCTCAGTAGCCATATCTGCGAGTTTGAATGCATTCACCTGGAACGATCCTATAAGCCTCCCGAACTGCTTCCTCTTCTTCGAATAGTCTAGAGCCAGTTCGAAGGCTCCCTGGGCTCCGCCAAGACCCATAGCTCCTATGGACAAACGACCTCCATCAAGGGTCTTGAGCATCTGATGAAAACCCTCTCCTCTCTTTCCGAGTAGATTCTCTTTTGGAACACGGCAGTCCTGAAACGTTAGTTGTCCCGTATTGGAAGCTCGCCAGCACATCTTATTGTGCATGGTTTCAGTGATGAATCCGCGTGTTCCGTTTTCGACCAGTATGCAGCTTATTTCAGGTTTCCCTGATTCCCCTGTGTCTGTCAAACACTGAACCACGCAAACGGCGCTCATGTCGGTAGTCGAATTGGTGATAAAGATCTTGCTTCCGTTTATGACCCACTCAGTTCCGTCCAGAACCGCCGTAGTCCGGGATGCGCCGGCATCGGAGCCGGCATCGGGCTCGGTGAGGCCGAAAGATGCCAGAATCTTTCCTTTACAAAGGTCTGGAAGCCACTTCCTCTTTTGCTCGTCCGTGCCGAAGTAATAAATCGGTGCTATCCCCAAAGAATTGCCTGCTGCAATTGTTGCGGCGTGGGAACCATCTACACGGGCTATCTCCTCGACGATGATTATATAATTGAGGTACCCTACATCACTGCCGCCATACTCCTCCGAAACAAATGGGCCGAAAAAATCCAACTCGCCCATTTTTCGGGTCAAGTCATAAGAGAATTCTTCCCTGTCGTCCAACTCTTGGGCAACAGGCGCTATCTCCTTCTCTGCGAACTCTCTGACGACCTTCCTCGTGAGTTCCGCATCCTTGGGAAGATCAAAGTTCAAGGACATTCTCAAACCCCCTTATACATCAATAAGTAAATATGAACAGTTCCGGAGGACTTGAAGACAAACCTCTTAAAGCCATGCCTCAAGTCGTTTTTCAGTCCTGCCCGTCCGGCCTCAACTCATTTGTTTCGTGGATGACGCCGACAGGCAGCGAGAAGTATTCGGCGTAACCTGTATTGCATAACAGATTGAGAGTTTCTCTGTCAAGCCGAATGCATAGGGTCTGGGAAAGCGCAAACGGATGTTTTTTGATGAGCTTTCAGTCCACGCCCATAAGCAGTTTAATAAAGAAGTGCAAATCTTTATTTCCCTTGCCGTTCTTAAACTTTTGCAGTATAATGAAATGGTTAGGTCTAGCAATCTTTCGATGACTTTAAGCCGTTACCATAAGGTTCTTTTGAGGTGTGAGAGATTCTGAATGGAAACAACTTTTTCGATCGATCCGAGACTCCCTGGGCAAGTTCTCCCAGACTCGCAAACGAACCAATTTGTCGTGTTTCATCTCGATGAACGACAGTTTGGCCTCAAGCTTTCTGTGGTTCAAAGAGTGATCAGAGCCGTTGAGGTGACCCCTGTACCGAATGCTTTGGAATTGGTTCTCGGCTTGATAAATATGCAAGGCCAGTTAATTTACGTGGTTGATACCAGAAAACTATTGGATTTGCCTGAACGGGAAATTGATTTGACCGACCAGTTCATAATCGCAAATTCCTCGGGTCTCACCGTGGCTCTCGTTGTAGACCGGGTCGCAGGAGTAAGGGTGTTGAATGACTACCAGATGAATGGAACAGAAGAATTCTCACATACTTTAGATCATATATATGCAGTAGCCAAAATAGATGGCGAAGTCGTTCTCATATTGAACGTCAACCATCTGCTTCCACCGGCACAGATTAGGGTCCTTGATTAAATCGTGTCGGACAAATCGCTCAGTTTCTTATTTGAAGATGAAATGATTTCAGAGAACCTACTAATAGAATTCCGAGAATTTCTAGCGCAGCACATGGGACTGGAATTTCCTGAAAAACGTTTACCAGAACTCAGGCGCTCCATTGACCGAGCCGCTCCGGATCTGGGTTTCAAAGATGTTGATTCTTGTGTAAAGCGGCTGATGTCAGAACAACTTACTTCACACCACACAGAGGTCCTGGCATCGTATCTCACCATCGGTGAAACTTATTTTTTTCGTGACGAGAAAAGTTTTAAGGTTTTTGAAGAACGCATCTTTTTGGATTTACTTCGGAAAGCCCGCTCAAGCCACCGGCTCTTGAGGATATGGAGTGCTGCCTGTTCCACAGGAGAAGAGCCCTATTCCATAGCTATCCTGCTTCGTAGAATTCTTCCCGACTTTGATGACTGGAATGTCACCATCGTTGGCACGGATATTAACACGAGGTCACTGGAAAAGGCTTCTCAAGGCGTCTACACAGAGTGGTCATTTCGCGGGGCTCCTCCCTGGCTGAAACAACAGTACTTCGAAAAGACAAGAAAGGGGCACTTTAGAATAGTCCCGGAGATTAAGAGGGCCGTCAAATTTGCGTATCACAATTTGGCACAGGATCCTTACCCGTCGTTGCTCAACAACACGAATGGAATGAACGTAATCTTTTGCCGGAACACTCTTATGTACTTCGGGGCAGAGCAAAGGCAAAAAGCGATCCGGAAATTCATAGACTGTCTTCTGGATGGCGGATGGTTGATAGTTAGCCCAGCCGAGACTTCACTGGTCGTGGATCACCGTCTCGAGACCGTTAGTGCTCAAGGGACAATGCTCCACAGGAAGATTGGTGGTCCCGCTCGTAAGGTGGAAATCTCAGAAACGGCGATTACATTGTCCCAGACTCCCGTACATCGACAAGCTGTTCCTGAACCTCCTTCTCATGAGACGACCGAATATTTGCAGCGTCTTTCTGGTACACCTTCCTCTATGAAATTTGATCTTCCATCAGAAGTTGAATCTAGGGCGTTTTCCTTCGAAGAAGCACTGGAGTTATACCGTGAAGGTCGCTACTCGGAAGTCACAAAAAAACTTCCTGTAAAGATTTCACGAGTTCCTTTACACGGCAAAGAATCGGCGAGTGAAGCCTCTCTTTTAGCTCGGGCCTATGCCAACCAGGGAATGCTCGTCGAAGCACTGGAATGGTGCGCCAAGGCGACGACTGCCGACAAGCTGAATCCAAAATATCACTACCTTTTTGCGACTATTTTGCAGGAACAGGGGCGAAATGAAGAAGCCGTGAAATCGCTCCAGAAAGCAATTTACCTGGACCAGGATTTCGTGTTGGCGCATTTTGCCCTTGGTAATCTTTTGCTCAGCCAGAAGAACTCAGCGAGATCACAGAAATATTTCGACAATGTTCTCAATCTGTTGCGGAAGTACGAAAACGAAGAAACTTTGCCTGAATCCGATGGAATGACCGCCGGTAGACTGAAAGAGATTGTTAGAGCGATGACTCATCGCCTCTGATGTTAATTCCTCTAACAGATAGAATCGCTGAAATAACCGGATGATTACAAATCCGCCATGCCGACTGACTGAGTGAAAGGACTTCGGTTATGGGCAATCCAGATCCGACTCCCCATGAGCAAGATCTTAATTTAATGAACAATAAGAAAAGAGTTCTCAAGGCGAGGGCCAAGACCTTAGCCCGGGAGCCGGAAAAAAACGAGACCGCTCAATCATATCTGGAATTCTTAGAATTTTGCCTGGCCCACGAAAAATACGCTGTAGAAGCTCTAAGCATCCGTGAAGTCTTTCCCCTTAAACAACTTACCCCTATTCCCTGTACGCCTCCTTTTGTTCTTGGCATCATTAATCTGCGCGGACAGATCTTCTCGGTTATAGATATCAAAAAAATCTTTGGTCTGCCCGACACGGAAATCACTGATTCCAGTAGGATTATAATCGTTTTTACCGAGGATATGGAGGTGGGGATTCTTGCCGACGATATCATTGGTGTCCGCAAGTTCCCAATTTCCGAAATTAGGGAAGATCTAGCGAGTCTCAAGACGCGTGGAGACCAATATGTAACCGGTGTCACCTTGGATCGAGTGGGAATACTCAACATTTCAAAACTGTTAGGTGATGACCGAATAGTCGTGGATGAGGAAGTAGAAGTATGAACACACTGACCCTACATCCGCACATTAGTGAAAGGGAGCGTTGATAATGTCTAATTTCATTGCAAGGAGTCTGATGGTTAAGTTGATTGGGCTCTTTCTCATTGTGTCCGTGATTCCCACGGTGATTATTGGATCCCTCGCATTTTTCAGCAGTAGAGAGGCTCTTGAAAAGGCGGCTTTCCAGAAACTCTTTTCAACCAGAGAGTTGAGAAAGGCAGAGATCAATAGGTATTTCGAGAGTGCTATGGATGACGCCTTATATCTTGCGCGCAACAAGGCTACAGAGATTGCCGCAGAAAGGTTGAAGTCCCCTATCGAAGGCGAGGGCGTAAAAACAGACGGAAATGCCCTTACACAACTTGACCAGGTTTCTCGGGGATTCTTGCAGCATTACGGATCAGGTGCCTATGGATATGATGACATTATACTTGTCGACGCATCAAATGGAGACGTGGTTTATACCGTCAAGAATCGGAAAGACTTGGGAACAAATTTAATAAAAGGTCCATATAAAGAAAGCAGTTTAGCTCGATTGTTCTCCCGAGTGATGGAGACGAAAAAACCGGCCATGGTGGATTACAGCCACTATTTGCCGAGCGATTCACCGCTTGCTTTTGTTGGTGTGCCTGTACTCGACCCGGACGGAGCTGTTCAAGCTATGTTCGCACTGGCTATCGATACACGAAGGATCAACTGGACCATGCGGACCACTGACGAGATGGGACGGTCAGGTCAAGTCTATCTGGTTGGACCGGATTTCTTGATGCGATCGCAAACGCGGCTCGAAACTGCTCGGTCCATTCTGAAAAAGAAAATTGACATCAATGGGGTCTCTGCCGCACTAAAAGGAGAATCCGGAACTGGAGTGATGCCTGATGATCAAGGAGAATTGTCTCTCATCTCTTATGCGCATATGGGACTGAAACAGAACAGCGCCCTAGGAACCGATTTTGACTGGGCAATCATAGCTCATATTGGTGTAAGCGAAGCATTTGTGGAGATTAGGGAACTATCGATACGGATCATATGGATCGGCATCTTTCTCGCCTTGATCGCCGCAGTTGTTTCCTATCTGAGTGCCAGAGGGATAGCGAACCCAATAAAGAGATTGTCGTCGGAAGTTGCCGGGGTCAGTGGAGGTGATCTTACCGTGGACGTAATGACTACCAACAGGCAGGACGAAGTCGGAGTCCTGATAAGGTCATTTCGCAGTATGGTGGAGAACCTGAAACAGCAGACGGGCCAGATTTTGGAAGGCGTAAACGTACTTGGATCCGCATCGTCTGAAATATCTGCGACGGTTACCCAGCTAGCGGCCGGCAGTTCGGAAACGTCCTCGGCGGTGAGCGAGACCACTGCCACTGTGGAGGAATTGAGACAGACCGGGCTCCTGTCCAGCGAAAAAGCTAAATCTGTAGCCGATGACTCCCGCAAATCGTTCCATATAGCTCAGGCCGGCAAGAAAGCGACTGAAGACACCATTGAGGCAATGAATCTTATTAGAGGGCAGATGGAGTCAATTGGTGAGACCGTGATAAAACTGAGCGAACAAAGCCAATCCATAGAGGATATTATAACTGCCGTGAAAGACTTGGCCGAACAATCTAATCTCCTCGCGGTGAATGCTGCCATTGAAGCGGCAAGAGCCGGCGAACAGGGCAAAGGTTTTACCGTGGTGGCCCAGGAAATCAAGAGTCTTTCGGATCAGTCAAAACGCGCGACAGACCAGGTCCGTACCATACTTGAAGACATCAGAAACTCTATCAGTGGGGTAGTGATGGCTACGGAACGAGGCAGCAAGGCTGTAGAAGCCGGAGCAAGGCAATCCTCAGAAGCTGGGGAATCAATCGAGGAAGTGACCAAGAGCGTTCAAGAAGCTTCCCAGGCCTTGACCGTGATCGTTGCATCAAGCGAACAGCAGTCCATAGGTGTGGAGCAAGTAGCTTCAGCTATGGACAACATTGACCAGGCGATGCGACAAAATCTCCTAGGTTCTAGACAGCTTGAAACGTCAGCTCGAGACTTAGAGGAATTGGGGCAAAGATTGAAGGACCTCGTGGAGCGCTACAAGGTATAAGCTCGGAGAATCCTAAATGGATAATAAAGAAGAAGAATTTCTGCGAAGACTCCGCTCCACATTCAAGATTGAGGCGGAAGAGCATTTGAGGTCTATTTCCTCGCAACTCATCGGTCTTGAAAAGGACCCTAGTGTCCAGGAACGGGCAATAGGGCTCGAAACAGTTTACAGGGCGGCTCACAGCTTAAAAGGCGCAGCACGAGCTGTAAACTTGAGAGACATAGAGACAATATGCCAACTCCTAGAAAGCATATTCTCTGCTTTGAAGAGCGAAGACTTGAAACCTTCTCCTGATATCTTCGACACACTTCACCGCGCGATAGACGTTATGTATCAACTACTTTCCTCTCCCACGGGGGTGGGAACCGCTGATCTGATGAATGAGCTTTCCCGGTTGACGATGGAACTGGCCCAGACAGAAAAACAGGCCCAACAGGTGGACACAAAATCTCCCGATGTCTCAACGCAGCTCCCGGTGGCATCTGAACCCATACTTGATAAGGACACCAGGCAGAATGAAGAAGTGACGCCAACCTTAACTACAGAACCCCTGGAACCTGATCGTTCTATTCACGAGAGTTCGACAAGACAGCCTCCTCCCTCAAGCACGGTGAGGATTTCTACGACAAGGCTTGATGCCCTTCTCTATCAAGTAGAGGAAATGGTTTCTGTCAAAATGGCAGCGAACCAGCGTGTCGCTGATCTTCGGAATGTTACCGCTTTTCTGGAATCGTGGAAGAAAACTTGGAGAAAGGTCCACCATGAAACAAGAAACGCTCGGCAGGCAATAGGGCTTTCAGAACGTGGGAATGGATCCAGCCGGACAGGTTCCCCGGTGACTAAGATCTTGGATTTCCTGGAATGGAATGAAAGCCATATCAAATCAATTGAAGGGAAGATAACAGCTTTGAGCAAGTCTGCCGAGATCGAAGCGAGATCACTGGGCGGCATGGTCGACGATCTGCTCGAAGACATGAAGAATCTGCTCATGCTCCCTTTTGCAACGCTTCTCGAAATTTTTCCCAAAATTGTCCGTGATCTTTCCCGCGACCAGGGCAAAGAAGTAAAAATAACCATTCAGGGAGCGGACATTGAGATTGACAGACGAATTTTGGAAGAGATGAAGGATCCTTTGATTCACTTGGTAAGAAACTCCATGGATCACGGCATTGAGCATCCGGAACAGAGGTTGCTGCAAAATAAACCGTCTCACGGAACACTAACCATCGCGGTCGCTCAGTCCAGTTCCAATAGGATTGAAATTATGGTTTCAGATGATGGCGCCGGGATAGATCTCGACAAAATCAAGGAGGCTGCGATTTCGAGGCATATGCTCTCAGAGCGAGAAGCTCGTGGCTTGACTGATCGAGAAGCGCTTTCACTAATTTTCCGATCGGAAATGTCGACCAGCTCGATCATCACCGACCTTTCCGGAAGAGGATTGGGGCTGGCAATCGTTCAAGAGAAGGTTGACAAACTGGGGGGTCGCATATGGGTCGAATCTATTCCTTTTGCAGGAACGTCATTCCGGATAAGTCTTCCGTTAACTCTCGCCACGTTCAGGGGTATCCTTACCGAGACAGGTGATCAGCTTTTTGTGATACCTACTTCAAACCTTGAACGGGTAGTCCGGTTGAGAAAGGAGGTAATAAAAACAGTTGAAAATCGTGAGACCGTACTCCTTAATGGCCGGGTTGTCCTTTTCGTTAAACTGGCAGACGTTCTGGAAATTGCTGACAGACGGAAGATTCAGGATTCGGACATGATTCACGCCGTGGTACTTGCCGCGGGGCAAAAAGTTATCGCGTTCGGTGTTGACAATGTAGTAAGTGAACAGGAAGTGATCGTTAAGAACCTCGGTAAACAACTCTCAAGGGTCCGTAATGTTTCCGGAGCGACGGTTCTTGCTTCAGGGCAGGTTGTACCCATTCTGAACGTATCGGATCTTATTAAATCGGCCATGAATCTCAAAAATCCGGTATCACGGGAGTTTTCCAGGGCCGAGGAAGTTGAAAAGAAACAGAAACACATTTTGGTAGCTGAAGATTCAATAACTTCAAGGATGCTGCTGAAAAACATTCTTGAGTCTGCCGGATACGATGTCCAGACCACGGTTGACGGTTCGGACGCTTGGACCGCTCTTAAGACCAAAGAGTTCGATTTGTTGGTATCTGATATCCAGATGCCCAGAATGACCGGTTTTGAACTGACTTCGAAAATAAGAAACGATAAGCTGCTATCGGAACTACCGGTCGTGCTGGTAACTTCTTTGGAATCTCTCGAGGATCGAGAAAAAGGCGTGGATGTTGGAGCGAATGCCTATATTATTAAGAGCAGTTTCGACCAGAGCAACTTGCTGGAAGTGGTTCGGAGACTAGTTTGAGCGCGGGAGCGGGTAATGATAAAAGTTCTCATTGTTGATGATTCACCCGTGGTCAGAACTCTTCTGTCACACGCTTTAGGTTCCGATCCCGAAATAAGCGTAATCGGAACCGCAAGCGACGGACTGGAAGCCATTGAATTCGTATCTCGCAATAAGCCTGACGTTATCACCATGGATATCAATATGCCCAAGATGGGAGGCTTCGAGGCCATCCGCAAAATCATGGAAACGCATCCTGTGCCCATAGTGATTGTGACCGCGAGTTGGGATCCCAAGGATGTAACGAAAACTTGGATGGCAATGGAAGCAGGCGCTGTACACGCTGTCGAAAAACCTAGATATCTTGGAGATATTGACCATGATGACGCCTTAAGGGAGCTTGTCCAGACCGTCAAGCTGATGTCTGAGGTTCAAGTCGTAAGACGCTGGCCTCCTCGAGTACCTGCTTTCACGACTCCCTCCGCTCATGGAATAAGCAAGCCCGTATTCTCTGGTATCAGGATGGTAGCCATGGGCGCCTCTACAGGCGGACCACCCGTTATCAAGGAAATTCTCTCGAGCCTGCCGGAAAACTTTCCAACACCGATACTCTTGGTTCAACACATGGCCCCAAATTTTTCGCGTAGTTTCGTCTACTGGCTAAATCAATCAACTGCTTTGGGGGTCAGCCTGGCCGTCCATGGCGAGTACCCACGTCCAGGAAAGGTTTATCTTGCCCCTGATCTGGTACAGATGAAAATCAACAGAGAGGGCAAAATTGCACTGACACAGGACGCTCCGGAAAATGGTCTTCGCCCATCCGTTTCATATCTTTTTCGGTCAGTTGCCAAGATTTTCGGAAAGAATTCAATTGGAGTCCTCTTGACCGGCATGGGCAGAGATGGAGCGGATGAACTCAACCTCATGAAGATTAGGGGCGCCGTAACATTCGCCCAAGACAAAGAAAGCTCCGTGGTTCACGGGATGCCCGGGGAAGCGATAAAGCTGGGAGCAGCTTCTCACGTGCTTCCTCCTGATAAAATTGCAGAAATGCTCCGTATGCTTCTGCCCGGAGGGAGTCAGAAATGAGCCTTCAGTCACACCGTGAATCCTTAGACGGCCGCGATGTCCCCCATGAAATCTTGATCGTGGAAGATAGCCCCACTCAGGTCGTGAGATTGCAATATATTCTTGAAGAAAACGGCTTCCAAGTCTCGGTGGCTCGCAATGGTAGAGAAGCCCTCGACAAACTCAAGATTCACATTCCTACGATGGTCATAAGCGATGTAGTCATGCCGGAAATGGACGGCTACGAATTGTGCAGGAGGATCAAGTCCGACGAAGACCTCAAAAACACCCCGGTAATTCTCTTGACTGCCTTAACAGACCCCGGAGACATTATAAAAGGGCTGGAAAGCGGAGCAGATAACTTCATTACCAAGCCCTACCAGGAGAGATTTCTCATCTCCAGAATTCAGTACATTCTGATCAACAGGGAATTGAGAAGCAAAGCTGTTTCGGAAATGGGCATAGAGATTTTTTTTGCAGGTAAGAAGCACTTTCTCGCTGCAGACCGTATACAGATTATTGACCTTCTGCTGTCGTCATACGAGGCAGCCGTTGAACAGTACCGGGAACTTGAGAATGCAAACTGGGAGTTGACTAAGGCCCGTGAGAGCGCCGAAGCTGAAACCCATAAACTGAGGACTCTTATTCAGGCAATGGACGAGGGGGTAGTATTCGCTGATTCGAATGATACCGTAACGGAGGCGAACGGCTGGTTTTTGGCCAATATTAATTTGAATCGCGAAGATGTGGTGGGCAAGACTTTGTGGAATTGTTTTACCCAGAGTGAATTGTCCGACAGATTAAAGCCTGTGGTAGCAAATTTTAAGAAAGGCGTCACCAGAGATCCTCTCGTGCTCACTATTGAACTTTTCGGCAAAGACGTTTCCTTCCGCTTACAACCGATTTTTGACAACCTCTACTATAGAGGAGCCATTTTGAACATTGTGGACGTAACGGATCTAGTGAATGCTGGAAAGAAAATGGAACAAGCCAACCTGGCTAAAAGCGAATTTCTCGCCACAATGAGTCATGAAATCAGGACACCTATGAACGGCATTATAGGTATGACTGAACTGACTCTTCAGACCGACCTCACTTCAGACCAGCGCGAGTATCTGTATGCGGTAAAGGATTCGGCCAATTCATTGCTGACATTGATCAACGACATTCTTGATTTCTCCAAGATAGAAGCCGGCAGACTTGAATTGGCCAGTATTGACTTCAGACTTCGAGACTTTCTCTCCAAGACAATGGCCACACTGGCGGTGCAAGCCCACTCTAAGAGACTTGAATTGACTTCTGATGTTTCTCCTCAAGTTCCGGACCTCATGGTAGGTGACCTAGGAGCATTGAGACAAATTCTGACGAACCTGGTGGGTAATGCCATCAAGTTCACCGAGAAAGGTGAAGTGGCAATAACCGTCCAATTAGAGTCGGCAACCTCTGATAAGGTGGTTCTGCATTTCGTCGTGAGAGACACGGGAATTGGCATCCCCCAGGAACAAACTACAAGAATATTTGAACGGTTTCAACAAGTGGATGGCTCAGTAACGAGGAAATACGGCGGAACCGGCTTAGGTCTGGCTATTTCATACGAACTTTCACGAATGATGGGCGGAAGCATCTGGGTAGAAAGTGAGATCGGGATGGGCAGCCAGTTCCATTTCACTGTTCGACTCGGCTTACAAAAAGACTATCGCAGGCTGGCTATGCCGGATTACGTCAATGCTTTCAGAGACCTGAGGGTTCTAGTTGTGGATGACAACCCAACCAGTAGACTTATCCTCGAAAAGATGTTGCTCCGACGAAACATGAAACCTACCGCTGTGGAAAGCGGCCGAGAAGCTTTGGCAGTCATGGACGTCGCGTCCGCAAATGGAGAACCTTTTGCTCTCGTTCTCACCGATTACATGATGCCTGAAATGGACGGCTTCGAGTTGGCAAAAAACATCAGTGATGGGCCATATGCCGCGACTACAAGAATCATAATGCTTACCTCTGTTGGAGAGCGCGGGCATGCAGTGCGATGCACACAGTCAGGCATAGTTGCCTACCTACCGAAACCGATTAAGGAGGAGGATTTGTTCGAGGCGATCTCAAGAACATTGGAACAACCTATCTCCGGCGTTGCTCTCCCCTCGCTCATTACCCGACACTCTCTAAGTGAAAGCAAACACAGCATGAACATTCTTCTGGTTGAAGACAACAAGATCAACCAGGTTTTGGCCGTTAAGCTCCTTGAGAAGTGGGGACATTCGGTAACAATCTCTGGGAATGGCAACGAGGCATTGATCGCTCTTGAAAAGCAGAACTTCGATCTGATCCTGATGGATGTAGAAATGCCCGGAATGGATGGCCTTCAAGCCACTCGCGCCATCAGGGAGCTAGAGAAAAATACAGGACAACACATTCCCATTGTCGCTATGACCGCCTATGCCATGGAATCAGATCGTTTACGGTGTTTGGAAGCCGGAATGGATGCCTACATCTCCAAACCGATAAATATTAAGGAACTGTTCCAAACAGTAGAAAGTTTCTATAATAAGGAAACGGTTACGAAACAAACCGTCTGATACTATTTTATCAATGTGGAACGTGACCGGACGACCTTGTAGGTGTGCTGCCGGAGTGAAATCCGAGCACACAGTAATCGTGATTTAAAACAGATAATGTTATAAAGGTACGATCAACATTAACTAGACTCTTGTTGACAAAAACCGCTTATCCAGTTATAATTGCAACCTAGTATATTTTGCAGTTTATCATAATTAATGAATTCGGCCCTTTGCGAGATCA
>Ga0194058_10000895_pt1 | contig 14822 bp, 16 predicted proteins | sample SepL4417m_MetaG_FD_155490 | JGI IMG/M metagenome (GOLD analysis project Ga0194058, IMG submission 155490) | Anoxic zone freshwater microbial communities from boreal shield lake in IISD Experimental Lakes Area, Ontario, Canada - Sep2016-L442-17m | ecosystem: Environmental > Aquatic > Freshwater... | reverse complement strand
TTTCTGGGGGTCTTCCTCACGTTCGCATTCTCCTGGCTGGGCCTCGTCGCCTACCCCTACCTGACGCTCGGCCACCTGCAGCCGCTGCCGGACGAAGAGACCGGAGGGTATTTCCCGCCCGGCAGCTCGGGCCTCGCGGTCGCCGGCCAGAGGGTCTATGCCGCAAACGGGTGCCTCTACTGCCACAGCCAGCAGGTCCGCCTCGCCCCGCTCTCGACGGATATCGAAAAAGGCCTCGGCCCCCGGCAGACGGTCGCCCGCGATTACCTTCGCGCCCAGCCAGTCTTCCTCGGCACCATGCGCACCGGCCCCGACCTCGCCAACATCGGCGCCCGCCAGCCGGATGCCGGCTGGCACCACCGGCACCTCTACGAGCCGCGCTCGGTCACCGGCTGGTCGGTCATGCCCTCGTTCCGGTTCCTCTACAAGATGCAGGAGGTCCAGGGCCAGCCGTCGGGCGATGCCGTGAAGGGCCTCGGCGGGCCGCATGCGCCGCCACCGGGCAGCGAAGTTGTTCCTTCCGACGAGGCGAAAGCCCTTGTCGCCTACCTCGTCTCGCTGAAACGAAACTACCCGCTCCCGGAGTCCCCGGAGCCGCCCGTGAAATAATTCCGTGAAGCCACCAGACGAAGGGCCAAAGGAAAGCAGAAGCGCCGCCGGCAAGATCCACGCATCGATCCTCCGCGAGCTGCCCGAGCCGCGTGACGGCCGCGCGCCCGCACCGCTTTGGCTGATGGCCGTCTTCTTCGGAATCATGTTTTGGTCCGGGCTTTACCTCGCGTATTTCAGCGGAGGTTTCCGCGCGGATGTCTTCAATCCCGCTCAGACTGCCTGGGCGGGCGGCGGGGCGGCGCCCGCCGCCGGACCGGTCGAGCCGAAGGTGCTCGGCAAGCGGGTATTCGCGCAGAATTGCGTGGTCTGCCACCAGTCGACCGGGCTCGGAGTCGCCGGGCAATTCCCTCCGCTTGCCGGCAGCGAATGGGTGCTCGCCCGCGACGGGCACGGAGATAACCACCTCGTGAAAATCCTCCTCAAAGGCCTCCAGGGTCCGGTTCAGGTCCGGGGAGCGACATTCAACAACACCATGCCGGCATGGGCGCATCTCGGGGATGAAAAAATCTCCGCCGTCCTCACCTACATCCGTTCGCAATGGGGGAACGACGCCCCGCCGATCCCTGCGGGCTACATCAAAAAAATCCGGGAGGAATCCGCGGCCCGCTCAGAACCTTGGGGCCAGAATGACCTCCTGGCGATCCCGCCGGAAATCGCCCCGCCAACAGATTAGTCGCCGATCGTCACGGGAGTTCCGACAGAGACTTTTGCGTAGATGAGCGGGGCGATTTCTTTCGGGAGGCGAACGCATCCGTGCGAGGCCGGGTAGCCGGGCAGGTTGCCGATGTGCATCCCTTCAGCGCGCTGGCTGCTCAGGCTTTCCCCGAACCGCATGAACCAAAGCATCGGGGCCCCGCGGAAGGTGGTTCCGCTCGGCGCGGAATCGATCTTGGTGCTCACCCCCTCGCGCACGATCAGCCCCTGCTTGTTGACGAATGCCCCATAAAGGCTCGACCGGTGGTCAGGGTCTTTTTGCACGATCAGGAAATTCCCCTTCGGAGTCATCCCCGCCCGCTTGCCGCTGGAAATCGGCGTGTCAATTCCGACCTCCTCTCCGACCTTGAGGTAGGCGCGCTGCTTGGAAAGGGAAATGTAGACGCTGATGTTCGATGGGGTCGCCTGATCGAGAACCCGGGGGATGACTTTCGGCTGATCCTGCTTCCTGATCAGCTCCGAAGCGGGCTTCTGCTTTTTCTGCGCCGGGGGCGCAGCCTGCTGCGCGACGACAAGCTGGCAAAAAACCATGGCGATGCCCCATGCGAAAACCGCAGAGGCGGAGCGTGAGGGAAAATATTTTGGGCTGGCAGCAACAGTGAACATCTCATTCTTCGATTAGCCTCTAGCCCCGGATTAAGCAACGAGAAAACTTCCCTGGAAAACTTCGCGGGGAGATTTTGGATGGCCCGATGCGGGCGGGGGCAGAGCGTCAATCCGCCCAGGCTCCGGCGGCCGGCATGGAGCGCGCCTCCATGGCTTCTCCGGGCCAGCACCCCCGATCCGCGCCCTGACCCGCCATCGCGGCCCAGCCGCCGAAATTTTCTTAATTCCTGAGATTGACACCCCCGGAGGGGTTGCTAGGTTTTCACTCCCCGCAAAATTAGAAACTTACCCATGGCACATACCCAAGTTATTCTCACCGTCAATATCCCGTCGCTGGGCGCGGAAGCCGATATCGTCAAAGTCCGTCGTGGGCACGCCCGCAATTTTCTCCTCCCACAGGGCAAGGCGCTCGAGGTAACGAAAGGGTCGCTGCGGCAGATCAACCACCTCAAGGCAAAGCGCGCGGAGCGCGAAGGCCGGGAGGTCACGGCGGCCGAGGAGCTCGCCAGCAAGATGAACAAGCTCAAGCTCACCTTCTTGCTCGAGACCGGGGAAACCGGCAAGGCGTTCGGATCGGTCACGGCAAAGGACATTCACGACCGGATTATTTCCGAGCTCAAGCTGGAGGATCTCCCCAAGCACGCGGTGGTCCTCGACAAGGCGATCAAGGAAACCGGCGACCACGATGTGAGCGTCAAACTCCACCCGGATGTGACGGCCGTATTGCACCTCAAGGTCGTAGCTCCCGCTGTCGTCGAGAAGGCTCCGGCACCGGACGAGGGCGACGACGATAGGAAGCCGCGCCGCCGCGTATCCTCGAAGGCCTGACCCGAATGCCCTCCGATTCTCCCGCCCGGGCAGAGGAGAATCCCGCTGCAGCCAACGGGATCAGCTCCGCAAAAGGCAGGAACCGAAAGGGCAGTTATTCCCAAAAGCCGGCAAGTTATTTGCCGGATATCCACCGCACGCTTCCGCAGAGCCTCGATGCCGAGAAGGGTGTCCTAGGGTCCATCCTCCTCTCAGGCACCGTCCTCGATGACACGATCACCCTCATCGACGCCGGCCACTTCCACCTCCCGGCCCACCAGAAGATTTTTGAAATTCTGGTCGAGATGCGGAATTCCGGGCGCCCGATCGACCTCATCTCGGTCACGCAGCTTCTGGACGACCGGAAGCTTCTGGACGAGGTGGGCGGGGCGTCGGTGGTCACCGATCTCCTGACGTTTGTTCCGACGGCGGCGAACGCCGACTACTACCGCGAAATCCTCCGGGAAAAATGTCTCTTGCGGAAGGTCATCACCGTCTGCACCGAGTATGCCGCGCGCTGCTACGACGAGCAGGGGGACGTGAAGATCCTCGTGGATGAGGTGGAAAAAAAGATTCTCGAAATTGGCGAGGAGCGCGTCAGCTCGGCGATTCCGACGATGAAGGATATGGTGAACGATGCCATCACCAGCATCGAGCAGCTCGTCAAAAACAAGGGCGGGATCACCGGGCTTTCCACCGGATTCCACTTTCTCGACGCTATGACCGGCGGGCTGCACGCTGGAGAGATGTTTGTGATCGCGGCGCGCCCGTCGATGGGGAAGACCGCCCTGGCGATGAACATCGCCGAGCATGTGGCGCTGGATGGCGATAAGCCCGTGGCTGTGTTCAGCCTGGAAATGAGCTCCCCCCAGCTCGTGCAGCGCCTGCTTTGCTCCCGCGCCCGCGTTAATTCCAAAGCCCTCCGCGATGGGTTTATCGGCAAGCAGGACCTCGGCAGCATCAGCTCGGCGGCGGCCATCCTCTCGAAGGCGAAGATGTTCGTGGACGACACGCCCGGGCTCAGCATCCTCGAGCTGCGGGCGAAGGCCCGGCGGCTTCACAACCGGGAGGGCATCGAGCTGGTCGTGATCGATTACCTCCAGCTCCTGAAATCCAATACGCGCCGCGGCCAGGACAACCGGCAGATCGAAATCGCCGAGATTTCCAGCGGGGTCAAAGCCCTGGCCAAAGAGCTGAAAATTCCCGTGATCGTGCTCGCGCAGCTGAACCGGAATCCGGAGCAGCGGACCGGCTCGAGCGCCGGGCGCCCGCGCCTGAGCGATTTGCGCGAATCCGGGAGCATCGAGCAGGACGCCGACGTGGTGGCCCTGCTGGTGCGCGACAAGTATTACGCGGAGGACGACGAGGCCCGCAAGGAGGCCGAGGGAAAGGCGACCCTCATTATTGCCAAGCAGCGCAATGGCCCGACGGGCGATGTTCTGCTGACGTTTCTAGAGGATTACACCCGGTTTGAGGATCGGGCCGAGGAGCGCCAGGAGCCCTAGGAAGATTTTTCGGGCTAGCCCGCGTAGGAGCCTTCCACGCGCGCCGCCACATCGCGGTAGCCGTAGTCCACCTCGTAAATCTGTTTCATGCAGGTCAGGCTCTTCTCCTTTTCCTCCATTTTTTCGTAGACGATCCCGAGGTTGTAAACGACGTCTTTTTTGACGTTGTCCATCGCCGAAAGCTCCGCGACCGTGTCGGAGAACGTCTTGGCGGCCATGTCATACATGGTTCGGGCCATGAAGCACTGGCCGAGGAGGCACATCGCCCGGGTGCGCACGCTCGGGTTCTGCCTCGCCTTCTGCAGCTCCGGGATCGCCTCCTGGTAGCGCTCTAGGTTCACAAGGATCTCTCCGAGCTCGAAACGGAACTGAAGGTCGGTCGGGTTTTTCTCGATGCGCTTGCGCGCGTCTTCAAGGAAAAGTTCGGCGCGCCGGGATCTGATGCCTTCGAGCTCGGCCTGGTACTGGGCAGACTCTTCGCTGTCGGGGTTGGCCGCGATGAACTCCTCGCGCGCACTGATGGCGAGGTCGAACTGCCGAAGGTTGAGGTCGGTGGCCTTGCGTGCGAGCGATTGGTCAGAGTTCCCGCTGAGCTCGGCAGCATAGGAATACCAGTTTGCCGCGCTTTCGAGGTCCTCCTTCTGCTCGTAGAGATCGGCGATTTTTCTGGCGGTGTCCACGCCTCCCGGCTCGCGCTCGGCCTTCGCATGGAGCTCGGCGAGGAGGAGGTCGATCATTTCCTCACTGCGCACGACGCGGGATTGCTGCTCGAGGGAAACCGCCTGATCCTTGTCCTTGATCAGGTCGCGGTAGGTCGTCTCCTCCCGCTCCCAGCCGCCCTTTTGCATCGAGGCCGCTGCCGCTGCGTCTTTGCCTCCCTTGATCGCCGACAGGTCGTTCGGCGAGATTTCCGCAATCTTGCTGTAAATTTCGACCGCCTTATGTGGGGCGCCGTGCGCCAGGTGGTGCCGGGCGAGCTCGTGCATCGTCTTCGTGTCGCGCGGGGCACCATCGATGATCGTCTCAAGCGCGAAGGCCGCAACCTCCGGAAGGTTTGCGGCGAGCGCCGCCTCGCGCAGAAGGAGGTTCACCGGCGGACTGTGCGGGTCGTTCTCCAGGATTTTTTCCGCAGCATCCATGGCGGCGGCGGGATCTTTTTTGATCAGCCCCTGAACCTTCATCGTGCCGAACGACGCGCTCGAGAGTCCGCCGAGCATGCTCTTCTTTCCGGCGTTTTTGGCGATCGACGCCTTGCGGGCGAGCTGGCGGCCCGTCAGAAAGTCCGGGTGGGCTTTCAGCAGCGGCTGGAGGAGCTGGACGGCGTAGCCGAAATTGCGAAGCTGCATCGCGCTCATCGCTTTGAGCCACGTTGCGCGAAACTGTTCTGGGAGATCCTTCTCGGTCTTAACTGCCATAAGAATCCGTGATGCTAGCGCCGGCCTGCCGCTTCATCAAGTCCCGCTATCGGAAGTTTTTGCCCCGGCGGGGGATGTTGGGGAGGCGAAGGAATCCACCAGTTGAGCGAAGTCCTTCTGGACGTTTGAAAGGTAGTTTTCCGGCCCGTGCTCGAAGAGCACCACGAACAGGAAGGCGAAGGCGGCCAGCACGGCCAGGCGGATGATGAGGGAGACGACGGATGCGATCATAGGTGAGGAGTGATGGAGAATCCGCGGCGGATCTGCCCACCCGGAGGGATTGTTTGGATGCCCGCCTTCTTCTCGAAGGGGGCCGGAGGGTTGCTGTCTGGAAGCCCCCAGCAGGGCTCGATGCAGAGGAACTGGTCGGAATCGCTCCAGAACGTCGCATACGGGGCCTCGGAAAAATCCAGGGCGACCGAACGGCCCGCGTCCTCCAAAAGAAACTGCCGGACAGGGACCCCCTCGATGCCCAGAAGAAACGACCCGGGCAGGTCGCGCTTCGGATACGGAAACTCCCCGCCGGGAAACTCAAAAACTTCGGACGTGCCATCAAGAAAATTTCCCGGAGCGAAGTGGCGGACGTATGTTCCGGCGGGGAGGATGACCTTTGCCTCTGGGGAGACGGCAAATCCCGGGTGGAGCCCGAAGCTGACGTGCGCCTCGATGTCCGGCTCTTCGTTCCAGAAAGAAAAATCGATGCGCAGCGAGCCTTTGAGGATGCGGTAGCTCAGCACGAGCCCGACGCGCAGAGGATACGCGCCCTCGGGGACGCGGCCTGCGGGGACATGGTAGGCCAGCCCGTCGGCGAGCCTTTCCGGCTCGTCAAAATCGAAATGCCTCAAGAACCCGTGGGTTCCCCCGCAGAGGGTTTTCCCGCGATAGGCCGACTGCTCGTTCCATAGCCTGTGAACAAAATATCCCATCACGGTGGCATGGTTCGCCCAGCCGGATGCAGGCCGACCGGCCTCTCCATCGCGGTAGAGAAATCCCGTTTCGTTTCGCGAGAGGCTCACCATCTCGGCCCCCTTGCGGGAGATGAGCACGCGCAGGCCGCCGGACGACATTTCGTCGAGCGTGCAGCCGCTGGTCTGGACCGTGCGAAATTCCATTTCGAAGACTTCACCACAAGGCTTGCGGATTTTCAAACTCTGCGTGAAAATCCTTTTTATATGGAAGGGAGCCGGAAGGAAGAAATGGTCGAGATCTTTGCCCGTTCCAGCGGGCCAGGCGGGCAGCATGTGAACAAGGTCTCGACCTCCGTCACCCTCAGGCACCTGCCCTCCGGGCTCAGCGTGGAGGTCTCCGATTCCCGCTCCCAAGCCAGGAACCGCGCGATCGCCCGCGAGCGGCTCGCAGAAAAAATCTCCGAGGCCGCCCGCCGGAAAAAGCTCGACGCCCTCGCCGAAGCCGCCCGCGAGCGCCGCAGGAAAGCCCGGAGATCGCGCGGCACCAAAGCCAGGCTGGTCGAAGGGAAACGCCGCCGCGGCGAAACGAAAAAAATGCGGGGGAAAATCCGCAGCTCCGCCGGGTGACATCGCGATTGCCGCTGGCAATTGCTCAAAAATCGTGTAGAGATTTTTCTCATGTCAATCCGATGTGATTTTCTTGCGGCCGGGCTTGCGGTTTTTTCGGCTGCCCTGGCCATGGGGGCAGAGGCGATGACGAAGGAGCAAATGCAGTCCGCCATCGTATCCGATTCGATCACGATTCCGACCCCGGGAGAATTTTTCTCGGCGATGGACGAGCACGGGCATCCGAATTGGACGCAGATGTTTTCCCCGAAATCGTCGGTCAACACCTCGAGCCGCGAGCAGATGGCCCTGATGCTGGGCGTCCTCGTGGCCGACGGGTATCTTGCGGCCGAGGCCCAGGACGGCCAGGGGGTCAAAAATACGGGCAAGGAGATCATTAACCTGACGAAGAAGCTCGGCTTGGTCCGCGAGAATGACGAGAAAAGCAAGGGGCTCCTCAGCCGGGGGACAAGCCTTGTCGCTTTTGCGGAGAACAACGACTGGAGCACGCTGCGCGAGGAGCTCGAGGCCACGCAGAACGAGGTCAAGCTTTCCATGATCGAGCAGAAGGACAAGGACCTCGTCATCCTGGTGACCGTCGGCGCCTGGGTCCGGGGCACCCAGGTCGCGGCAGAGTTCATCTCCAAGAACTACAGCGCGGGCAGCGCGGGCGTCCTCCGGCAGCCGGCGATCGTCGAGTATCTGATTTCCGGGCTTGGCGGCCTGCCGGAGAAGCTTCGGGAGGGGCCATTGATAGCAGAGCTGAGACAAAAGCTAGGGTCTGTGCTTCCGCTCGTACAGACGAAGGATCGCGCGCCGGTCAGCCCGGAAGCAGCCAAGGAGCTCGCCGCAACGATGCTGGCCCTCGTCAACGCGATTTCTGAGGGGGGGCGCAAATGAAAAAGCTCATCCTCTTTCTCTGCGCCGCCGGGCTGCTGTCTGCGCAGGATGCTCCGCCGCCGTCCGCCACACCGCGCAGCCGCGCGCTCGAGCTGGCCGGGGCGTTCGCGAACGACGGATACAAAATCCGTGACGGCTTCTGGGCGGGGACATTGGAGCCCGGCAAGCCCCAGTTCCTAGCTGTGAACCTGTTTTCCGGGAACGAGTACTGGTTTTCGGCCGCCGTGCTCACGCCGGCGGCAAAGCTCTCCGTAGCCCTGTTCGACGACAGCGGGCGCCCGGTCGACGTGGAGGTTTTTCAGGATGGAGCCGCCGCCGCCGCCGGGTTCGTCCCCGCCGCCAGCGGGAAGTATTTTGTGAAGCTCGGGCTTGTGGGGGGCGAAAAAACCGAGTTCTGCCTCGTCTATTCCTATAAATAATACCAGATGTCAGCCAGCACTGCAGAAAAGTTGAGCTCCCCGCAGGTCCGGCAGTTTTCGGTTTTTCTTCAGAACAAAGTGGGTGCGCTTCTCGAGGTGGTCAAGCTGCTGAACGAGCAGAACATCATCGTCCTCGCGCTCAGCATCGTGGACTCCTCGGAATCTGCGATCGGGCGCATGATCGTGAGCGACCCCGAGCGGGTCGCGAAGCTTTTCCATGAGCGGGACGTTCCGTACAGCGACTGCGAGATGCTGCTGGTCGAGCTCAATGAGGGGCCCGGCGACCTGGCCAAGGTGCTGGCCGCGCTGCTCATGGCCGAGGTGAACGTCTTTTTCAGCTACCCGCTGCTCATCCGTCCGAGGGGCCTCGCTGTCCTCGCGATGCACCTGGATGACAATGACTGCGCGAACAATGTGCTGCGCGGGGAGGGGTTCAAAACCCTCTCCCAGGGCGACCTTTCGCGTTGAGCGCGGGATCGGCATTTGAGGCGAAGGGGCCGCCGAGCCCGCCGGGAGGGTGCCAATGGCTCTCGCAGCCAGCCGTCCTCGCGATCGAAACCTCCTGCGACGAGACGGCTGCGGCCGTTCTGCGCGGGTTCGGAGACATCCTCTCGCATGAGATATTCAGCCAGGCGCAGATCCATTCGGAATTTGGCGGGGTTGTGCCGGAGGTTGCCTCAAGGAACCACCTCGAGTCGCTGCCGTTTATTGTCGGTCGCGCGCTGTCCGCATGCCCGATCGGCGAGCTCGATGCCGTGGCCGCGACGACCGGCCCGGGGCTTGCCGCTGCACTGCTGGTGGGAGCATCAGCCGCAAAGGGCCTCGCCATCGGCGCGGGGCTGCCATTCCTCGCCGTGAACCACATCGAGGGGCACCTTCTCTCCCCGTTTTTTGGGGAGGAAATCATCCCGGCTCACACGGCTCTTGTGGTAAGCGGCGGCCACACTCTGCTCTTCGATGTCGAGGGGTTCGGGCGTTACCGGCTGCTCGGGCGCACCCGCGACGATGCGGCAGGCGAGGCGTTCGACAAGGTCGCCAAGCTCCTCGGGCTCGCCTACCCGGGCGGCGCGGAAATCGACCGGCTCTCCCGAGCAGGAAATTCCGCACGATTCGATTTTCCTCGGGGCATGCTCGATTCCGGCGACCACCACTTCAGCTTCAGCGGGCTCAAGACATCGGTGCGGATGTTTTTGGAAAAAGGCTTTTCCGAGCGCGACCTTCCCGACATCTGCGCGTCGTTTCAGCGCGCCGTCGTTGACGTGCTCGTCGCCAAAGCCCTCCGCGCGGCGCGGGCGGAGGGGAGGCGAATGGTCTCAATGAGCGGCGGAGTCAGCGGCAATGCCTGCCTGCGCGAGGTGGCCGGAGATGCCGCCGAAAGGGTCGGCATCGCCCTGCGCTTCGCTCCAGACGGGCTCCGCACCGACAACGCGCTCATGATCGCCTACGCCGCCGCCCACCACCTGGCTGCCGGGCACCGCTCCCCGAGCGATATCGACATCCAGCCGAATTTCGACCCGGCAGCGCTCTGCCTCTGAGGTGCCTGCCTGCCAGGGGTCTGGCATATCAACCTAGAAAAAGCAGTTCCTGGCTGAGGGGGCGGTCACCTCCGGGATTACGCACAAATCAGGGTTTCTCTTTCCCCTTTGACTGTCGCGCATTTTCGTTGACATGTATGCCGGTTTCTATACAGCATGATGTATGGTGCGAACTCAAATATATATTACTGAGGAGGAAAGCACTTCCATTGCGCGGCTCAGTCAAGTTCTGGGGCATGGAAAAAGTGAGATCATCCGGCAAGCCATTGACGAATTTATTCATCGTCGGGATTCCACCAAGCGGCTCAAGGCACTTCAGGCAGCACGCGGCATGTGGGCAGACCACCCCAATCTCCCTGATGCGCGTGCCATGAGGGATTCCTTCGACCGGTTCTGATGGGCAAGCTTCTGGATACCGACCTCTTGATTGACTATCTCCGGGGACACCCGGAAGCCGTTTCGTTTGTCGAAGCGAATGTCGCCGAAGCCTGCATTTCTGCCATGAATATCGCCGAGTTGTATCAAGGCGTGCGCAACGGAGAGGAACAGACGAAACTGGAAAAAATGATTTCCGCGATGACGTCCCTGCCGCTCACCTCCGGAATCGCAGAGCGCGGAGGTCTCTTTTCCCGTGATTACCGCGCGTCGCATGGATGCGGGCTCGCGGATTGTCTGATCGCCGCAACCGCCGACCTGCACGGGCTGAGGTTGGCCACACTGAACGCAAAACATTTTCCCATGCTTCGAGATGTGGAAACCCCCTATCGGAAAAATCCAGGGCCTGACCGCTGACAACTTTCACTCTCCCGATATTTCAGGTCTCACATTTCAAGCTTCTCTTCTTTCCCTCCCATCAAAATGCAAGAATCTGCACGCTGATCCGAATGGAGCCAGCAAAGCCCCGAAGGGGCAACATCCATCAGCCCAGCAAGCGTCCGCGCCGCCCTGGGCCTTTGAAAAAGAGGGTCTCTGCCCGGTATGAGGAAGGCAATTCTCGACAACCAGACTGCGCTCAGCGAGGATGATCTTCATGAAAATTGTGGGCTCACGCCTCCATATTCCAGACTCCCCGGCGGAAGCCGTCCGCCGGGCGGAACGGATCATTGATGAAGCGAACCGCTTGGCACCCCATCCCAAGCCGCGCGGATTCGTCGTCAAAGCAAAAACCTGGCACGAATACGCCGCATGGAGACTGGCGCAAACGAACCCGAGACTCTGGTGATATGGAGCAAACTTCAGGCCCCCTGGTTCAGGTCTGCCGTCTGCTGAATGCTCAGAAAGCCGAATATTTGGTTGTCGGCGGTTGGGCAATGGTCCTTAACAGCGTCGTCCGCGCCACCGAAGATGTGGACATCCTTGTTGCCGACAACCGGGAGAACTACCGGAAAGTGATCGCTTGAGCCCGCCGAACCGCCTTTTCCCTGTTTTCCGCACGAACCATGACAGCACGGCGCATCGGAGTTATGGCGTTTTGACCTGCTGTTGTGGATCGAACTCAAGGTTGCGACTGCCGGGCTTCGGGTTGACGTAACTTTCCAGCACTACAAAGTTGCGTTGCGGCCCGGGATAGAAGCGGATTTTAAAGCGGGCATAGTTCCCATTGGCGAGTCTGGCAAAGTAGTTCTTTTCCATTCGGGAAGACCATTTCTCCAATTTCGCAGGCATGCTGATCTCCATCGTTGTCTGATAGCCGTCCTCAGGAGCTTGAAAGTCGAACTGACCAATGCGTTCAACAAGTCCGCCATTGGAAATGCTCAGTTGATAGCGCCAATCGAATGGACGCTGGGACGTGTCCCCCAACCATGATTCGACTTGCAATCCGCCGCCGTTTGTTCGTCCTGTTCCAAGATCAATGGTGACTGGCTGTCCTGATGGTGACACATCAAATTGTCGTCCACTAAGAAAAGTCAACGGTTCAGTTTTCCCCATCTTCTGGAGCACGAAGATCGCGGGTGTATCTTTGGGCGGAGCGGGGCGGCGGTAGGAATCAGGCCCCATGCCGTAGGCGAAAGTAGCTGTTGAAGTCGGCAATGAAGGATCACTAGGATTGTGAATAAGATAATACCCTTCTTTTCTAACGGTTACCGCAAGCCCCGCCCCTTTGATTCCTGTGATTTGAAAGGTACCTTCTGCGTCAGCTCGCCCCGTGTAGTTTGAGCCTGATGCATTGAACTTGTCGGCAGCCGTGTAGCCTATTTCGGCGTAGGGCACGAGATTGCCATTTTGGTCAATGACCCGCCCGTAAAATTTAATGGGTGACGAAAAAATGCTTTCGACTTGAGCAGACGCCTCCTTGAAGCGTTCTGCTTCAACTATTGGTGCGGATTGGGCCTGTGCCGTCCGGGATGTTTCTGCAGGCGCGAACGCAGAGCCAGCATCCGGTTCCTTTGGCGGAACGCGAAGTAACCAAAACAAACCAACCGCCAAAAGCACCACGGCAAAGACAACGATGACCCTTCGCCGCTTCATGGATTTCGCGGTAATTGAAGCTCGTCCATAAGTGTATCGTAAAATGTTTTGAGGGACTGGATTCGAACCGTGAACTGACCGCTGTGCTCGTCGCCAAAGCCAGGTTCAGTTTCCCCAGGCAAAGCAAATGTTGGACCGCTTAAATCTACCCTGCCAGCCTCCGAGATCGACCCCTGCGTGCGGCCATCCGCTCCGGCTGCTTTGCCCCAGGTGCGGCAGGCAAAGGACGCGCTTTCGCGGCGGCTCGTCCACGAGTACTCATGGAGCCCACCTCCGAAATCCCTGTAAAGCTTTTGCCCCGGTTGCGCGTTGCGGTCGTAGCGAAATTGGCCCGAGAGAGTGCCGGATGGCTTCGTCAGGTCGTTGTTGAGTTCCCAGGCATACGATGTGGCTGCGTCGTTGGGCAGGTAGAACAGGACTAGGTTGCCGTTCTGGCCGATGTCCTTGAGCATTCCTGGGTAGGCCATGTTACGCGTGGAGGCATCGGGATCATCATCGGGGCTTGCCTCATCCCACATGGTGACGTTTACCCCAAGGAACGAGTGTTGGTAGGTGCTGGTTTGCTTGAGCACTTCGCGCTCGTCGTAGCAGGCGGCGGGCACTGCGGGCTGCATGAGTGCGTAGTTGCTGACCTGCATTCCCAAGCGCATTGCCTCACCCACCACGATGTTGCCCATGCTATGACCGGCAATGTTTTTGCTCTCGTAGGGAAGGCTTTCGACGAAGGATTTCAGCGCTGGCGCGCCCTGAGTCCATGCGATGTATTCACTGTTGTTGTAGTTGGCGAAGTATTGCGTGGTGAGCGTTCCGATCACGTCGGTCGCCGTGATCCAATACGTGTTCCAGCGGAAGTAGGCAAATCTGCCTTTAAACCCTCGATGCCAGAGACGCTTGAACATCGTCTCGGCATAGTTTCTCGATCCGTCCTGCGACATGTTCCAGCCGTGAACAGATACAACGGTTTGCTCGGCCTCGCCCGGCGGCGCTCCGGCGAACATGTCGCCGTCGGAGCTTTGATACATCTTCTTGATGTCCTTCAAATCGAGCCAGACCCCCGGTCCTTCGCCGAACTCCTTTCCGTCCCCGTCGAGGATCGTGAGGCAAAGTTGGCCCTTCCCTTCGCCGGAGCCTTCAAAAATCAAGCATTTCTTGGGATTCGACTCGCTGTAGCCGGCCCAAAACTCCTTCTTGAAAATAAACGGTTCTCCAGATTCTTTGACCTCCCCAAGCGAAACCCCATAGCCTGTTGTCGTGTTGATGCCCGGGACAATCTGGGCCCCTGCGGCTGTGTCATTCGTCAAGTAGCTGGTCGCACCGTCCGGATCTGCCGAGCTGTAAACTTTGATGGCTGGCGAGGCACCGCTCGTATTCTTCCATTTCAGGCCCACTTGCAATTTGCCATTCGCATTCTGCAACTCCTGATAAAATGCGCCGATGTGTATCCAGAGCCTTGTGAAGTCCTCCAAGTCGCGCTTCGCTTCAATTTGATTATTGTTGCAGTCGGGGACGCATACAGGGGTCACTTCGCCATCAATGAAATTCTCCCCCTCTGTCGTGCCAAAGCTGCTGTCCTGGTCATCATTAACCCAGAACCGGAACGGGCTTTCGGCTGATGTCCTATCCGCGCCGAATTCCACGACCCCATCCCGGTTGGCATCGACGGCGAGGTCCATGGCCAGCAGCGAGTAAGCCCCATCTTTCTCGGGATTTTTGATGTCCGGATCGATTGTGAAGAGCTCGGATTCGGCTTCTTTTCCATCCCAGGTGATCGTCCCGACGGTTTCTGCCTTTGTGAGCGATTCATCTTCTTCTGTGTCCGGGTTGTTTTCCGGCTGGAAGAGGACGAGGTAGCGGACTTCATGCTTTTGTTCTGCGGTCACGTCTGGCTTCCACTTAAACTTGAACTGGACTTTTTGGTAATCGAACGCGAGCTCGTTGTCGTGGACGTTGCGGTAGGCGAACGGGGTGCCGGGCTGGAGGGTGCCCTGGAATTCGCCCAGCTTCTTTTTCCCGTTGGCGAGCATCATGGCAGTCGTGTTCTCTGAGGACAGGGAGGTCGAGAAGTCGATCGTGCCCGGCTCGTCATTTTTTAGGTTTGGAGGGTCGTCGTAGTTGGAAATCTGGCAGCTTCCGGTGGAGAGGACAGGAGATCGGGCATCGCCACCCGAGCTCACATAGCTGTCGCCTGTCGTGGTGGCCGCGCCGGTTTCGGGATGGATATCGACGATTTTGCTGCCGTTGATGCCGAGCGGGCCGCTTTCAGGGGATCCTCCGCTGAACGACTGCTGTGACGACATCTTCAAATAGCGCCGCGGGGGATCGAGGA
>Ga0194058_10000888_pt1 | contig 14854 bp, 11 predicted proteins | sample SepL4417m_MetaG_FD_155490 | JGI IMG/M metagenome (GOLD analysis project Ga0194058, IMG submission 155490) | Anoxic zone freshwater microbial communities from boreal shield lake in IISD Experimental Lakes Area, Ontario, Canada - Sep2016-L442-17m | ecosystem: Environmental > Aquatic > Freshwater... | reverse complement strand
GCTGCGGCCCGCGCGATGTCTCCCCCCGCCCCCCCTGTCACCACTCCGATTTTCCGGGCGACCGCCGGGCCGCCTGGTGCCAGATGCACCGGGCCGCCCACCGCCGTCTCCAGCAGGCTCCTCAGAACCTCCCGGTGGATCTCCGTGTCGAACTTCCATCCGATCGGCTGGCCGGCAGTCAAAAAGAATGGTTCGCCGCCCGCGAGCCCGAGGCGGCCGGCCAGGATCGAGTTGTTGCCAACGCGCGGGTGGGCATCGAGCGGGAGGTGGGCGCTGTAGATCGCCATATCCGCATCGAGCGCAAGCTTCGCCTTCCGGTAGGCGGCACCGGTCAGCGGGGCCACCCCCCCCCAGAAGAGCCCGTGGTGCACGAGAAGAAGATCGACCCCGGCACCTGCCGCCTCCTGGATCACCGCCTCGCAGGCATCCACCGCCGCCCCGATCCGCGATAGCCCCCCGGAGTTCTCTACCTGCAGCCCGTTCCAAGCATTCGGGTAGTCGGAAAATCCGGGGATCCCCAGCAGCTCATTCAGGTGCCCAACGACCTCTTTCAAATGCATCCTTCTATTGCATCCGATCCGCAGCCGGAGGTGAAGAAGGAATTTCCTCCGGGCCAACATCGGGGCGCCCATTCCTCCGTTTCACTTGAATGGCGAATTCGCCGCCGGCCGCGCGATTTGGGGCGAATTTGCTGTCGGGGCGAATTTGCTTGCCTCTGTGTTTAATCCGCCGGTAGCATGCGCGGCTCTTGTGACGGTATAGGTAGTCCAATCTTCTTTTCATCTCCGTTTTTTCCTCGCTTTTGTCCGGTTCGCTTATGTCAGTACTTTAGCGAGGTGACAAAATCGGGTGATAAAATCGGGTGGCAAGAGCGATGGTGAGATCGTCTAAACTCGTCGCAAGCGCCTGGTTGAAATAGAATTCGGGTTGGTAGCTCAATGGTAGAGCAGCGCCCTTTTAAGGCGTTGGTTGAGGGTTCGAGTCCCTCCCAACCCAAGCCCTTTTTACCTAGGGAAACCCCATCAATGCAGTGTCGGCGTTCACTGAATCTGAGAGTAGTTTTTCCGCAGTATCTGCGAGTTTTTTACGTTGAATCTGCGAGTTTCGCAGAAAATCAACGACTTACAAAAATGACGAGATCGCAGAATCTGCGGAAATAATCAGGTCTTTTGCCGCAAGCACCGCTTTTTCCACCCATCAATTACCGGTGAATTCGCGAGTGAGATTTGCGATGAATCTGCGAGTTCACGGGAGCAAAAAAGCCAACAAAACAGGGAAGAGTTCTGCCGAGTCGATTACCGCCAGAGGTCTGAATCCATTCCGCACTGCCGGGAGAGGAATGTCAGCTCTGCGATGGCGGTTTTTTTGGCGATGCCGGAATCGAGCATCGCAGAAAACTGCGAGTGGAGAAATTCTTGGGCCTCGCCAGCCGGGTAAGTGACTGCGACCTCGCCAGACCCATCAGATGCCGCCTGGAGGTTTGGAAGGCTGGCGAGAAGAAGTTCTCTGGAGGCGGCGGATTCCCCGCCAAGAACAAAAAAGACAAGCCCGGGTGCGCCGGAAACGAGGGCCTCTGCGATTCGCCGGAACTCGGGGTTACCGCATAACGGGGTGGACAGTCCGGCAGGGAGCCCGATTTTCAGCGTCCCCGGTGCCGAGCATGACTGGAATACCGCGCGGATTGCCTTGCAAATACTTTCAGAAGCACCCCATGGGCGAGCCTCGCCTTCGGGATGGCGATATTTGAAAAGTGCTCGGAGTTCTGCGTCCACGACATGATGTTACCAGAAATCCGGAAAAAAAGGAAATCTCTGAGCATCATCGTCTGGGCCAGCGCGATGACTTGGCCAGCATGCAACCAAGTATCTTTAAAACGGAAAATTCTCCTATTCCGGAGGCTTTGGCTTTCGCTGGTTCGCGGAGCGGATGTCGAACCAGCAAGAAACAAGGTCCTCCTCCGCGCTACGCATGTTTTTCTCGAATCTGCGATATCGCGTGCGACCTTTGAGGTTTGCGGATCGTCGGTGAAAATCCCCAATGCTGCGTGTAGCGAACGAGTTCGGACGAGGATTGCGTCCACGCCAGGCTGATTTTGACGACCGACGGCGTTCCTGTTTTTGAGCCTTGCGGCATCCGTCTCGCACATCCTTTTCAGTCCGAACGGCGCTAATCGAGAGAAAAGCGCGGCGGGCGGGAAGTTGGCGCGTCGCGATTCTCGGCAATCATGATGAGTCCGCCGGCGATGATCAGGTGTCCGATGCTTTGCGCGTTTTTGCCACTATTCAGAAGAAGCAAAAACTCTTCCCACATTCCCTGCGCATACCCGTAGTAGGGCTGCCCGGCGACAAGAAACCACTCGGCAAAAGCCATCTTGTCGGTTGACAGGATTTCTTCCACAACAGCCAGCATTTCCTCTTCGGTGATCGTAGCCAGCGCGTCGGAGAGCCCGTCGCACTTCTCGGCTAAAGTGGCCAGCAAGTGGCAGGTTGCGCTGTATGCGGTGATTTTCTCTTTTGTGAAAAGTTCATGGTCGTCTCTGGGCTCAATCGTCATGAGCAATCCAGCGGACGGATACGCTTCAATGATTTGGTCGCATCTGTTGGAAAACCGCCTCCCTGTCTGAGAGAGGATCGCTGCGATGCGCCGCCCGTTTCGGACGTCTTCAATGCTGATCGCGGAGAGAATTGTGGAGAGTTTCATAGTTTTTTGATGTGTGCTATTTGCGGGTTGCCGTTGGCTCGATACATCGCCCGCCACTCTGCAGTGCCGGCTCTGGTATCGAGGATGATGTGGTTGGGCGCGGGAGATTGATGGCAGCAACCGGGATTGAAGCACACGGTAGCCTCGACGCGGTCGACGAACGCACCATCGGTATCGAACGGTCGGTTGTGCAGGTGTCCCGAGGCAAGGTAGTTTGGCTGCCATCTGTCTATGGCCTCCTCTAAGTCGGATGGCGGACCGTCACGTTCACCTACCAGCGTTCTCACTGGCGGTTCGTGATGGACGGCAAGCCATGGGCAGCGGTTTTGTTTCCGCAATTTTGCGCCTTCTGCCCAGAGGAGCCCATCGCCCACCTCATTTTCTGAATCAAACCGGTATGGGTGAGTTGAGACGACAAGTCCGATCGGCAGGAAAACCGCCTGGCCAGGCACGATAATCCGGCCTGGCTTGGCGAGCGGATCCCACCAATTTTTGGCAACGATCATCTCCAACATGCGTTGCGATCCTTCCTGTGGCGTCTCCGTTGTAAGCACGTCGTGGTTGCCGCTGGTAAACGCGACGATCGGTCCTTTGAGAGCGGCAAGAAACCTGTCAAAATCCTGTGCTTGCTCGACGGTGCCGCCCTCGTCGAGCGCATCAAACACATCTCCTGCGATGACAAGCAAATCGAAGCCTTGTACGGCGGAACGAAGAAAATTCAGCCATGCCAGGTTGTTGTGGATATCTGCAGTTATAAGAATGCGCATTTTTAGAACGGAATGTCCCACTGCTCGAGTGTCGGCTCGCTTGGGGGGCCTGACGTGTTGATGCGAACGATATTGGCAACGACATGCTTTTCGATTCCTCGATAGCCGCTTCTCTCTTCAACAATTTCCTTGGCGACGGCTTCAACGCGCAACGGGTCGTGTGGAAACCCCATTTCTGCATCGATATTCGCGATCTGCTCGCGCAATTCGGACAATCCCGGCGGAGCGACTTCGATGACGTGCCCGCAAATCCTATAAAGCAATTCCTCGGGCAGCCAATTGTCGTCAAGGAAAGTATCGGCAATGGAAAGGTTGCACCAGGACCCGCCAAGGGCCCGGTGCGGGACGTATGCCGCTGCGTAAGCTTCCTGCCACGCCCCTGCCAGCACAATGTGAAAGTTGCGGAATTTCCCGGCCAAGTTCTCGTTCCACCCCTCCCACTCGGCGACACGACCATCCAGAAGGGTCATCACTTCGTCGAGAAGGTAGCGAGTCCAATCGCCTGCGAGAGAGTGCTTTGGGCGCAACTTGTCAGCTTCGTCAATGAATACAAGCCCGGTGCGGTACTTTCGGACGAATTTCGCCAGCTTCAATTGTGTCGGGTGTGATGTCCTCGATCCAGCTGGCATCCACGATCCGAGCGACATTTCCAGAACCGGCAGGCTCAACGCTTGGGCAGCGGCTCTGATCGCATGCGTTTTCCCCGCACCGGAAGGGCCGATGACCAAGATATGGAAATGAGGGCGAATTGAACAGACGGAGTTCTGCGATTGTTTCGCGCAAATCAGAATTCTCAATTCATCTGCAGCATGCTTCTGTGATGGTGAGAGCGATGCCGACAAATCTCGCTCGCGTGCGGTTTGAGTTTCGCCAACATCCTCAAATTTGAGCGCAAAGAATCCAACCGGCCTGCCTTCCTTGATTTGGTGGTTGATCCACCAGAGGTTGTCGCGTCCGTCGCGCACCTCCCTACACTCAAACCATACGAACACCATTCGTGCAGCAACGTCAGGTGACAGGCCTTTTCTGGTCGTCAATTCGTGCTTGGCAAGGATGCCCATCATTGACGTGCCCCAATCGAGAACGGTTTTGACCATGGAAAGCAGCATTCCAGCCTGATTGGTTCCATCACCCATATCGGCCAGCACCTCCGTTGCCTGGCACCGGATACCGGTCACCGACCATGCCGCATCGCACGCGCTACGCAGTTCTTCGGGTGCTTTTCCGTCCTTTTTCGGAAAAATCCTGGATTCCATTTCGACGACCCACGCGTGGATACCCGCAAAAAAGGCCTCCCTGTGGTAGTCATCAATCAAGTTGTAAAGACGGAAATAGTTGTCGCGATTATCTGCCATTGAGAGAAAAAGACGGGGTTTCCGCCAAGTCGGCGGATTTTACTGTATGAGTGGAGGCTTTCCGGTCGGAACCGTGGTCAACCGCCGCGCTCAGGGGGACTTTCAGAATTCGAAAAAAGGTGATACCCTCTGTCTTCGTGAAAGCGAAACATGCCAGCCATACTAAACCCAAGGCAATTGCGTGTCAACAAAAATCGTTCCCTATTGGGAACGATTCGCTTGAAGTTCTGGTGGCGAAATACCTGCGATTCCATCTTGAATCGAAATCCTTCGGGGTTTTCGCCTCGGAACTGGGTATCAGCAAGGGAATGCTCTCCCGCTACGTCAATGCCCAGCAGAGCATGACGCTTGGCACGCTGCAAAAAATCCAAACGGCCATGCATGTTTCGCTCGAAGACGTCTTCGGGCGGAACGCCGTGCGGAAGGCAAAGATGACGCCGCGTCGCGGGTCGTGATGGCCTGCCCTCCCCTACACCGTTTGGGTATGTCGGCACCTCGGAAAAGCCGAGCAGCCCAAGAATTTGCCCCCGGCGTTCGCCCCCTTCGATGCTATCCTGAGAATGAGGACGGATCCACAGCGCGGACATGACGAAGTCGCGGGGGCATGAGGAATTGCATCCACTGGAGCGTGGGGTTGCACCGATTTGATGAGCGTGGTCAGCTCAGTCCCATCGATGAGGCGGAGCTGTTTACCGGCGGCGAAGGCGTGAGCTTCCTGCGTGAACGCGGAGGTGGAGACCAAAATACCGGCTTGCGCATGTTCTGACGCCATGACGCCAAAGAGTTCCCGGACTGTCGTCACCCCAACTGCGCGCCGCTGCCATCGCTTACACTGGACGAGGGTTGTTTTTCCGCTACGGCGAAGCACGAGGTCGATTCCGCCATCCGGTCCACCGCCAAGCGACTCTTCGACCGAATATCCCTGACGACGGAAAACTTCCCCGATCAAATCCTCGAATTCCTTCCAGTGCCGTTCGACGAGTGAATCCGTGCCGGACTGTGAATTCAGCGTGGCTTTGATCTTCCACGACCGGAGCGACGATATGAGAGAAACGACACAAAAAAGCGAGGGGATGAGGGTTTTCGCCGCTGGGGCGATACTCCGGATGATTTCCCAAAGGAAAGTACCGTCCGCTGGTCGCGACGCGAGGATGGACAGGGCGATGAACGAAATACCGGCGAGGATTGCCGAAAACCACCAGGGAAGGAGGACAAGGACGGAGAGGTTGCTTTTACGAGACATGAAAAGTCAGATTCTCAATCCGACCGTATTCTCGTTGTGGATTCGACAATTCACGGGGGCAGGCTCGGGTCAATTTTTGAGAATGGGGAGGTTGATGAGCCGCGATCTCCCCGATTTCCCCGGAAAATCAGTGAGAAGGGCGTCGATCATCGTTGGCATCACGAAGGCAATTTCAGGACTGGAGCCGAGGCTGCGGTTTCGACCTTGCCAGACAATCTTTCCGGTTTTTCGGCTCTTAATCGTCAATTCGGCTATTCGAGTGTAGACAATCGAGGTTTCGCTGGCTGCACCAGTTACGCCATACGTAGGCGGCGTAAATGACGATGCTGAGAAGGATGCGTTTTGATTGCCGGCATAGACATTACCGGTTGTGAAAGTGGTTCCGCCGCCTGTTTGTCCGAACACAGGGACCGCGTGCATTTCGGATCTCCCTGAATCAATTCCATAGCGGAATATTCCGATAAAATCAGCGGATTCGTGGTTGTCTGACTGGGTGAGCCCCTTGGCAGCCAGGAGTGAGGAAATCCTCGCGGCGTATGTTTGAAATTCCAGATTCGCAGGAATTTTGTCATCTGGGACGATTGCGATTGTTCCTGTTGGCGTGGTCGAGGGCGGAAACGAGTGAAAGGCGGTGACGTTGGAGTCGACGCGGGTATTTATGGCGCACCCAGCAACCAAAACTGCAGTGCAGAGGGACCAGATAATCGGAAATTTCATGTGATTGAGAGTCTTGCTTGGCGGTTTATTGCCGTCAATTTCCAACACAGATGTCGGCGGCCCAAAGCCTGAACTGGGGCGGTTTGTCTCCCGAGGTCGGCAAGTTGAGGACGGCATAGTTGCGGCATTTTCTATTCTTTGAGGCTGGATCCAGCGGCTTTTCTATCGAGTGAGCACATTTTGAAGGGAAAACGGATTTATTTTCTGGAATATAGACATCCTGTCCGGTACCAAAACCCGCTCACCATCGGCATGAACTTTTTTAATTTGAAGCGATATACAGTGTATTTACAGGCGTGGGGCCTGTTGTTGCTGTTTTTGGGTCTCCCTTGCTGGGGAGCTGGCACGCCAGCGGCGGAAAGGCATTTCCGAATTCTCGATTCTCAGGAGGTTGACATGGGTGACCATAAAATCATCTACAACCGAATTGAGGCACCGAAGTTGACCCCCGAAGCCGCCAAACCGGTCTCTGTGCCATCAGAATCGGTCCCCATGACTGCACAGGAGATAGAGGAAGTGAGAAAGTGGGAGGCAAAGTTCCAGTATTCGACTTTTTTCTCGGTGATGGTTTTTGACGGGGCCTTTTCAGAAATTCGTTGGTGCGATGACGGGCACGAAAACATTGTCTGGAGCAACGTCAATTTCCTGCATTTTTGCCCGATGAGCGATTTGGAAACTGAAACCGCATATTACACTGTCATGCTAGCGGGATCGGAGACGACGAGCGAGGAAGTGAAGGCTTCGAACGCAGCGGCGAATTCCCCCTCAGAGATGACAGCGTTGCCACACAAGGAATTACCTCCCCTCAGCAAAGCGGGTCCGAAGTGGATGGCCGAGGGAAAATTGTCAGAGGCTGCGGAGCGGATAATGGAGGATTTTCACGAGTACTATCAGATTCACGGCGCGGCAATGGCCGAGGAATACAACCGCCGCGTGATTGAAGGTAAAATCCAAGAAGAATGGGTAAAAGCTCACCCTCCTGTTCCACAGGATACTGTTGTCAACTTTTTTCCCATCCACAGCTCCTCGCGTGGTGTAATCTCCGCCGCTCAGCTTGAGAAAGCCAGAAAATGAAAAAGTGTTTTGTAATTCTGGGTGTTCTCCAGGTTTTCCTCTTAGGTGCATTCGGGCAAACTCCGAACGATGTCAACGAAGGGTCAAGGCTCGAGTTCGATTCGGCGAACTCCATCTGGCGCTTCAAATGGTGGGCACGTAGCGGGCGGACGTATTTCATTCAGCATTCCGACAACCTACTGAATCCCTGGCAGTGGGTTCCTGCGGTGGAAAGCGGCAATGATTCCATCAAGGAATGGGCATTTGCCACAACGGGCGACAAATTCTTTGTTCGTCTAAAATATTCGGACGCAGCGACAAGCAATCCAGGGGGAGACGACTTTGATGGCGATGGGATTTCGAACTTAGCCGAAGTGCAGCAGGGCATGAATCCGTTCAATGTCGATTCTGATGGCGATGGGATGTCCGATGGCTGGGAGCTTACCCACGGGTTGAATCCCGTTATGAACGACGCGTCTCTTGACTCTGACGGAGATGGGCTGAGCAATCTGACGGAATATCTAACCGGAACCGACCCAAGTGATTCCGGCGAAGTCGGAACATCTTTCATCACGACCGAATTGCGGGTGTTTACCCCATTGGAATGACTCATCAGTAAAAGCCCGTGAATACAAATCTGCTCTACAACCAGGCAAAAAAGACGCCTGCAACTTTCCCACTTCTCGCCGCGAAGGGAGCTTTGATAAAATTTCTCCAAGCTCCACTGACCTGTTTTCCTAAGGCAACAATTCTTTTGGCGATGGCGCTGGGAGTGTGCGTCATTGGCGAGGAACTACACGCCGAACAGTCTCAGACGCTGCTGATCCCTTCCCAGAAGATGAGGGTCAAAACGAGGGTGCGCCTAGGGAAAGGATGGGAAAACTTCCGAGTACTTCACCCCAACGGGGAAGGTTTCGTGATTCCGATCAAGGTGAAGGTGGATAAAGGCTACGGAAATATTTACACAGGCACTGGGGGGATTTCATTTGGGGTCAGTGCAGATGGCACAGTCAACAGCATTCATGGATACTACGACACATCAACCACCTACATGGATGTCAACTGGTATTCGGATGATACATTTCTATTAGGCTCAAGTATTTATCCGGGATATTATCAAATTGACGTGGCCGGGGACCTTACAGGTCCCGCTGGTCGGTGTGGAAAGAGTTCGGTGGAGGGACAAGGAGCCAAGTTGGTTTACCAAGGATCAGGATATTTCCCTCAGCGAACTTACTCAAACGGATGGACTATCACCGTCGATCTCGAAGAGTGCTCATCCTGTTCTCAAGGCACATGCGAACCGGGAGGAGTGTCGGCAAAACTTGGCAGCATCGATTTGTCAGTGGGACTTGGAAAGTCAGCAACGGGTACATCAAAGGCGTCGATCCGAGCACTATACCCGAACAGTGGCCTTACCAATCCAGGATTCCTGAATCTCGATCTGAATTCCGACGCGGAACTCGTTTCTATTTCAGACTCCCCCAGACAAGTTTGGCTCCCAAGCGGCTTGGTAGACATCCAAGTAATTGACAGTTTTTCATATGAACTGCGCTTCTATTCACCGTCTAGCGTAGGAAGCAAGGATGCGAACGGAATTTATCTACTGACAGGCCAAGCGCTCAAAACTGTCCGAATCTCCAATCCTGATGCCTCCGCGACGGTCTTCAACCGTCTCGCAATCAGCGAAATCATTGACAGCCAAACGCGCACCAGCGAATATTCATATGACGTCGGGGCCAAGAGTTGGACACTCACCCAGCCAGATGGCCTCGGGTCGGAAGTGATTTCGACTATCGAAACCCTGTCGGCCACTGGTAATCCAGTGTCACGGGTTGCCACGATCCTGCAAAAAGATGGCGCAGGGACGCTGGCAGCCAAGATCCGTCGCTCAACTCAGGCCTTTGGTTGGGGATGGGAAACAACTCAAGAGGTGCTGGATCCAGATGGGAGCGCCTTGACGACCTCGTATGAATACTACACGGATTCAGCCCAAACAGGGGCATACGGTCATCTCAAACAAAAGACCGATGCCTACGGTCATTGGGAACGGTTTGAGTATGACACCGCAGGTTTTGAAGTGAAGCGAGCAACGCAATATCTGGACAGCAGTTCGACCAGCGCGGATTCGGAGAATCGGGTTGTGACCACGACCTACTCAGCTACCGCCCCGCACAAGACAATTGTAGAGACACTTCAAGGACAAGAAGTCGCCCGGAGGTATGAAGTCTATGAATTTGAGGGCGCATCCAACGAATTGTGCGTGGAAAAGAATATTGTCTGCATCAGTCCAGGGGCTGCATGGAATGCGGCAGACAACTTGGTGACGATTACAAAAACCTATAATCCGCTGGGCGGAGGGCCTTTTCGTGGGGAAGTTGCAAGCATCCGACGCCCTGACGGCACCATGTCAATTTCCTCGTATAGTCAGGACGCGACACATCGAGTAGTTATTACGAGCGACGGAGGAGCGGATGGCGGGGGGACATCGATCACCAAAGGTACGAGAACCGAGGTCCACACGGATTTGGGAGGAAATCAACTGTTCCGCTCAACCACTGACATTGCATCAGGTTTGCTCGTGGATCAAGGCACGACCATTTCGCAGGACTCATTTGGACGCCCGGCGCGGGTGAATTATAGCGATGGAACGTTCGAGCTTTTCCAGTATGACTGCTGCGGACTAGAATCCTTCACCGACAGGAATGGCCTGACGACAAACTATACACATGATGCTTTGAAGCGGACGGTAATGGAAAGTCGAGCAGGCCTCACAACCTTCACTAGTTACGATGGAGCTGGGCGGGTGGAAAGCCTGACCCGAATGGGTTCTGACAGCAGTTCGGTAGTCTTGGAAACAAATACGTTTGATTTGGCAGGACGCAAAACCAGCAGTAGGGATGCGTTAAACAACGTGACAACATACAGCGAGAGTGTCGATGGGAGCGGAGGTCCCGTGCGGACAACCACTTTGCCTGATGGTGTCTCCTCGCGCGTTGAAACCAGGTATAAGGATGGGCGAACGCGCAGCGTGACCGGCAATGCTGCACATCCTATCCAGTATGAATACGGGGTGGCTTCAGGAGGACAGCAATACATCAAAGAGATAAAAATCGGAGACGGGGGATCGCAAAATGAATGGACGAAAGTTTCCACAGACATGGCAGGACGACCCGTTACAAAAGAATACGCCGACAGCGCAACCGAACAGACTTACTACAACAACCTTGGCCAAGCTGTTCGCGCGGTGGATGCAGATGGAGTTGCTCGCCTTTTCGCCTACGATACGACCGGAGAGATGGAACAAGAAGCCATTGATCTCAACAACAACGGGAGCATTGATAGCTCAGACCAGGTGAGCCAAACCCATAGGAGCGTTGCCACGGCACATGGAAATACAGTTTTTCGTACCGAGGTTTCTGAGGGGGATACCGGCGGCTACGTCTCCACTAGCACAATCGACCAGACGCCCAACGGACACAGTCGATGGGTAACGCGCTTCGGGCTGGAAACCTCAGTTGAATCCTCATACGACGGCAGTGGGGGGAATGTCCAAACGATAACCATGCCGGACGGATCAAAGGTTATCGAAACCTTCGCATTCGGGCGCCTTCTTTCCCGCCAGAATCAAATGAGCGGAGGTTCCGTAATCGCATCGATCACAAATACATATGACGGACAGGGACGTTTGCATATCCAAACCGATGGGCGAACTGGAACCGTAACGACCTATGTTCACGACGATGGAGGTCGTATCACTTCAGTCGACGTGGGGGGGATGACAACCGGATATTCCTTCAATGCGCTGGGCTATGAAACTGGTTCCACGCTACCAGGTAATCGTGCAATCACGCGGAACTATCTACCCACTGGCGAAGTGACCTCGGTGGGCGGGGCTGCTGAATATCCTGTGAGTTATACCTACGACGCGCAGGGTAGGCGCAAAACCATGACAACATCCAGCGGGACGACAACTTGGGGTTACGATGGAGCGCGTGGTTGGTTAACTTCCAAGACCGATGCGGACGCCAAAGCTGTTAGCTATACATACACCCCGGGGGGGCGGCTCGCGAGCAGGACATGGGCACGGGGAATCACGACCAATTATTCTCATGATACCGCAGGCAGGCTGACCGGAACAACCTACTCAGATGCTACACCGGCTGTCAGCAGCGTTTTAGATCCGCAGGGTCACCCCACCAGTATCAGCGATGCGGCGGGCACTCATGCACTGGCCTACAATACAGATGGACAACTTTCAAGCGAGACAATCTCGGGACAGACTCTGTGGAATGGAATTTCCATCATCAACTCCTACGACAGCCTCCTCAGAAGAAGTGGGTTTGCGGCGGCTAGAAGTTCGGCGACACTCTCCGCAGTAGGAACCACCTATGACGGTGCCTCGCGTCTTGCCTCTGTAGTTTCTGGGAACCAAAGCGCGGTGTATAGTTATCTCGCGAATTCCTCGCTAGTGGGGGACATTGCTTTCCTGCAGGGAGGGGCTACGGTTGTGACGAAAAATTCAGCCTATGATGCTTTGAGCCGGTTGACTTCAATCAGCTCGTCCTCCGCAACATCAGGAATGTCAAGCTTTGCCTACGGATACAACGCAGCCGGCCAACGCTCACAGGCGACGATGGAAAGTGCTGACCATTGGGATTATGGCTACAACAGTCGGGGCGAGGTAACGGGAGGAAGCAAGAAGCTTTCTTCTGGTAGCGACATCGCGGGCTACCAATTCGGCTACGCGTTTGACAACATCGGGAACCGTATTACTGCGACTAGAAATGGGAGGGCTTCAACCTACACGCCAAATTCTGTCAACGAATATGACAACCGCACCGTTCCCGGATACGCGAATGTGCTAGGCAAAGCCAACGCCGCAACCACCGTGAACGTCAACGGACAACAAGCAGCACGCCAGGGGGATGCATATTTTTCAGAACTCGCCGCCGCCAATAGTGGTGGTCCCGTGTATCTCGCAACAACGGTGAACGGCACTCTCGCCGATCAGACTGCTACGCGCCAAGGAAAGCTCTTTATTCCTCAGACCCCGGAAGCGTTTACTTATGACGCGGATGGCAATCTGACCTCAGATGGCAGATGGACCTATACATGGGATGCTGAGAACCGGCTTATCGCTCAGGAGACAACGACTGCGGCCGCTGCCGCCGGAACCCCGAAACAAAAACTGACATTCACCTATGATTATATGAGCCGTCGAATCGGCAAGAAGGTGGAGAATTGGAACGGGACAAGTTATGCGCCACATCACACGCTACTTTACGTTTACGATGGATGGAATCTCGCCGCTGAAGTGCTGGCAGAAACCGGACAGAAGATCAGAAGCTATACATGGGGGAGCGACCTCAGCGGCGGACAATCCGCAGGAGGCGTCGGTGGGTTGCTGTTCATAGAACAACGACCAGAAAACAAGGTTTTCAGCGTGGGATACGATGGCAACGGGAACGTATGCAGGTTGCACGACATGGCAAACTCAGGGGCGCTGGCGGCAACCTATGAATACGGACCATTCGGGGAACTGATCACGGAATCAGGGCCATACTCCCACGTCAACCCGATCCGCTGGTCCACAAAGTATCAGGATTCGGAATCTGGACTCGTTTATTACGGATATCGGTACTATAACCCCGTTGTGGGGAGATGGATCAATAGGGATCCGATTGGGGATGACTTCTTTTTGAAAACCTATATTTCTACTCAGAATGCAAGCGAAATGGATGAACTCCTCCAAGAGGCTATTGCGCCAGTGTATCTGTTCGCACATAACAATCCGCTATCAATCATTGACAAACTGGGATTGCAAGTAACGATCAACGTCCGAATTCGAAGAGATGGAGATACTCATTCAAGTGTTGCCATTGTCGGGCGTTCAAAATGTCATCGAAACATGTACTTCAGACAGTATGCGTCAGGTGGCGACGGCTCTTTCGATCTTGATGGTCCTGGTCAGATGCAGTATGGCGACGGAAAACCTCCCTTTCAATTCAAAGCTCCATTCTATGTTAATATGGGAGATCGGCCTGGGTTGAATGGCTTGGTCTCTGATTCGCCGTTATTCTGGCAATCGAGATCTTTCGGCGGCAGATTTGTCACTTTTTTATACGACGAGGACAACTCGAAAGCTATTGGTTACGTAAAGTGGGGATATTCATTCAACAAAGGAAGCTACTCTAATTACGGTAATGGCAATTTTACATTTAAGGAATAAGCGTTTAATTTGGGGAGGTGTATTTCTTCTCGTGGCGGCAATTGTATTGCTGGGTTTGGGAGCCTATTCTACGCCTCCTTATCATCACTCGCAGAATGATAAGGATGCGATGATGGCGCAAATGCGAGTCGACGTAGCTTTAGAAGGGGTTCTGCGTTATGAAAAAGTCAACGGACGCTGGCCTTTGAATGCCGGCGAACTCTTTGTGGGAATTCAACTACTTCAGCCTGCCGCCCCGACATTGGTTGGTTGGGCCAATAGGCAAGGTGAACTGATCGACCCGTGGGGAAACCTCGTGCAGATAACCAGGGATAGAGAGGGAGTCGTTGTGGAATGCATTAGTCCTGATCATAAACATTTTACAAGTGATCGCGTCAAGAAATGAGGTTCTAGGAGGTATGCGCTGACAAAGAAGACGTCAGGAAGAATCAAAACAGGCAACAAGGCTAACTGCCTAAAATGCCAAGATGCAACAAGCGATGATATTGTGGATGCCCTAAAAAACAGAAAACCAAGTTCTGGAAAAAACTGCCAAGGAGATGTTCAAGATGCAGTAGACGATGCTTGCCTGTCTGGATTTAGAACATTTGTCAGCACCTTCCTGCCAACCTACGGGGAAAAATAATGAAATTAACAATAATATCGATTGCTGTCATTGTGCTTATTGCAGTAATTGGTTTTTTTATTCCCATTGGGTCTGATACCCCGAAGCTTGCTTCGGCTTTGTTTGGTGGTCTTCTGAATTCATATTCTTAATGCCTCGTGGGCTTGCCCCGAGGTTCTTTAC
>Ga0194058_10000883_pt1 | contig 14878 bp, 14 predicted proteins | sample SepL4417m_MetaG_FD_155490 | JGI IMG/M metagenome (GOLD analysis project Ga0194058, IMG submission 155490) | Anoxic zone freshwater microbial communities from boreal shield lake in IISD Experimental Lakes Area, Ontario, Canada - Sep2016-L442-17m | ecosystem: Environmental > Aquatic > Freshwater... | reverse complement strand
GGCAGCCCTCCGTGCGTTTTGCGGGTGCATTCCTGCTCCTGGTCGCATAGCGACCGCCGATGGTAGCCGTGGGTTTTAACCCACGGACTCGGAGCGGCATGCAAACATTGCGTCGCGTAGCGACGCCTGAATGTTTTCAATCGTCGCTACGCGACGAACGGGTGACGGAATGCCTCAGACCGTGGGTTAAAACCCACGGCTACCCTCAGGGCGTCGCTACGCGACGAGTGGCAGATTTCTACCAAGAATAAAACCGACCGATCCACCGATACCAATTGTCCGCCCACCAAGCTACCCTTACCCCCGCACGATCTGCCGCAGGAAATCGACGCTCTTGCGGGTGTTCTCGTCGGAACCGTGGCATTCGATCGATGCGGCGCCGTCCCAGGCGGTTTCCTGTAGGTAAGCGATAACCGCCTTGATGTTTTGGGCATTCACGCCGCCGCCAACCGGCACCTCCGACGAGCCGATGCCCGTCTCTTCGCCGCGGACGGTAGCCGCCAGCGCAGGCGAGACGTCCTTGATGTGGCAGTGGGCCAGGTACTTGCGGAGGGCTTTGCAGAAGTCGAGCGGATCTTTGCCGGCAATGAACGTGTTCCCCGTGTCAAAGTTGAAGCGGAGATACTGCGAGTCGAAATATTCAAACAGCCGCGTCATGAATTCGAGGTTGCTCGTATAAGGCCCGTGCGTCTCGACATTGATGATCACGTCGTAGTCCTCGGCCCAGGAGAGGCACTGGCGGTAATTGTCGCAGGTAATGCGGAAGACCTCTTCCAACGACATCCCCGGCGTCTCGAAGGCCCCGTCAACCGTATCGACCATCGGGCAGCCGAGTTCGGCCGCAAAACGGATCGTCTGCTGCACGTATTGCACGCCGAAGGCCGAGCCGCTCGGGCCCATCATGGGGTAGGAGCCGTCGATCTGCGTGACGCCCAGGTCAAGTTTCTCCAGATACTTTCGCAGTGCCCGGGGATTGGATTGCAGCGAAATGCCCGGATCGTAGCCTAGTGCCTGGATGAAGTTCTGGCCGTGGACCACGGCAAATTCAAGGTGTCGCACGCCCAAGGCGGCGATCTTTTGGCAAGCGGTCTCGAAACTCTGGCTCAAGGGGCGATAATTATCGGTGTGAATACCAATCTGGATCATGGCGTGGCTCCGGGAAAGGGGATTTGAACGTGGAAAGTTGTTTGCATGGGTTGAAAACGGTCGGGAATTTTGGATCCCGCGAAACGCCCCCCGATATTACCGCAAACGCCGATCGCGGTCAAGAACCCGGGGCATTGTTGTGGCCGGTCTCTGACCGAGCCACTTCGCCGACCGAAGGTCTCCCCTTCACTGGGAGACCTTCGGTCGTTCGTTTCGGCGGGGTCAGGAGACCCGCGCCGAACCCCGAACCTAGACCTTCTTATCCGGCGTTGGGATTTTCTTTCCCTTAAGCTGATAGACGTAGGCCAGCACCTCGGCCACGGCGGCAAAACGGTCTTGCGGAATGGGGTGGTCGATCTCGACTTCGCGATACAATGCCTGGGCTAACGGCTTGCGTTCGAGGATGGGGATGCCGTGTTCGAGAGCCAGCTTGCGGATCCGCGCCGCGATCAGGCCGGCCCCCTTGGCCACCACGATCGGCGAGGCCATCTTTTCGGGGTCGTATTGGATGGCGATGGCCAATTCGGTGGGGTTGGTGATCACGGCGTCGGCCTTGGGCACCGCGGAAGAAATACGATGCATGGCCAGCTCGCGCTGGACCTGCTTCCGCCGCGCAACCATCTGCGGATTGGCTTCCAGATTCTTCATTTCCTCGCGGACCTCCTGCGAGGTCATGCGCAGGTCGCGCTCCTGTTTCCACCATTGAAAGCCGTAGTCCAATACCGCCAACAGCAGCAAGGCCATGGCAATCTTCATGCTCGTCCAAATCAAGATCTCCGGGAGAAATTTGGCGATATCGGGCGTCGTCATCACGGTTAGGCCAAGAATCTTTTCTCGCTGGCTATAGAGACTGGCATACGCCACGCCCGCCACCAGCGCCATCTTCAAAAGCCCCATCACCAGCCGCACCAGGTTGGAAAGCGAGAAGATCCGACCCAAGCCTTGCAAAGGGTCCAGCCGCGTCAGGTCGGGAGACAGCTTCTCCGGCAAAAAGAGCAAGCCGACTTGCAGGAAGTTCGCCGCAATGCCCGTGAATACGAGCAGCCCGAAGATCGGCAGCATGGAGTAAGCCAGCGCATAAGCCACGCGCTGCAAGTGGGTGACGAAGAACTGCGGGTCGGCGATGAGCCAAGGTTCACCGCCTAGTTGTTCGGTGACGTAGCGAGCGAGCATTTCGACGACGGGTCCGCCCATCCATAAGAGGGCTGCCAGTCCGACCAACAGCAAGGCGGCGGAGGCAAGATCCTGGCTCTTGGCCACCTGGCCTTCTTCCCGCGCCTGTTGCCGGCGGTGCGGAGTTGCATCCTGGGTTTTGTCGCCGTCGTTTTCCGCCATGCCGAAAGTTCTGTGCTAGGGAACACAACCCCGTTGGGGTAGGGCCTCGTTTTCGCCAGTTCCCAGGGTAGCCGCTGCTGCGGCAACCCTGGGCTAGAGGACACGCACCCCGTTGGGGTTGAGCCTCGTTGATTCCCTACGGGGAACGTAACGGGATCCGCAAGGTTTGGAAGAGAATCTGCAACGTCGGTGGGACTTGATCCTGGAAAACCAGCAAGGCCGCTCCGAGAGAAAAGAAAAACACACCGAACGTGATCATGGCGTTCATTCCGAATCCGATGACCATGACATTCAACTGCGGCAGCGTGCGGCTGATCAGACCCAGCACCAGCGTGGCCAGCAGCACGGCGGTTACCACCGGTGCCGCGGCGCGGATCGCCACGTGAAAACTCTGCGTGATCAAGACCAGAAACATTTCGACCAGCGACGCGAGCATTTCGGGGCCTGAACTGCCGGTGCCCGTGCCGAGAAACATCGCCACTCCTCCCCCGGGTGGGATGACGCTGAACGTGTCGAGCAGGCCGCCCAGAAGGATGCGATGCCCACCCATGATCATGAACAGGGCCGCGCTGAGCAGGCTCAGCATCTGCGAGAAGAGCGGCACGTTGGTCGAGGTCGTGGGATCGAAGACGTCGGCGAGCGAGAGTCCGCCGACGCGGCTCATCATGTCGCCCGCCATCTGGATCCCGCCCAGCAAAATCGAAATTCCCATCCCCAGGATCAGGCCGATCATCAGTTCGCCACCGATGATCAGCACATAAACCAGCAAACTGCCGGGGTAGGGCAGGGTGGCAAACCACTGGCTCGGCATGATCAATACCGCCAAGGCCAGCGAGACCAAGGCGCGAACCATGGCCGGGGCTTCCTTGGCACCGAAAATCGGCGACGAGATCAGCAATCCGCTGATCCGCGTCAACACTAAGGTGAAGATCAGAAACTTCTCAACATTGAGCAGGGCCAGCGGGTTTATCATCGCTCAAACCGGATTGCGTGATTCAAGGAGCACGGGCTTCCAGCCCGTGGAATTCGATACGGGCAAGATGCCCGTACCACGGTGGCGCGGGCTTCCAGCCCGTGAAATTCGATACGGGCAAGATGCCCGTACCACGGTGGCGCGGGCTTCCAGCCCGTGGAATTCGACACGGGCAAGATGCCCGTACCACGGTGGCGTCCGTCTGCCAGAAAATCTTGCCACACACAGGAATACCGTGCGCCGAGACAACTCACCAAGAAAACCATTAAAATCTCCCCGGGATGCCCGCAATCAGCTCGGTCGTGTACTGCATCATCTGGCTCAGCAGCCAGGGCAACGTGAAGCTCAAGACCAGGATCATGATTGCCAGCTTGGGCACAAAGGCCACCGTTTGTTCCTGAATCTGCGTCACCGCCTGGAGCAAGCCGATCACCAGACCCACGACCATCCCCGACAGGAGCACCGGGGCCGAAATCAAGAGGCTCATCCAGATCGCTTCGCGACCGAGTCCGATAGCCAGTTCCGATAAGGAGTCGGGGGTCATGTTACCTCACCACCTGAAAGCTCTGCATCAACATTCCAATCACCAGATGCCATCCGTCGACCAGTACGAACAACAAGATCTTGAACGGTAGCGAAATCAACGTGGGGGGCAGCATGAGCATGCCCATCGATACCATCACGCTGGCAATCACCATGTCGAGAATCAGAAACGGCAGATAGATCTGGAATCCGATGAGGAAGGCCGTTTTCAATTCGCTGAGCATGTAGGCAGGCAAGAGGACCGTCATCGGCACGTCGTCATATTTGGTCGGGGCCGGCTCGGTCGACGCATATTTCCAAAACAACAGCACATCCTCGGTGTTGCCGGTCCGCTCGATCTGCGCGCTCATGAATTGGCGGATCGGACCCGCACCCAGGGTCCAGGCCTGCTCCAGGCCGATCTGCTTGTTCGTATAAGGAACGATCGATTGCTCATAGACCTGCTTCCAAGTGGGGGCCATGATTAGCAGCGTAATGAACATGGCCAGCGAGGTAATCACCTGGTTCGGCGGAAGCTGTTGGGTGCCCATCGCCTGTCGCAACATGCTCAGCACCACCACCACGCGGACGAAACAGGTCGTCATCAACAGGATCGCCGGCGCCAAGCTCAGCACCGTCAGCAACAGCATCACCTGGATCGTCGAACTGAGTCCCTCCGGGCTGACCCACTTTTCCGGACCGGCGGTCAAATCCTGCGGCACATTGATCGCCAGCGGCCGGCTGCCCGCATCCTCGCCCCAAGCCGCCGTGGGAACCATCGAACCGACAAAAACCAGCGCCAACAAAAGCAGCTTCACTAGACCAATCCCTCGCCCCGCAGTCTCCGTCCGGCAATTTTCAATTTTCAATTTGCAATTTGCAATTTTCAATTCTTCTCGCTCAGGCATGTTTTTCCTCCCAGCGATAGCGTTTCCGACGCGTGCCAGCGGGTTCGAGATTGTCGAGTTCCACGGGTTCGCCCGACTTGGGGGCCAACTGCTGGAAAACCTGGCGGAAGGCCAGGGTGGAGCTTTTCGGATGGGCCTGTTGGCAGATGCCGGCGATGCGATCGACTTCGAGCGGATCGGTCACTTCGGTCAAGGTCTCGGTGCCGTTGGGAGTGATCGATACCAACAGCAGCTTGCTGCCGCAGCGCAGCAGTTGCACCTGCTGCCGTGCCCCGAGCGGGGCGCGGCCGAGGATCTCAAAGACCTCCTTGGGCAGCACCAGCGACCCGCGCGGAGCGGTCTTGCGCATGGCCCAGGCAACGATGAAGAAAAGCCCCAGCACGATCGCCAAGCTGCCGCCGACCGTGATCATCGCGCCGATCGGCGAACTCTTGCCCAGGGCACTCCGGTCGTTGTGACTGCCGAGTCCCAACGGCCAGGCAGACTCGGGTTGCACGGACGTGGGTGCGGGAGCGAGCACGGGCGGTGTGGTAGGCACGTGTACCGGTGGCAAGGGACTCGCCGTGGGCGCGGTCGCAAAAAGTTGGGGTGGCAGCGGCTTGACTGCGGTGGATTGGGCCGGTTCGAGGGCTTTCGTTTTCTCTGCCGGTGTTTCTGCCGGCGGCACGAAATCTTGTTGGAAGAGGACCGGCAGGGTATCGGAACGTCGTAAGCCGGGCGGATCGGGAGCAAAATCGGCCCCTTTCCCCGTTGGGCGAAGTGGCGCGATATCCGTGGCATTGAGCTTCGGGTCGGCCGCCACGGCGGTTCCATACTCCACGATCTTTGGCCCTGAACCGGGTGACGTGGCCGAAGTTGGACCGGACCACCAGGGTTCCGAGGCAGGATTGGCGGGACGATCGGCCGCAACCGCGGCGGAGGCCGCGACGAGGCATGGTCCGAGTAGGGCGATGAGTGAATGCATGTTTGCGCTTCCTTGCGTGAAACATTCTTAGGCGAAGACGTTGGCTCCGACGATCAGTTCGGCGACACGGACACAAAAGTTGTCGTTGAGTACCAATACTTCGCCTCGTGCGATGAGGCGGCCGTTGACGAAAATGTCAACCGGATCGCCCGCCAGCTTGTCGAGCGGCACGACGGAGCCTTTGCGAAGTTTCAGCACGTCTTCGAGATACATGTGGGTTCGGCCCAATTCGATCTTGAGGTCGAGTTCGACGTCGCGGATCAGATCGAGGGTAGCGGTTTCTGTCGAGGGCGCGGCGAGCGAGAACTCATCCAGCCGATAGGAAGAGACGCCGGAAGGGATCTCGCCCAGACGGCCGGAGTTCACCGATTCCAGGGCCTTCTCCGCTTGCGCCAAAAGATATTCAATGTCTTGCGCGGCGATGTCCGGTTCCCGCGATTGCTGCGCGGCGGCGGCCTTCTTGACCGGCGGTGGCGCGGTGGCCGGCATGGCGGACGGCACGGCGACCGGCGCGGCGGCTGCCGCATTGCGGCCCGCCTCGCTCAAGAGTTTTTCAATGCTGTCCTGGGCCAAAAGCTGATCGTCCTTATCGCCGGCTTGGGCAGGTGCCGCAGGCGACGCCTTCGCCGAGGGCGCCTGGCTGAAGAGCCGCTCAATCTCGTCCTGACTCATCAGGGAATCGTCGTTCGCCATAGGAATCCATTCCTAGCGGGTTGATGATCGAACTTGTAATTGCTAGTTCTCCAGCGACGAATAATCGCTGATAACCAGCTCCTGTATCAATGGCTTGCCAAGGATGTGTTTTGCTTTTTCGAGGATCGTTCGCTTGATCAGGCCGAGGCTGGGATCGGTCAGGTCGGCCATCGCCGAGCTGCGAACCGCCACCATGACCTGTTCGCGGAAACGGCTCTGGTTCAGCTCAAAGAGACGATCGAACTCTTTCTTGTTGTCCGCGGCCACGATGCCGTGCAGACGGAAATCAACCCGCAAGGTCGAGTTGGAAGCCGGCTGGTAAATGGTAACGGAAAACTCCTTCAGGTCGACCTCCACGTTGGCCGGCGCGTCGCCTTCTCCGGCCGGCTCGGCTTCGCCTTTTTTGTGTTCGGCCGGCGGCTTGGCCGCGTTGCCCGCAGCCGACGCCGAGTCGGACGCCGCAGGAATGCAGAGGTAAGCCACCACGCATTCCACGGCGACCACAACGAAGACCAGGCTAAGAACCAGGATCTTGCCCAGCATCGATTTCTTGGCGGACGGAGGTGTATCGCCGGCAGCCGCTTCTTTAGGTTCAGGGTCAATGGGCGTCTTGGCCATGGTAGTCTTGTCGCAGTTGTCCCTCTCCCAAAAGGGCGAGAGGGAGTTGAGTTAGGTATCCTCGGGGTCTCTTAATTCTAAGTTGTCGTTTGGCAGCAAGCAGGGAAAAAAGATACTTTCTTTTGCTTCCTACCATCCACTTATTCCATATATGACGTTTGTTTGGCCGTCCGAACCTAGTGCGGCGGCATTAGGTGCTTTGCCTGCTGGTAGAGCACGGCCCGCCGCAGCACTTCGTCCATCGTCTCGGTCACGACCAGCCGTTGTCCGGTCGTGAGTGTGATGAACGTGTCGGGCCGGGCCTCGACGTATTGGATCAACTCGGCGTTGAGGATGAACGGCTCGCCTCCCAAATGGGTTAATTGGATCATGACGCAAAAGGTTAATATCGTTATTTGCAGGCGGGACGCCTACGCTACCTAACGGAGTTGCAATAGGTCGTCGAACAACTGCGTCGCCGTGGTGATCACCCGTGTGTTGCTGCGATACATCGTCGACGATGTAATCAGGTTGATCAGGCCGGCACCGATGTCGGTGTTCGACAACTCCAGCGATCCGGCCACAATCGTGCCGGTTCCCTGGTCGCCCGGGTTGCCCATGATCGGCAAGCCCGAATTGACGCCGGTAGAGTACATGTTTTGCCCCACCTGTTCCAGACCAACTGGATTGGAGAATCGCGCCAGTCGCATCTGTCCCAAGGTTTGGCTGATTCCGTTGCTAAAAACGCCGTTGATCATGCCCGTATCGCTGATATTGAAGCTGTTCAACACACCCGGAGCGGAACCGTCCTGCCGCGACACGGTCAATGACGCGTTAGCTGAGGCAAGGCCGGTAACCTGGGTAAAGTCGAGATTAAACTGGAGTGGCTTGACCGATGGTTCGTTCACGCGTCCAATTGCCACGGTCGTATTGGATGACGATAAGAAGTTGCCTTGGCCGTCGAAGCGAATCGTGCCCGTGCCGACATCGATGCCATATTGCCCTGTACCCGGATCGTTCTGGCCGCAGTCGGCGTACCAGCGATACTCCGTGAAACTGCTGTTGCGTTCTTCCAGAACGGCGGTGACACGGACCGAGAGCGGGATGCCCAAGCTGTCGTAGACGACCATGTCGGCCATTGCCCCTTGACCCACGGCGGATTGAATCGAGGTGAACGGCATGCCTACGGCACTCGTCTTGGGCGGAGTATCATTGGTGATCAATTGCAGTGCCGAAAGTCCGATTTCGATGGAGTTGGCATCGCCGTCATTGCCCACGATTTTGATGTGGCCGTCGGAGGTGATGGTCACGCCCGGGGGGAGGTTGGTAGGGGAATCGACGGGAATCGGGTAGAGCAGATTGCTGCCGGGCGCCCGCTGGATGCCGAGGGAACCTTGAAGAAAACTCGCCAAGTCGTTGAGTGTCGAGGTATTCGTGACGGTGAGTGATTGCGTGGTCAACGTATTGCCGCCCTTGGATCCCGCAAACTGCAAAGTACCCGTTGCGGCAAAGGCGTTCTGGTAGGTCATGCCATCATAGACCACCACGTCCTTGAGCAACGTAGTACTCGTAACCGCAGGGCCGTTCATGTTCAAAACGTGGCCGCCGGCGCGGATTGTGGCATCGGTGTTATTGTCGGTGAAGGGCACGGTCGGGTTCGGGTCGGTCGTACTCGGCAGCTCGCCGATTTTATAGAAATTGGTATCGCCCGCCTGGTCGTTCACACTGCGATAGACGTAGGTTTTATCCCAGGTGCCTGAAATGTCGGTGGGAAAGTTCGAGAGCAAGATCTGGTTGTTGGCCGTCAACGGCGAACTGACCGCTACCAACTGCGGCCGGCTCTCCACGTTGCCACTGGCGAAGGTCACATAATACTTGTAGGTTCCGGTGAGGTTACCGGCGGTGGGGTCTAGGGTCGCCGTGGGACCACTATCGGAAGGTCCGCTCATGTTCAAGACGTGGTTGGTGGTTATGATTGTAGTATCGTCGTAATGGTCGGAGAAGGTCGCGGCCGGGTTGGCCGCGGTCGGCAGCTCGCCGACTTTATAGAATTTGGTATTGCCCGCCACATTCACGCTGCGATAGATATAAGTCTGCTTCCATGTGCCTGAACTGTCGGTGGGAAAGTTCGAGAGCGAGACCGTGTAGTTGGTCAAGGGCGGTACTGGCGCCGCAGAATCGACCGCCACCGGCTGCGGCTTGCTTTCCACGCCGCCGTTGACGAAGGTCACGTAATACTGGTAGTCGCCGACGAGGGGACCGGCACCGGTGGGGTCCACGGGGTCCGCGACCACGGCCGCCGCGGGACCCGTCGCGGGAAAGGTCTTGGTTTCGCTGCCGGGGTAGGACTTGCTGCCGTCGGTGAGGATGCCGGTCTGGATGATCGAGGCCGTATCGGCGATAGCGCCGATGGGCGTCAGCGCGCCTTGCATGATGGCTTCCGTCGTGGCTTTGGCCACCGTGGCGGTGCCCAAAGGGATGCTGAGCGGCTGAAGTTGCGTCGTATCGACCTGGAACTTGCTGTTGATGCCGTAGCCCATCACGCGGTTGCCGGTGCCCGTCACGATTTGGTTCTGGGAGTTGGTCTTGAAGGTTCCGTTGCGGGTATAGTTTTGCTGGCCGTTTTGACCTTGAACGATGAAAAAGCCGTCACCCTGGATGGCCAGATCGGTGGGGCTGTTGGCCGTGGAGATCGTGCCTTGCGAAAAATTGGGCGCGATCTCCGCGACCATCACGCCAAGGCCCGTTTGCCGTGGATTGTTGCCGCCGCTGAAAGTCGTGGGCGAGGAGCCGACGCTTTGCGTCTGCAGGAACTGCGTGGCAAAGAGTGCGCTGGACGCCTTGAATCCGACGGTGTTCGAGTTGGCTAGGTTGTTGCCTATGACGCTGATCTGTGTTTCGGCGGCATTCAAGCCCGTCAGGGCCGTGCTCATGGCGGATGCTAAACCCATGATTTATCGTTCCTTATCGTAACAATTGTGGTAATGGTTGTGGTTGTGGTTGGTACTGTTTTCTAATTCCGGCTCTCCGCCGGGTTTGCGGATAATTGTGGTGCGGGCGTCCCGCATGCCCAAGATGTTGTGGTTGAACCAGGCAGGCGAGACGCCCGCACCACAAACTTGGGGGAGAGCCCTAATTCCGTGTTACGTAGCTCACCCGCTCGTGCCGGCAGGCGAAATCTGGGTTACGTTGGTCAGGCTAAGGGTTGAACTGCCGACGTTCAAAGTTGCAGCACCGTTGGCAATCGAAACCGAATTGACGGTACCGGTTACCCGCGCGCCATTGCCATCCAAGCCGGTGACCGAGCGGCCGATGAGGTTGCCTGCCGTGGCCACGTTCTGGCCCAACAGCACCGACTGCAAGGTGGTTGACAACTGGTCGCTGCTCGATATGGCCCGGATCTGGCTGATTTGCTGGAGCATGTCGGAGTTTTTCATCGGTTCCATTGGATCTTGGTTTGTCAGCTCGGCTACGAGCATCTTGGTAAAATCCTGGACTCCGAGCGACTGCATGCGATCCGTGTTGGCCGAGCTGGAACTCGTGGTCGCGGAACTGCCGGAGGTTGCGGAGGCGGCGGACGTGGTGGCCATGGTGGCTCCTTTTCTGAAAGGTTTTAGGGAAACGGGTTCTTAATTGGTTGGTATCGATGGTTTGGTTGGGTGGACGGCACACGGAGTGTGCCTACTACGATCAGACGACGACGTTCAAGCGTCCGCCATCGCTTGCCGGGCGGGATGACGTCTTCTCGACCGTACCGGACAATTCGTTGTTCCCGCGAAAAGGCGTGCGGACGAACGTGCTGTCGGGGTTCTGTTGCGAAGGATTCTGGTACTGCGACGACTGATTGGACATGCCGCCGGTCGAGCGGTCCATCAGGTCAACTTCAAAACGCTGGACTTTGATGTCGTGCTGGGCCAGCCGTTCGCGAAGGGCCGGGAGGTTTTCCAAGAGGATGTTTCGCGCGGCGGGCGTTTCGGCCTCGACGCGGGCGGTCATCTCTCCTTTGACAACCGTAATTTCGATATGCAACGATCCGAGTTCCGGCGGACTCAGCCGCATACGAACACTACCGCCCTGACCGTTGAGATCCTGGAATGCCTGTTCCACTCGCTGCACAAATCGCACGCGGTCAGCCTGGCCGATATTGGTCTCGGCGGCATGTGTCGTGCCAAGGCCGCCACTGGCTCCCGTCGTGCTGTGCGCTGCTGTTTGCGGAGCCGCGGCCGTCTGGCCGGAGGTCGAGTCTCCGGGCTGCGTGGTCGTTTTGTTCGTATCATTGCCGGATCCGGATTGTGAAAGCGCATCGGCGGTAGCTTTCGCCCGTTGGTCTCGCGCCGATTGCACGTCGGGAGCCGTTGGTATCTCGTCGTTTGCCGGAGCTGCCGTGGCAGAGGCCGCATCGGCCGTGTTGGCCGTATTGGCTGCTTGACCGGCAGACGCCGCGTGAACACCGCTCACGGCAGTGGATTGCAATGGAGAGGTCGGCGGTGATTTGAGATCGGTCGGCGGCGTCGCGGCAGCGTTGGCGGCCGGATTCACAGGCATAACCGCAGCGGCGGCAGCAATGGAATTTATGTCGGCGGTTGATGCCTGCCCGGCGGTTTTTTCGTCGGTCTTCGCGGATGGGGTGGTAGCCGATGGATCGACCGTGGTTGCGGCAGTCACCGCCGCCGGCTCTTTCGGTAGGGCCGGATCGGTCGGACTTACCGCAGTCGTCTGTGCCACGGGCACCTGCGCCGCAGTCGTTTGTGCTGTGGCCGTCTGCGCTGTGGCCGTCTGCGCTGGGGCCGTTTGGCTGTTGGCGTTGGCCGCCGCAGCGGGAATCGCTTGCGGCATATTGACGGCGACCGGAAGAGAGAGTGCGTTGCCCAGCTTCGTGCCTGCGGGTGCCGTCGCCGCCTGCACTTGGACATCGTTGGAAGGATTGCCGCCGGCAATCGGAGCCGCGCTGGCCGCCGCGGGCGCGAGCGCGAGCGCGTTAATATCGACGATTACTGCTGCCACGTCGCCCTTGGCGATCTTGTGGGCATCGTCTTCTTGGGAGGTGTCGGACGGATGGGCAGGGTCTTGGTTCGACGATTCGCTGCCGGAGTCCCGGCTACCCTCGTTGCGATGCTCTTGCGAAGTTGTCGGCGCATCTTTGTTCGTGGATGTTGGCGGCGAAGAATCGTGTTGGGACGAGGCGTCCGGTGTCGCATCCGGTCGCCGAGGTGACGAATCATCGCGGGTCTTCCGCGACTCGCGATCGTCTGAACGCACAACCGGTCGATCCTCTGTCGCGTTCGTTGTTTGCGGCTTTGCGTCCGCCGTAGTGCGTGTCCGATCGGTCGCTGAATCGCTCGACGGTGCGTTGCTCCGTCCCCTGCTACCCCACAGCGCATTCGCCGGTTGCGTTTGCGCCCTTTGCAAGTAATCGCCAAAGGCGGACTGCGAGTTCGCCGTATTGGCGGGCGCGTTATCGGCGTACTTCGGATCGATTGCGGTTAAGCGAGTTAGGATGTCGATATTTATCGCCGACATATCACAGTCCCTGCCCCTTGGGCGGTTGAAGTTTTTTTGCGGAGTCATCGATCATGCTCGCGGTGGGTTGTCCCTGGCGGATACGGTTCAAGACCTCGCCGATCTGTTCCATCTCGGTCGTGGTCTTGAACTCGGCGATGATCTTGGCCCGCTTGCCGTCCAGCATGTTGGACATGAGCTTGACCACGACGTCGAGGTCACCTTTTGCCAGTCTCTGCGCGAGCAATTCCTTGGCCTGCTTGGGCTTGAGCGTCTGCAAGGTCTGCAAGACATTTTCCGTGCCGGCGGTCGAGACGCTCGTAGTGAGTTCGTCGAGCTTTGTTTGCAAATCGTCGCGCACCAACTGCAAGCGTTTCTTTTCTTCGACAATCTTATTGAGTTCCTCTTGAAATTGCTGGATATTCGTCCGCACCGTGATTTCGCGTTGTTCCAGATCGCGGGTCTTCAGTCCTTGGGCGGTGAGGAATTGATCATAAGATGGCTGTTCACTGTCGTTACTTTTCTTCGGTGGCGGAGGCGGCAAGAGCGATTCAAAGCTCTTGCCTTGCAAGATGGCCACGGCCTGTACGACGCGATCGTGGTTGACCTTCCAGGATAGCGTGTAATACAGGATCAGGACCACGGCGGCGATGACCGTGGCCACGCACACCGCGGCGATCAGCGAGACCAACATGCCGAGGAGTTTGCCGATCATTGCACGGTCTCCAAGGCGGCCTGTTGCAGTTGCCGGAACGTCTGTTGCGTGGCGACTTCATCCAGCCGCTTGGTCTCGCGCAGTTCCTCCTCGCGACGGTGTTGTTCGACCTGTCGCTCGCGGAGCTTTTCCAATACGCGGACTTCGCGGTCGGCCTCGACAAGCGCCTGGCGGCGGCGTTCGATCTCGGTTGCCACCGTTTGCCGCTGCTGGGCGATATTCCGTTGCTGGGCGCGCGCGACCAATTCGTAACGCTGGGCCTCGACCAAGCGGTCGATGTCCACCGTTCCGGGCGAAGCCTTCAGCCGGCAAAATTCCCGCAGTGCGTCGATTTCCCGACGCAGGCTTTCAAACTGTTTTCCGAGTGTCTCGTCGACGCGATAGGCATCGGCCAGCGCAGCACGACATTCATCGCGGCGCGATTCGCGTATGCGAAGCAAAGCTGCCAAACGAAAGACGAACTTAGCCATCGTTACGTCTTGCCTCCCGGTACGGTTACCAATAGTTTCTCTGCCTTTTGGTACAACAAGAGAAGGCATTGCCGCGCATCGTCGACCGAAGAAGGTTGATCGACGCGCTGGCGAAGGAAACCGTTCAGGTCGTCCTGCATATCGATGGCCGCATCGACCAGCTTGTTCGCGCCGCGGCGGTAAGCCCCAATGGAGATTAAGTCTTCGTGATCGTGATACGCGGCCAGAAGACTGCGGACCACCGTGGCCGCGCGGCGGTGCTCTTCGCCGGCGATGTCGGACATCAAACGGCTGAGGCTCGGCAGCACGTCGATGGCCGGATAGTGACCGCGGCTGGCGATGTTGCGGGAAAGCCACGTATGGCCGTCCAACAGACCACGAACGGTGTCGGCGATCGGCTCGTTGGGATCGTCGCCTTCAACCAGCACGGAAAAGAAAGCCGTGATACTCCCGGCGGGGCTGCGTCCTGCACGCTCGACCAGTTTGGGCAGCATGGCAAAGACCGAAGGCGGATAGCCGCGCGTGGCCGGCGGTTCGCCCGCGGCCAGACCAATCTCACGCTGGGCCATTGCATAACGGGTGACCGAATCCATCAGCAGTAGGACGTCCTTGCCTTGATCGCGAAAATACTCAGCGATGGTTGCAGCGGCAGATGCCGCCTGCACGCGGACCAGTGCCGGCTCGTCGCTGGTCGCCACGATCACAACGCTCTTTGCCAACCCCTGCGGACCGAGGTCGCGCTCGATGAACTCATTCACCTCGCGACCACGCTCGCCGATCAAGGCGATGACGTTCACGTCGGCCGACGCATAACGGGCCATCATGCCCAAGAGCACACTTTTGCCCACGCCGGAGCCGGCAAAAATTCCCATCCGCTGCCCCTTGCCGCAGGTCAACATGCCGTCAATCGCACGAATGCCGGTGGACAGCGGCTGGTCGATCCGCGGCCGCGTGCAGGCATGTGGCGGCTGGCGGTCGAGCGAAGCCCGCTCAGAAAGTGCCGGCTGCGGCTTGCCGTCCACCGCCCGACCGGTGGAGTTGACCACGCGCCCCAGC
>Ga0194058_10000880_pt1 | contig 14912 bp, 12 predicted proteins | sample SepL4417m_MetaG_FD_155490 | JGI IMG/M metagenome (GOLD analysis project Ga0194058, IMG submission 155490) | Anoxic zone freshwater microbial communities from boreal shield lake in IISD Experimental Lakes Area, Ontario, Canada - Sep2016-L442-17m | ecosystem: Environmental > Aquatic > Freshwater... | reverse complement strand
TAAAAATTAGGCACTACAATTGGTGTTTTTTTGGGCGCTTTTGCTCATTATCAACGACTTGCGAATACGCAAACCCTCGAAAAAGAGCTAAAAAACAACATTTTTCTTCTCTCCTAAGAAACTTGGGTTAAAATAAAAATCAGGATGCACGCCACCATTTTCCGCCCCTTCACCTTTGCCGCTCTTTTTGCCCTTGTCCTTGCGGTGCCGGCCATCCATGCCCGACAAGCTGCTGGCGCTGGGGATGCGGGCTCGGCGAGCACGTTTGGCAGCTCCGGAATGATCACGCCAGAAGAGGCCGTGCGGATTATCGCCAAAAAGCTGGGCCGCCCGCTGGGGAAGCAGAACCATTTGGTTTTCGATCGCACAGAGGACCGCAGCGGGCGCAGCTACCATGTCGTCCATGGATACGAGGTTGTCATCGATGACCCGAAGACCGGCGAAGGCCATACGGCCACATGGGGGTGGTTCTTTGTCGATCGGAAGGACGGCGCCGCCTACATATGGGATTTGGCCGAGGATCAGCTCGTCCGGTTTTGAGGCGAAGAAACCGTGGGCCGTCCCAGCCTGCGAGCGGAGACGGCCGCGCCCACCTATCAAAGTGAAAAGCTGCGGGCCGCATGGAACCCGGCCCCCAGGCACGACAAGACATCGCTCGCCCTCAAAGATTCCTGGGAAGCCCCGTTCACCATGGCGATTTCCGCCGCGCGCCCGCACACCCACGCCCCGAGCATGGCGGCTTCGCGCGGGGATTTTCCCTGTGCGATCAGCGCAGCGGCAACCCCGGCGAGGACATCGCCCATCCCCCCGCTCGCCATTCCAGGGTGCCCCGTCGCATTGTAAGCTGCAGGGGCTCCCTGCTCTCCGATGATCGTCCTGGCACCTTTGAGGAGGAGAGTCACCGGATGCAGCCCGATAAATTCCTGCATCCAGCAAAGACGGCTGCGTCCGCCGCGCGGGAGAAGGCGCTCCATCTCGCCCGGATGGGGGGTCAGCAGCCTCGGGCCGTGGCAACGATCAAGGACACCGGGATCCCTCGCCACCACATTCAGCGCGTCCGCGTCCACCAAGCAGGGGCACTCCGCCCGCCTCACAACATTAAGGATCTCCTCCGCATGCCGGGTGGAAAGCCCCGGGCCAATAGCGATCGCGTCCCAGCGTTCCGAAAGAATCTCCCCGTACGAATCCACCGGGCGCACCATGACCTCTGGCATCACGGACGGAAGCACGCCCAGCTCCGATTTCACACAGAGCGTGACAAGCCCGGCCCCGCCCATCACTGCAGCCCCCGCACAGAGCCGAGCTGCGCCGGTGTACCCGACGGAGCCCGCCACAACAGCAACCCTCCCAGCCATCCCCTTGTGCATGTCAAAGCCCCTGGGAGGAACGAGAGGGGCTAGAGTTCCGGCGGTCAGAACGAACGAGGAGTCCGCGCCTTCTGGCGGAAGGATTCCACACAGCTCCGCGACGGCAATCCGCCCGACAGAGCCTGCGGCCGCGTCGGCAACCAGGCAGCTTTTTACAAAGCCCATCGTGACCGTGGCATCGGCCTGGACGCACGGATCCCCAGGAATTCCGGAATCGACATCCAGCCCGCTCGGAAGATCTGCCGAGAGAACCCAGGCAGCCTGGGACTGTCGGAGGCGATTGATTTCCCGGATGGCGGAGGCGACCGGCTCTCGGGCCGCGCCTGAGGCGCTGATGCCCAGGAGCCCGTCGAGGATCACGAAAGGGGCACATGCATTTCCTTTGCCTGAGGACGGAAGCATTTCCAATCGGGAAGCCGTAAGCGGAGCAAGGCGGGAATCCGGCAATATCGTCTCGATCCTCCACCCTGCCGCAGCAAGGTGGCGGGCGGCGACCAGGACGTCTCCGCCATTATGCCCTTTGCCGGCATACGCAACGCAGCGGCCAGGCCGCGGAAAGTTCTGGCACACGAACTCCGCCATCTGCCTCCCGGCAGATTCCATGAGCGTCGCGGCATCGGCTCCAGAGGCAAATGCCGCCCGCTCGGCTTCGATCATCTGGCGGGCGGAAAGAATCATACCCGCCCAGCATGGCCCGCTCGGAAGCAGGAGAAAAGGATTTTGATCGCAACGCGGCAGCGATGTCCTCGCTCATCCCGGCTAGCCGGGGGAAAGATGCAGCGCCTTCAGGAAGGCCTTCTCATCCGGAGCCTTGCTCAGCTCTTCTAACAACCTGATTCTGGCTTCCCCGGCCTCAATTCCGTTGACGGTCAAACGGGCCATCAATTCGCCGAATAACTCGCGGCGCCGGTTCCCGAAATCCGTCAAATCCCTCCGGTCGTGGCAGAAGGCCATAATCGTAGTGCCACACGCGCAGTTCCGAAAAATCCCAACCTGCTCGCCCGCCTCTCCGACTTTGTATCCCATCAGCCCGCTGCCGTGCTCCAGCTTGGAAGTGTTGGCCAAATATTCCTCAAAAGAATGATAAACCCGCTCGCACAGCGGACAGGTTTTGGGGAATTCGGTATCCCAAATCGCCCGCAGACCTTGATAAAGCTCGCTAGCCGAAAGCTGAGCGTGAGCACCCGAAGGAAACATGCCGAGAAATCTACCTCGAAAACTCTCGAAGAAAAACATTTATTGCATCCGACTGCGTCTCGTGACCTCGAAACAAAAACTGTAGCTCGTCAGGTTCGCTGGGCGAGAAGCTTCAGCCGATCCGGGCTCGTGCGGCAATTCCACGCGGGCGCGATCCCCATCGATGAGGCCGCGGAGCTCATGAACTTGATGCACCTGCCAGGCGGGGGCGCGAAGCATCTGAATCTTTCGGTTTGATGTTTTCTAAAAAAACGAAGAGATTCGCGCCTTAGAAGAAAGCACTCGTAGCTCAATTGGATAGAGCGTTGGCCTCCGAAGCCAAAGGTTGTGGGTTCGACCCCCGCCGGGTGCAGTCCTCTTTTCTCCTGCAGAGTTGGCTGAAATACAGGGGTCTCCGGCTTCTCACTGAACATCCGCATGGTCTTGCGCCACAGCAGCTCAGTGCCCCTTGACTGCTGCCATTCCGACAACTCCCGAGGATCCGCTCAGCCTCGACCAGAAGAACCCGTAGCCCGCAACGACGACGAAGCAGACCGTCGGCACGATAAACCCGGACGACAGCCCATGCACGTCAGCCACATGCCCCATGAGCTTGGGCATGATCGCTCCGCCCATGATTGCCATGACAATAAACGAGGATGCCTTTTTCGCCCGCGCACCCAAACCGTAGATGCCCAGCGAGAAGATCGTCGGGAACATGATGGACATGAAGAAATAGCTGAGGAAGACAGCGGCGGCGGACAGCCAGCCCAGCTTCAGGAAGACGAGCAGGCTGCAAAGGCCGGCCAGGCTGGCAAAGACCGTGAGCACATGGTGGGCGGAAAACTTCTTGAGCAGGCCGGCTCCGATAAATCGGCCGATCAGGAAAAAAACAAATCCTCCAGAGGCGAGGGCGGAGGCACCCCTGTCGCTCAGGCCGAGAAGCCCGCTCTTGTGGACCTCGAACCATCCCCCAAACGATCCGGCCTGCCAGGCATCCGGGATAGCCGGAATTTGCGAGGTCATATAGTTAATGAAGTAGGCGAAGATGCCGCACTGGGCTGCGACGTAGAAGAACTGCGTGAGCGTGGCTCCCGAGAAGTGCGGATGGCTCCAGATGCTGTGGTTGGTGATCCGCTCGCTTTTCAGAAGGAAAACGACGGTGCCGATGGCAAAGAGGGCCCCCGAGGAATACAGAAGGGCCTGGTTTTCGGTCATTCCCAACATGGCGCCGATCGACGGGATCGCCACGATGGCGGAGAGAATCATGCCGACCGCAAGGGAGAGGACCGCGATGTTCAGCCACAGCAGGCCGAGAGCGATCCCTCGATTGGCGACGGGCGCGCCGCCTCCCGATGCCTCCGCGTCATCAAGATGAAATTCGTCCTCCGACTTGATATCAGGAATATTTGAAAAAAAGAAGATGACCGCGAGGACGAGGACCACGCCGCCCACTGCGGCGTACGGAATCCACAGGGTCGAGGATCCTGTGCTCTGGCCAGTTGCATCCTTGCCGTAGAAAAACGCAGCTCCGGCAATCGGCCCGAAGATCCATCCGATCCCGTTGCATGACTGCGCGAGATTGATGCGGGTGGCGGCGAACTGCTTCGGGCCGAGGACAGTGGAGTAGGGGTTTGCGACGGTCTCAAGGAATGTGAGGCCGGAGGCGATGACGCAGACGCCGAGAAGGAAGGCCGGAAAGGTGGCGATCTTGGTTGCCGGGATAAACCAGAATCCGCCGATGGCAACAATCAGCAGGCCGGCAATGATGCCCCCCTTATAACCGAGCTTGCTGGCAAGCCAGCCGGCGGGCATCGCCATCAGAAAGTACCCGAGGTAGTGCGCGAATTGCACCCAGGCCGACTGGGCAAGCGTCAGGTGAAGCTCCTGCTGAAAATGTTTGTCCATCACGTCGATCATGCCGTTGCAGAAGCCCCAGAGCAGGAACAGCGAGCTGACAAGAATAAACGGAACGGCCAGGCTCCTGCCATCCTCGGAAGTGAAAAGCGATTGTTTGGTCATAAGTCGAGCGAAATGGATTTTGTGCGAAGTGGTCGTCGAGCTTTTCGGGGGAAATATTTCCGCCGTCAAGCGGAGGATTGGCTCAGGCCCGAACTGAGCTGAGTGGTTTGGCCGGGCTTGAGGGTGAGAGCGATCGTCTTATGATCTCTCCTGCGTGCGATTGCAGGAGCATCTCTGCGATCCCTGCTGTCACTCCAAAATTGCCATCGACCAGGCGCCGCCACCAGAGCGCGCAGATCTTTGAGCAGAAGGGCGAGTTTCAGCGCGTCGGCGGTTCCTCCTGTCCCCTTTTTCGGGGGAACTTCAGACGTGCCGACAAAGGAAAATCCTCCCGGGCAACTTGCCTCCGGCTTCGGACAGTGGTATATGCGATACATCGTGAAGCAATACCGTCCCAACGTGGAGAGGCAGAAGGAGCTTTACTCGCGCATGAAGGCGCGGGAGATCTTCCGCCGCATGTCGGGGCGAACAAACCCCCCCGGCGCCCGGCGGATTCCTGACAACTCGGAACCCTGGCTCCCCGGAGGCGTCCACTCGGTCGCCGATGCACTCTTTATTTCGGACCGGATCCAGGAGGATATCGTAAGATGGCGGAACAGCAATTTGCCGACGAGATAGTCCGTCGCCTGGCCGCGAGTTTTCGCGTGGTGACTTTGGGAGGCGTTGCCGTCATCACGCACGGTTTGAGCAGGAACACGCACGATTTGGATGTGTGGCTTGACCCGATGGAATCTTCCAATCTTTGGTGTTCTGCCGTCCTGTCGGCCCTGGTCGAATCTCCGGGGCTTGACGTTATCGATATTAGATCGTTCTTGCCCGTCGAGAAGGCCGAGTTCCCTGAAGTCATCGAGCACTATCAGACAAGACAGACACGCTCTGGCTGAAAGGCTCGATCAAGGGGGCATCGGCGGCGGAGTGGCGGGATTTCTTTTGATGATGGGGCGGAAGCAGCCGCCGGTGCTGAAGCTTGCCCAGGCCATGCGGAGCCACCGGAGGAGGGAGGAGGCAAGCCAGAGCGCCCAGGCGAGCATGAGCAGGCGGAACCACCAGATCGAGATCGAGACGCACCCGGGCTGCGGGAGCGCCTCTCCGCACCGTGCCTGATACCATCGGAGGGTGCTGCGCGTGGACCCGTTGCCTTCGATGAACATCTCGGGATTTCCCAGGAGCCCTTCGGCCACAACGGCCACGAAGACCCCCAGCGCGATAGCGGTCGTCGCGATGAGCAATAGCTGGAGGAGGTTGAACCCCCATCCCGGAAGCTGCTGGAACGAGTCGCGGCGGCGCCAGGACAGAAAAAACAGCCACCCGACCACGAGGATTGCCGCCGGCAGGGGCACTTGGGTGAGCCCGATCCCGAGAAGCGCCCACTCGGCGGTTCGCAGCGGCGATGGCTTCATTCGCCCGAGCATCGCGGCCGCGAGGAGCGAGCAGGCAAGCAGCCCCCAGAACCTGACTGCCGGCCCGCGGAGGGGGCCGCGTGCCGCAAGGACCCATCGGCTGTCTGGCATGTTGAGCTCGGTGTTGATGTTTGAGCTCCCGACCGGGAGCCTCACCTCTTCCACGCGGGTGCTGAGCCCGAGGGGGACATTGGTTTTCCACTCGACGTGAACCGACTGCCCGCCCGGACGCAGAGGAACGATGAGGTTGCGCCCATCCATTCTCGCCGGGATCGCTGCCCCGTTCAGGGTGAGCGAGGCCACCTCGGCGCCGGGGGGCAGGGCGATGAGGAAATCCTCTCCGAGGCTGCAGCGCAGGCTGAGCGTGAGGGCTGACGTCATCTGGCGCATGCCAGGAGCGACTGCCAAGGCGGCTTTTTCTACGGTGACGGTCGCGCCGGGTATCGCCTCCGGCCGGCTGATAGCAAGGCTTGCGGCCTCGCCCGGCCACGGGTGCCAGACCGGAACGAGGTCGGAATTTCCTGGCTCGAAGACAGGAGCCAGCCCGGAGATCGTGACATTCCATACCGGCGAGGCGATCAGCCGCCAGGCCTCCGTCCAGGTGTCGGATGCGCTGGTCGAAAGCGCCAGCGTCGCCTCCGGCCCCAGCTCGCTCTCCCACGAAAAGGCATCCTGCTGGGCGCCGATCCGGACTTCGATCTGCCCGTCCTTGATCTGCGCGTTTGACGAGAGGACGTTTTCGCCGGCGAGGAGGGGGACTCGCAGGGCGATCGCCTTGCCGGCGGGCGCGAGGCGCCTCACCGTCGTGTGGACCTGCCACACGAGCCCAAGCTCGATCTGCCGGTCGACGACCGCGAGCGACGAGAGGTCCTGCCGGTCATAGGCCGCTTCTCCGGCGGCGGTCTTCTGGATTTTCGTGAAGAAAACCTGCTGGTCTGGAATCCCTGCCGCCGAGACTCCGTTCACCGTCCACTCCGGTGCCTCGATCGTCACCGCGCGCGGCTTCAGGAGAAACGTCCACTCCCAATCCGGCACGTCTTGGAGCAGGCCGGAAACCTTCACCTGGTGGACCCCCTTCGGCACGGGGATCCACAGGTAGCCGCCATCGCGCCGCAGGGCGGTTGCTGGCTTGCCGTCGAGCGAGACGGAGAGCGGCGACCATGCGGGCAGGCGGCCCGGGAGCGGAACGGCGGCCTGAACCTCCGCCTGGATCTCGACGTCCATCTCCATGCGGTTCCCTGTCAGGCGCAAGGCGGCTCGCGAGATGGCGGCGGCATTCGGGTAGGCGTCCGATGTCTCGAGCAAGCGCGAGCGGAGGGTTTCGAGGGTTTGTGCATCCGGGATCTCCGCGTTTGCAGCGGGAAGAAGCATCCCGATCGCCAGCAGGGCGGCAGGAAGAGATCCCCGCTTGATCGCCCGTCCGCCGCGCAGCAGCAGGGCGGCGAGGGCAAGGATCAGGGCCACGCGCAGGGCGGAGAGAAGGCGCTCCAGGCCGATCGGGATCATGATCGGCCGAACCTCCTGAGATGCCGCCACAGGGCCGTTCCAGCCGAAGGAGACGCTGCGCCACGTCCAGTCTGGAACCCCCGGGCCGGTCTGGATCCGGGCCTTCGTGTCGTAGGCGAGGTTCGACGCGTCCCTGCTCGCCGCCTTTTTTCGGGCGCTGGAAAAGCTGTAGCTATCGCTTTTTGCAGGGGCTTCCGCCAGCGCGGCGGCCGGAGCGGCGGGGAGGGAATTCGCGGCGAGCGCCTGCGGAGCTCCTCCATGCCTCCCCTCAAAATCGGTGTCTGCCCGGCTGCCGGTGCGCTCGAGCTGGGGGTAGATCGCCTGCTGGATCTGGCTCGATGCGAATGGGACGACGATGAGGATAAACGCGGCGATGACGAGCCATTTTCCTGCCAGCAAAATCCGGTGGCCCCAGCCCGAGCGGACGACGCGCAGGAGGGCGAGCGGGATGAGCAGGCAGAGCCAGACATACTGCGGGGCGCCGGGCTCATGGTAGGCAAGGCCGAACGCGACAAATGCCAGAATGGCCAGCCTCCAGCCCCAGAGCCTGCCTGCGGCAAGAGAGAAAATCAGGAGGAGGAAGAGGTCCAGGAGGGTCCACGCGGTCAGCCAGTCGCCTCGGACCCAGTCGGCGCCGAAGAGAGCGAAAAGCCGCCATCCCGGCGGCAGGTTGAGGGTGACGCGGAGCGCATCGGCATCGGCCTGCCATCCCGTCGCGGAGATCCGTCGGCCGCGATCCATGCGTCCGTCCGCTTCGATGTTGAGGTCGCGCGATCGGATTTCGACCCCTGGAGCGCCATGGGTCGGGCTCTTGGTGATGAGCTGTCCGACCCCGCTGCTGCGCACGGAGCCGAGGTCCTGCCCCGCCGCCGCATTGATCCGCCAGATCTCCTGCATGGTTCCGGTGAGCCGGTCGCGGAACGTGAAGGCCTGCCCGTTTTCATCGAGCCACCATTCGCGGGAGATGGCGAGCCCTGCGGGCTTCTGGAGCCCCATGCCGCGCATCCGCTCCTCGATGCGGAACGCGGTGGCCGTGCTCCAACGGTAAACCGGAAGATCCCGCCACTGCTTGGGAAAGGCGATCTGCGAGACATCCACCGACGGGCTTCCGACGATCTCGACCATGCGAAAATCCGGCCGGGAACGAAATGCGATGAGCTCGTCCGAAGCCGCCGGCTTCACCTTCGTGGCGAAGCGGAAATCTTTCGGATTATCGAGCCGGAACGCCGAGTATCGAACCGTCCACTTGCCCGGCCGGACCTGCGCCTTCATCCGCCCGTCATCGTCCACGGCGACCGGAAGCGGGCAGTCGAGCGAGGCCAGCCTCCACCCGGCCGGAAGGACTCCGCCCAGCGCCTCCTCCCGGCTTTTGCCGGAAACGATCAGCTCGACCTCGCCGCGCAGCCACATGGGAATCCCGTCCTCGATCTCTGCGTAGAGCTTTACCGAGAGAAAATCCTTGTCGGCATCTCCGCTCGAAGAGTTCCGCTCGAGCCAGAGATTCCCGCCCGCATCCCACAGCGGGCTCTCCACCGGCTTCCCGTCGAGCGTGAGCGCAACCATCCCGACGGATGCGGGAAGCGCGAGCTTCTGCGGGATTTTTTTCCAGAAAACTCCCCCATCGATCCGGTGGATCCCGGCGGGAAGCTTCAGCGACGGGCGGCCATCGTGCTCGACGACCGGCGCGGCTGCGCCATCGGATTTCACGTTTTGCGGCCACTGGTCGGCGCTTCCTGGAAGCGGGACCCAGGACTCGCTGAACAGCGAAACCGTGAAATCGAACCGGGCGCCAGCGGCGCCGACGTCGAGGGCGAGGCGCGACGGCCACTGGCAAAGCGGCTTTGCGGGGTCGTTGTAGGGCGTCGGGCAGTCCCGGTGGTCCTTCCCCCACAGCGCCCACGCTTCCCAGGCGCGGAGGGGTTCTGGGATCCGGAGGTCTCCGGCCGGGGCCGCCAATGCCGCACTCGAAAAGGCCAGCAAAAAGAACAGAGCAGGAAGGTTCATGACATCGCACATTGAACAGCCCGCCCACTTCCCGCGCCAGCCGATTTTTTGTGCAACCTCCGTATCTGCTCAGAGGGCTTCCGCCGGGCCGGGCCGCCCCTGCTCAACCGTGCCCACCGGAGCGCCTTTGCGGTAGACGGGGAAATACAAAAGCGTTCCCGCCTGGGCTTCCAGGTTGGTTTCCTGCACCAGCTTGACCTTCCCGGACAGCGTCGCCTCGCCCGTGTCGTTTATAGAAAGGACGGAAAATGCAAAACTGAAAAAGCGGGCGGTTGAACAATGGCGGCCATGCGGGGGGGATTATCTGCCTCTGGGAGGCTCGTCAATGGTTGGCTGCGGGCAGGCGAGCGTGGAGCTTGAATTTCGGAGGAATCACCACTTTTTCAAGCGCCGTTTTCCGGGATTCGAGTTCGGAGAGCTTTTTCTTCAGATCGGCGATTTCTTTTGTGATCTTGCGAAGATCATCCGTGTTCTTGCCTGCGCTGAGGTGCGCGGCACCGAGCTCCTGCGTGATGAATTCCTCAAGCTGGCTTCGCAACACCCGGAGATAGGGGTTTCCCCATATCGTGCCCTCTCGGTATTCGAGTTTGCCAGCCCGTATGCCCTTCACGATGAATTCCTGATCCACCCCATATTCTTTCTTGGCGGTCACATCGCTGAGAGTTGCGCCCTTGCGATTCCCTGATGGTGTCTTTGATTTTATTGCTCATCAAGTCGGTGAAAGCTGGATCATGCGGCGATGCCTCGGATGTAAACATCGACAAACTCCACCACCTTATCAAAGACACGCTTTCGAGTTGGCCCGCGCTCCATGACGCCCATGGGGCGCTGGATCAGCTGGATAATATCAGGGTCCGGGAGCGGCGGCTTGCCGGTGTAAACATGCCGGTCGATGACCTTCTTCAGCTTGTCCGCATCGAGCTGTTCCTCTTTGCAGAGGCGGTCAAAAGCCTCGACTCGTTCTTTCTCCCAGAAGCCCTCGAAGCATTCCGGGATTTCTGCTGCAGTGGCAGCGTTCGGAAGGTTCTGCTCGATGAATTTTTCGATCAGCTCTTTTTTGCTCCGCAGCTCTGGGTCTCCGGATACGGAATCCAGGATCACCTTCCTCAATCGTGCCTGCTCTTTCTCGTCGGCATCGTAGAGCTTTGCCAGCAACGTCAGGATATATTGGACGTTAATCACGTCTCGATGGATCAGCTCCAACTCGAAGTCTACGTCATCCAGGATGGATGCCTTATCCTTCGAGGTCTCCGTCTTGACCTTGTCGTATAGATCCAGATAGGCGCTGCGGTAATCGGCGAATCGCTGCGCGGGGAGGGACAGATCATTGTCGTCGAACTCCGAGAATGACTCCAGGATGTTCCGTAGGCGCATCAGCTCACGGAAGATCTTCACAAACTTCAGCTCGGCCTCTTCATCTTTCAGGTCCTTGACGCTCTTCACCGTTGGCGCCAGCTTGAGAAGCTCCACCACGACCTCGTTGAACTTCGAGACGTAATCGTCATATGGCGGCACGAAGATGGCTTCCTTGGCCTTCACGTTGGAGAAGAGGGCGATGGCCTCGTCCGTGCGTTCCTTGAGGTTGCGGAAGACCACGATATTCCCCTGGCTCTTCACCTCGTTGAGAATGCGGTTCGTGCGGGAGTAGGCCTGCACCAGGCCATGGAAGCGCAGGGTCTTGTCCACGTAGAGCGTGTTCAGCGTCTTGCTGTCGAAGCCGGTGAGAAACATGTTTACCACGAGGAGAATGTCCACCTTCCGCTCCTTTACCTTCTTGGCCATGTCCTGATAGTAGTTGTAAAACGACTGCGTATCCTTGGTGGAGTAGTTCGTGCCGAACATCCCGTTGTAGTCGGCAATAAAGCCGTCCATTTTCTCGCGGGTGTGTGGGTTTCCGACATCGCCGCCGATGATCTCGCCGCCTTCGTCCAGGATTCCGGTTGCGCCGGTGTCTTCCTCATTCGAGGTGTAGCTGAAAATCGTCGCCACCTTCAGGTTGTGCTTCCCCTCGGCCTTCTTGGCGGCGAACAGCTCGTAGTATTTGATCAGCACATCCACGGAGCTGACGCAAAACATCGCAGTGAATTCCTTGTTCCGCGTCTTTACCGCGTGGTGATCGATGATGTAGTCGGTAATCTTTTCCAACCGCGCCGGGGAGTCCATCAGCTCCTTGGTGTCGATCCCTTCGACCTCGATATCTACCTCGGTGGCGCTGCCGGTCTTGCGTTTGTACCGGCCAACATACTCGACGGCAAATCTCAGCACATTCTCGTCCTTGATCGCATCCGTGATCACGTAGGAATGCAGCTTTTTGTGGAAGAGATCCGCTGTCGTGTGCTTCTTGCCGTCCTTGGCCAGCGCGTTGTCGGCAAAGATCGGCGTGCCGGTGAAGCCAAACATCTGATGATTGCGGAAAAAGGCGGTGATCCGCTTGTGCGTGTCTCCAAATTGGCTGCGGTGGCACTCGTCAAAGATGAAGATGATCCGCTCGTCGCGAAGCTTCTCCATCTGCGCCAGATACTGCGGCTTGCTGATGGCGGCATTCAGCTTTTGCAGGGTCGTCACGATCAGCTTCGTATTGACGGCCGACTGCTGCTCCAGATTCGCGTCCTCGGTGAGCTGCAGCACCAGCTTCTTCGTGTCGTTCGTGCTGTCCACGCTGCCCTTGCTGAAGCTGTTGAACTCTTTGATTGTCTGGTAATCCAGATCCTTCCGGTCCACGCAGAAGACCACTTTATAAATTCCAGGCAGCCCGGTGATGATCTGCGCTGCTTTGAAAGAGGTCAGGGTCTTTCCCGATCCTGTGGTGTGCCAGACGTAGCCGTTCGGCTCGACCTCCGGCGGATCGATGACCCGCTCCACCATCCTTTTCGCCGCGTAGTATTGATACGGGCGCAGCACCATCGGGATCTTGTCCGTCTCGTTGAGCACGATGTATTTTCCGATCATCGCGCCCACATGATCACGGTTTAGGAAGGCTGTGGTGAAGGCCCGCAGCGGGCGGATCGTCTTGTTGTCTTCTGCCGCCCAGTAAAATGTCTGCTTGAACGACTGCCGCCGCGCATTGGCGTAATACTTCGTGTTCACGCCGTTGCTGATGATGAAGAGCTGGACGAAATGGAACAGGCCCTGCCCGCTCCAAAAGCTGTGTTTCTGGTATCGCTGGATCTGGTTGAACGCCTCCTTCATCTCCAGCCCGCGCCGCTTCAGTTCGATCTGCACCAGGGGCAGGCCGTTGATGAGGATGGTCACGTCGTAGCGGTTCTTGTAGATGCCCTCCACCGTCACCTGCTGGGTCACCTGGTAACGGTTCCGCAGCGGATCGACCGAGTCGAAGAATTCCAGATAACCTGTCGTCCCGTCATCCTTCGACAGCTTCATCCGATCCCGCAGGATCTTGGCTTTGGCAAAGACGCCAGAGCTTTTGTTCAGGTGGTGCAGGACCTTGGTAAATTCTCCATCGGTCAGCGTCGTCTCGTTGAATGCTTCCAGCTGCGCCTTCAGGTTCGCCAGCATCGAGGCTTCGTCCGTCACCGCCACCCGCTTGTAATCCTGTCCGATCAGCTGCGCCACCAGCTCATTCTCCAGCATCTGCTCCGGCTGGGTCATTGGGATGGTGTTGGACGGCGGCGAGCTCATTTCACTTTTTCCAGCACTTCCTGGATTCGGTCCGTCTCGTCGTAGCCACAAAAAAGCTCGCACTTTTCCTCTCCGATGTGGCGGCTGTAGGGGTCCACCAGCATCGTGTTCCGGTCATAGAGCATCATCGGCATGAGGGTCCGATGAGATTTACGCAGCTCATCCCAGCGGAAGCCCCATCGCTCCATCTTCCCGGAGAGATCGTGCTTGGACTTGATCAATTCAATCGCCACCGCCCGCTTCGCCTCGGCGTAGAAGTCCACGCTGATTTTGCGGTCTTTGGTGATGTTCAGCTTGTGGTTCCGATCCGACTTCAGCCCGGCTTCCGAGATGATCCGTTGCACGGTTGTCTCGGCCACGTTCTCCTCCGCCGCCCGATGCTCATGGAGCACATGCAGGTGAGAGACGGCTACGAGCCCCTCTGTGAAGACTTGGATGTCCGTGGCATCCAGTGGAGCGGCCAGCCAACGAAAAAACTCCCCGCCGACCAGATCCATGCGGCATTCTTGACAGATCTGGTGCAGGTGTCGCCGCATGGCTTCGGTGTGGACGTTTTGCCCATGCCCGGTCAGCCAAGCCAGCGTGCGCCCACGATCGCTGAGCCGGAAGCCGCTCGGCGTTTTCTGGCTGATCTCAAGCACGATCTGCCAGCCGTCTGGGAAGGAAGCTGGCATCGTAAAAGCCAGCCCGTCCCGATGCAGTTCGATGGAGAGCGCCTCGTCCCAGAAGGAGCAGAGGGTCTCTCGGAGTGTGGCAGGTGTCAGGTTCGTTTCGACAGTCATGAGAATAATCCTCCTGTCCATTGCTCGCCAAGGTCAATATTCCACAGCTTGGCCGTCTTCTGAATGAAATCCACGAAATCGCTCGGCACAAAGTTCTCCATCGGCTGATGGATGTTCTCCTCATCGTCCGTGGTGGGGAGATTCGGATCGCGCACATTCTGATGCCAGCCCTTGGGAATCCGCTTCTTGTAGCGGAAGTTATTCTGTCCTACCGGCTCGTAATCCACGCCGCGCACCCGCTGGTTCGCGAGGAGAAAGACGGCATGGTAGGTGCCCGGGTCGTCGTAGGCGTGCGTCTGTCCCAAGTAGCGCATGTCCACAAAACGGCCCGCCAACTGCGGGCGCGTGTCGAACTCGCGCGCCTCCCCGTGCTTGTGCACGTCCAAGGTCTCGCCGGGAGGCAGGCACTTCGACGCGGCAAGAATCTCACGGATTTGGTGAACAGGATGCGGGTAGGACATGGAGTGCTGGCGGATTAGACAAACATCTGCTGAAGCAGGCCTTTCTTGAAGGCTTGGGTATGAGTGATCTGGTTGGCTGCGCCTTCGATCTTGCGGTCGAGGGCGGTGAGGAAGTTGGCAATTTGTTTTTGCTCTCGGAGATCCGCTGCCACAATTTGGAAAACCTTCAGAATTTCCGTATTTAACGAAGCCATTGTCTGCCCTACGGCGACACTGCGTATTCTGTATTTAGTGAAATCAAGTTGGAAGTAATAGCCAAGAAACTTCGCATCCAAAATTCGGTGGTCTGGACGAATTCGCAGAATCCTTCCGGAAAATAGCCATCCGTCCTCCGTCTGTTTGACTACCGAATTGCGATCTACAGAGCCTACTCGACTAAACACGATGTCATTCTCTCGAAGAGAATAGCTCTTTAACCTTTTTTTATCGCCTCGTCAGCAGAATTTGTGTGAGCAAGGTGGCTCTGGCAGCTTTGCAAGTGCATGATAAAGAACGAGCTTAATTATCTCGGAAGAGCGGTGTCCATAGCCATTGGCAAGCGAAACACGGGCTTTA
>Ga0194058_10000876_pt1 | contig 14947 bp, 16 predicted proteins | sample SepL4417m_MetaG_FD_155490 | JGI IMG/M metagenome (GOLD analysis project Ga0194058, IMG submission 155490) | Anoxic zone freshwater microbial communities from boreal shield lake in IISD Experimental Lakes Area, Ontario, Canada - Sep2016-L442-17m | ecosystem: Environmental > Aquatic > Freshwater... | reverse complement strand
CTTTCTCGATCAAAAGAACCGCTTGAGACCGTTCTGCCCGGCAAGGTTGGAATGTATCTGTGCGGCCCAACGGTCTACAAACCGAGTCACATCGGGCACATGGTCGGTCCGGTAATCTTTGACGCCATCAAGCGTTACCTGACCTACTCGGGCTATGAAGTCACCTTCGTCGTGAACATTACCGACGTAGACGACAAACTGATCAACGAGTCCAACGCTCGGGGGATCTCCATGGCCGCATTGGCCGAAGAGATGACGGCCGACTATCTGCGGAACATCCATGCTTTGGGCGTGGACACGATCGACCAGTTCCCCCGCTGCACGGACAACATCGGCGAAATCATCGACTTCACCAAGACGTTGATCGAGAAGGGATTTGCCTACCAGTCTGAAGGCGATGTCTATTTTGATGTAGCCAAGGACCGCGATTACGGCAAGCTGAGCAACCGCAGCACGGAAGAAATGCAGGGCGAAGGGGGCAGCATGGCCGAGCGGAAACACAACGCCGCCGACTTCGCCTTGTGGAAGACCGCCAAGCCGGGCGAGCCTTCGTGGCCCAGCCCTTGGGGACCGGGCCGGCCTGGATGGCATATCGAGTGCTCGGCCATGAGCCGCCGCCTGCTCGGTCAGACCTTTGACATCCACGGGGGCGGGCTGGACCTGATCTTCCCGCACCACGAGAACGAAGTAGCCCAGAGCGAATGCGCCCATGGCAAGCCGATGGCCAAGTACTGGCTGCATAACGGCTTGCTTCAAGCCGCAGATGAAGTCGGCAAGCTGGGCGGCCGGGCAACGCACTCGGCGGATGGAGGTATTGACGCCCAGATCGCCAATAAAGTCAGCAAATCGAAGGGATCGGTGCCGTTCCGGGAATTGCTCGAACAATTCAGCGCCGAGACGATCCGATTCTTCCTCCTCGCCACGCACTACCGCCGGCCGGTCGAATATAGCGAAGCCCGACTGCGCGAGACCGAAGCAGCCTTGGAAAACTTCTATCGATTCTTCAAGCGTTACGAACGCGTAACCGGAGAGAGTTTTTATGCGATTGTCCCGCCGCTACGCCGCCTGCAAGGCGATTTCGACCCGGGCGACGACGCCCTGCTCAAGGATGTGGTCCAGCATCGCAATCGCTTCCTTGACGCCATGGACGACGATTTCAACACCGGCGGGGCGATGGGCGACGTCTTTGAACTGCTCCGCCGCCTGAACAAATACATTGACGACGAGAAGCTGGAAAAGAGCGAGGCCCAAACGCCCGCCAATCGCGCTTCGCTCCGCTGTGGCGCGACAGTCTTTCGTGAAATGGGTGCCGTGATGGGGCTCTTCCGCCAACCGTCTGCGGAAAAACAATCCAGCGGCAATAACGAACTCGTCGGCAAGCTGATGGGCCTTTTGATCGAACTGCGGGCCGAATCCCGCAAGAAGAAAGATTTTGCCACGGCCGACCAAATTCGCAAGCGGCTCGCCGAAATCGGCGTCATCCTGGAAGACCGCCCCGGCGGTACCGAATGGACCGTGAACTAGTTATTACCAATCGCATCCTGGGCATTGACCCCGGCTTGAACATCACGGGCTACGGCGTGCTGGAAATCGGCAACGGGCCGCCGCGGTTGTGCGAGGCGGGCGTGGTCCGCGGCAAGTCGCGAGGCTCGCTCACCGGCCGATTGCTGGAGATTCATCAGGGCGTGGCCGACGTAATCGCCACCCTACGGCCAAGCGTGATGGCCCTCGAACAACTTTATTCGCACTACGCACGACCGCGGACGGCCATCCTCATGGGCCATGCCCGAGGCGTGATTTGCCTAGCGGCGGCCGAGGCGGGCATCCCTGTCGTGCATTACGCCTCGACGCAGGTCAAGCGGATCCTCACCGGTGCCGGCCGTGCCGGCAAGCTGCAAATGCAAAGGGCCATCCAGCGTGAACTGCATCTGCCGCAATTGCCCGAGCCGCATGACGTTGCCGACGCATTGGCCGTGGCGTTGTGCCATTGTTACTTGAAGGATAAACTGGGGAGAAGAGCTTAGAGCTTAGAGCTTAGAGCTTAGAGCTTAGAGCTTAGAGCTTGGAGATTCGAGATTCGAGATTCGAGATTCGAGATTCGAGATTCGAGATTCGAGATTCGATGTCACATGTACCCAAGCACTAAGTCCTAAGTCCTAAGTCCTAAGTCCTAAGCACTAAGCCTAAGTCCTAATTTCTAAAATCTACTTCCCATGATCACCAAAATTACCGGCCACTTGGTCGCCCTGCACGACAACACCCTATCCTTGCGGATCGATGCCTTCGAATACGAGGTTCTCATTCCCGAGTTCACCCGACGGCATTTACAGCAGCAGATTGGCCAGCAGATCTGCCTGCATACGATCCAGTATCTTGAGGGCAATCCCATGCAGGGCCGCCTCACCCCGCGGCTGATCGGCTTCACTAGCGAGGTGGAACGCGAGTTCTTTGAGTTGTTCTGCTCGGTCGACGGCGTCGGCGTTCGCAAGGCGTTGCGGGCGATGGTACGACCCGTCAAGGAAGTGGCCACGGCCATCGAGGAGCAGGACACCAAGACGCTCTCGTCGTTGCCTGGTATCGGTGCCGCGATGTCGGAACGGATCATCGCGAAGCTTCGTCGCAAGGTGCCCAAGTTCGCCCTGATGGTCGTTCAAAAGGAATCCCGCGCGGCGGATGTGGAATCGGATGTCGTCGCCGAGACCTACGAAGTTCTCCGCAAGTTAGGCCACGCTGAGAGCGACGCCCGGCGATTGCTCGACACCGCCCTGGCCGCAAAAAAGAAATACAACGACGTCCAAGACCTGCTCCAGGCCATTTACGAGCAAAAGCAAAAGTAGAAGTTAACTCCTAACTCCTAACTCCTTTTCCCATGCCCCGCGAACCGATCATCCAGCCCGCAGTTATTTCTAACGACGAAGATCGCGATCTTCGCCCGCAGCGAATGCGCGATATGGTTGGCCAGCGTGATGTTCATGAGCGACTGGGAATCGCCGTCGATGCCGCCTCGAAGCGGGGTGAACCGTTGGGCCATCTCCTCTTGGACGGCCCGCCCGGTCTGGGCAAAACGACCTTCGCCACCTGCATCCCACACGACCTCGGCGTCAATGTGCAGATCGCCAGCGGGGCCGCCCTGGCCGCCCCCAAGGATTTGCTCCCCTATCTGACGAACATCGAAGAACGATCCGTCCTGTTCATCGATGAGATCCACCGCATGCCCAAGGCGGTCGAGGAATTCCTCTACCCGGCAATGGAGGATTTCCGCATCGACATCGTCCTGGGCGAAGGCGTGAACGCGCGTACGATCAACCTGCAAATCAAGCCCTTCACACTCATCGGTGCCACAACCCGCACGGGTATGCTCTCCGCGCCTCTGCGTGACCGCTTTCAGATGCGCGAGCACCTCGACTTTTACAGCATTGAGGAGCTTTCCGAGATCGTGACTCGCAACATGCGGAAACTCAAGGTCGATTCGGACGTCGAGGCCGCCGTGGAAATTGCCATCCGCAGCCGCGGCACTCCGCGGCTGGCCAATAATCGGCTGCGTTGGGTTCGCGATTATGCCCTGAGCCGTGCCGATGGGCGGGTTTCGCTGGCCGTCGCCCGTGACGCGCTGGAGATGCTGGGCATCGACCGTTTGGGCCTCGATCCGCAAGACCGCAAGTATTTGGAGACGATCGCCCGTGTGTTCGGCGGCGGTCCGGTGGGGGTGGAAGCGGTCGCACACACGTTGAATCTTGAACCCGACACGCTCGTTGATGAGGTCGAGCCATTCTTGCTCCGCAAAGAGCTTGTCGTCCGTACCCCGCGTGGCCGCCGACTAACACCCGCGGCATTCGATCACTTGCGGATTACCCCTCCCGCCGATCCAGACCCTTCCGGCCAGCACAAGTTGTTCTAATCCACTCCATCAAACTTCCAAGGAGAAAAAATAATGAGCGTTGCTACCATTTCGCCCGCCAAGCTGGCCGAAATTATCCAGGAAGGCCGAAAGATTGACTTGATTGACGTTCGCACTCCGGTCGAATTCCGCGAAGTCCATCTGGAGATCGCCAGCAATGTTCCTCTGGACCGTCTCGATCCCAAGGTTCTGATGCAAGCCCGCTGCGAATCGAGTAATGAACCGCTCTATGTTGTTTGCAAATCGGGTGGACGGAGCCAGCAGGCGTGTGAAAAGTTCGTCAAAGCTGGATTCACCAATATCGTCAATATCGAGGGCGGCACGACGGCTTGCATCGCCGCAGGCATGCCGGTCGTCCGCGGTAAAAAAGCCATTTCCCTGGAGCGGCAAGTTCGCATCGCCGCCGGATTGCTCGTATTGCTGGGAGCGATCGGATCGTATACGCTCCACCCGGCGTTAATCTGGCTTTCGGCTTTCGTTGGTGCCGGCCTAATGTTCGCCGGAATCACCGACACGTGTGGCATGGGCATGATCCTGGCTCGCATGCCGTGGAACCAGTGCGGCACGGACAAAGATTCGTCTTGCACGATGCCCAAGCCTTTCAATAGACGTTGAATCTATCAAGAGTGGCCTAGCGACGACAATCAGCCTATGCACGGAAATCAAAGCGGCTATTGCGGACCATCGAAAGTGGTCTTTGTTTCACGGGTGACAGCCGGTGGACGTGGCCCCACCTTGCAAGGGGCAAGGGAACGGGGTAGAATCGGAGACTTGAGAATTCCTGCCCAAACGGTGGAGCAATGGCCGTAAATTACGATAAGCCGGAACGGTGGAAGCAAGACACGCTCGATTCCGTTGACCAGTACAATTCATGGTTCATGGCGTTTGCGCCCAGTGCTTTCCGCACTACACGAATTGAAACGACGAAGCATGTTGAGCAAGCGATTCTCGACAGCAACAACATGTTAGGGCTGTCGCCAGACCTTTTGCGTTCTCACCCTGGAATGCTTCCTACGCTTCGCATGTCATGCTGTCCACCTTTGGCCGTTGATAGGCTTGTCGGTCTTGCCTATTCGGATAAGAACCTTATTAAGAAAATGGAGGAAGGCAAGCTCCCCAAGAAAATGAAGCAAGCAGCGTTAGGGCTTCACTTAGGGCGAATAATGGAGGTTATAAGGAAACTGCTTGACCCTGATATTTTTATTTGGATTCCCGACCGCAGAACGCCAACGGAAGCGGAACGCTATCGAGCCTCTACGATTGTTGCTGATAGGTTGTCAGGGGCAAGGGCGAATCCTATTATTAAGAATGCTCAAGAATCTCGACAACTTGCACTAATTGAATGTTACTTAACCGGGAAGGGATACCGCAAGAAAGCACACTTGTCTAGCGGCTTGCTAAATACGATGGAACCGGGAACATTCTGCTTTCACTTCGGAGTACCGACAAGTAAGGGGGCTAAAAAGGTGAGCGTTTCAGTAGACGTTCTAATACAACCGCACAATCCCCGCCCTAACAAAATCCCTATTCTGATAGAGGCTAAATCCGCTGGCGACTTTACGAACACGAATAAGCGTAGGAAGGAAGAGGCACAGAAAGCAAACCAACTTAGAGCAACATACGGCGATGATATTTCCTATGTTGTCTTTCTATGTGGTTATTTTAACGCTGGCTACTTGGGCTATGAAGCCTCGGAATTGATTGACTGGATTTGGGAACATCGGATTGAAGACATAGACCAGTTAGGAATATAAGGCAATGACTGCCGTACTAGAAGCGGAAGCAATCCGCATTAGTGAGCAAGTGAGGCTCGACCAGCTAAAGACCGCTAAAGATCGGAACAAGTGGGGGCAATTTGCAACCCCGCCTATACTCTCTTTCGACATTGCCCACTATGCGTGGAAGCTGTTGAAACGTCGCGAGGGTCTGTTCTCATTCTTTGACCCGGCATTCGGTACGGGGTCTTTCTACTCTGCCTTCCTCCAAGTTTTCCCGCATGACCGGATAGAAGCCGCAACAGGCATTGAACTAGACAAGCCTTTTGCGGAAGCCGCTAAGACTATCTGGCGTAAGGAAGGCTTGAAGGTCATACAAGGCGACTTTACCCGGCAGCAACCAGCAACCCCGCATAATCTCACGTTGACGAATCCGCCATACGTCAGACACCACCACTTATCAGTAGAGGAGAAAATCAGGCTAGGCGAGTTGGCACAAGCCGTAACGGGTTTGAAGCTGAGCGGGCTTTCTGGTTTGTACTGTTACTTCCTGCTTATCGCCCATGACTGGCTAGCCGACAATGGCCTAGCCGTTTGGTTGATACCCTCTGAGTTTATGGACGTAAACTATGGGAAGGTGGTCAAGCGTTATCTGACAGAACGCGTTACCCTCATTCAGATTCACCGATTCTGCCCCTCTGACGTTCAATTTGACGACGCTCTAGTATCGTCGGCAATCGTCGTCTTTGAAAAGCGGAAGGCAAAGCCAGACCATACCGCAGTATTTTCCTTTGGCGGTACGTTGTCCGAACCCGCTAAGACTGAGAATGTAACGCTAGACCAGTTGCGAGCTACGCCAAAGTGGACAGCGTTGCCGCAACAGGGCAACGGCAACGGTCATAAAGCCGCAACGGTTACGCTTGGCGATTTATTTTCCGTTAGGCGAGGTCTTGCAACCGGGAACAATGACTTTTTTATTGTGCCACGCGATAAGCTAAAGGCATTAGGCATTCCCGCCTGTTTTGTTCGTCCGATACTTCCTAGCCCCAGGTACATGCCGCTAGAAGTCATTGACACTGAGGCTGACGGGTGGCCGGCAATCGACCCGCAACTAGGCCTAATTGATTGCGAGCTAAGCGAAGATGAAATAAGCAGGAAGTATCCCCGCCTTGCTGAATACCTTGAAGCTGGAAAGCAACAGGGGATACATGAGGGCTACTTAACTAGCCACCGTTCACCGTGGTACATGCAAGAGAAGAGGGAACCTGCCCCATTCGTTTGCACGTACATGGGGCGCAACCGTGAAAGACCGTTCCGATTTATCTGGAATAGGTCTAAAGCTACCGTTGCCAACGTCTACCTAGCTTTGTACCCTAAGCCATCGATAGCCGATAAGGTAATGGAGAAAGCAAGAGAAGTGCTTGAAGCGTTGCGAGCAATTCACCCCGACCATTTCTTCAGTCAAGGGCGGGTCTATGGTGGAGGGCTTCACAAGATGGAACCGGCGGAACTAATGAGACTTCCTGCCGACAGCGTAGCAAAGATACTAGGCATTAAGGCAAGCCACCAACAGAAAAGCCTATTCGATGAATAAGGGTTTTCCAACCTGTTTTGTCCGGCAACTGACCGCTGCCCATTTACTGACCGCTGCCGATTTTTTGCTTCCCTTTTCCCGTTCATAACGTATAATAGAGAAACGGCAGTGGACTATTGCCGGGCGGAGCCGGCCGTGAAGGTCGGAAAGCAGAAGAATTCGTCTGCGGATAGCCCCCGAAAACTGCCGATAGTTAAACTACCCTGGGAGTTCGTTTTCCCCAGATGATAAAAAAGTCCTAGTGATCGGCGAATCAATAAGTGTCGCAAAAAAAGTAGCAGGCACACTCCATGTGCCGTCCGCCCTCCGCTCGGCGAGTGGGCAAAACACGATAGTTATTGATACGCCGTTCCAAAGCAGGGTATACAGCCTAGAAGGCTACGCTGCGAACTAGGTTTTGAAACAGCGTCCAGAAAATTTCCTCTCGCTAGCTATTCCGACGGAGGTGCCAACTATTTAGCGTGAACCAAGGTCAACTTTTGGCAAGTGCTTAGCACGCCCGACCTTGTGTTCGTCTCGCAGCTACACATCCAGTTGCAATCGGCGAGGGGATTCTACGAGAGCCGTCACGGGCCTAAAAGGGAACGTGGCGGCTCTTATTTTTTTCAACCACCCGCCAGACTATCAAGTGAAACAAGCCCCACCAACTCTGTTTCGGCCCTCGTCCCACCCTGTTACTACGGAGCCTATTTTCGCCAAACGGCTCTGCCGTGCGGCATCTGTCGTGTTGTCATTTTGATTCGCGTATGATAGTCTGATATCGTTTTGAAGTGGCGTGAATCGAGTTTACAACACCAAAAAGGGTTAGAAGATGTCTCAGTTGCGGCGCGGCGATGCGAGTGAACTTGCCGGTGACGTGGAAAATGCTCAGCTTCGGCGAATCCGTCGCCTGGAAACGATCTTGGAAATCACCAGTCAGTGGAATCAGACGCGGGAGATTGAGCCGCTATTGGTTCAAATGGCCGAGGCAGCTACACGATTGTTGAAGGCGGATCGAGCGAGCATCTTTCTCTGGGATCGTGCCCACCATTGTTTGATTGGCCGGCCGGCCTTGGGCGTGAAGGGAGGCGAACTCCGCGTGGCGGATGACCGCGGCATCGTCGGACATGTGCTGCAGTCGGGCCAGCCGGCGCGGGTCGATAGCACTACCGAACCCGACGCAATCGATCATAAGGTCGATACACAACTTCGTTATCGCACGCGTACGCTGCTTTGTGTTCCCATGCAAACGCGGTCGGGCGAGCGATTCGGCGTATTTGAACTGATCAACAAGCTATCCGGAACTTTCACACAGGAAGATCAAGAGGCCCTGATCGAACTGGCCGCCCATGCGGCCGTGGCACTGGAAAACGTCCAGGACCGCCAGAAGTTGATGGCCACCAACCGCCAGATCGCGGATCAAGCGGCCGAAGGCGTGCAGTTGATCGGCGAATGCCCGGCGATCCAGTCGCTCCGGTCGATCATTCGCCGTGTCGCGGAGACCGATCTGGCCGTACTCATCGGCGGCGAGAACGGCACGGGCAAGGAAGTCGTGGCGCAATCGATTCACTATCTCAGCCATCGCCGCGGCCAGCCGTTTATCGCTCTGAACTGCGCCTCCATCTCGGAAACTTTGGCTGAAAGCGAGCTTTTTGGGCATGAGCGCGGGGCATTTACCGACGCCCACGAGTCCAGGCCGGGCAAGTTTGAACTGGCCTCCGGAGGCACGCTGTTTCTCGACGAAATTGGCGACTTGAGTCTGAATTGCCAGGCCAAGCTCCTGCGGGTGTTGGAAGAAAAGCTAATGGTTCGCGTCGGCGGCTCCGTCCCGATTCCGAGCGATGCCCGAGTGCTGGCCGCCACCAATCAGAAGTTGGCTGAGATGGTCCAGCAGAAGCGGTTTCGCGAGGATCTTTATTTCCGATTGAACGTGGTCACGCTCGATCTGCCGCCGCTACGCCAGCGCGGCGACGACATCCTGCTCCTGACCGATCATTTTCTCGGCGACTTCTGCCAACGTGCTCGTCGCAAGATGCCCGAGCTTTCCGTCGCCGCTCGCAAGCGGTTGGCCGAGCATCCTTGGCCGGGCAACGTCCGCGAGTTGCGGAACCTGATGGAGCGACTGGCCTACCTCACCCTCGGCGATCATATTGAGGCCGAGGACTTGGCATTTATTCTCTCGCCGCATGGGCAATCTGCTCGGATCGACGATTTGGGCCGGACCTTGTGCGATGCGACGGCTCGTTTTCAGATCGAATACCTCCGCCGCACGATCGAGCAGCTTGGCGGCAACATGAGTCGTGCTGCCGAGCAGTTGGGCCTGCATCGATCGAATCTCTACCGAAAAATGCACCAGCTCGGGATGGCCGTTCCCGACTAATTTCTGTCAATTTAGGCAAGAATTGTGGAACTGCTGGTCGTCCTGCCGATAGAACCACTTGCAAAGGCCGTGAATACTCGTAAAATTAAGATATCCCGCAGTGAGTCGCGGCGCAACGCCTCCTTAGCTCAGTTGGTAGAGCAGATGACTCTTAATCATCTGGTCGAAGGTTCGAGTCCTTCAGGGGGCACATAAAAAGGCCAGTGTCTTATGACGCTGGCCTTTTTCGTAACTATATGAAATATAACGATTTCTGAATCGTTCCGTTGCCGTAAGTGATCTTGGTTCTTGCTCGATTCTTGACACCTTCTCGCATCGGCTCTACAATGTGTTGCGCAAGATGTTGCGTATTCCCACCTGGACTTGCCGTGTGTTGCTCGCCCTGGGATGCGTTCACGGAGGCCAACATGTCTCAATTGCCACTTCGGAAATACATCAAAGTCTGGACAAAACGACGCCGTAACAATCCGAAAAAGGATGGTTCGGTGACAACGAGCTACACCTTAGAGTGGGTCGAGTATGGCAAACGGCAGTTCATGTCTTTGGGTGTTGGTGCCACGGCGAGCTACGCTCGGCAGTCACAGGCAATCAAAGAAAAGGAATTGAACTCGCTAGACCGGCACCAAAATCTCGGCCTGTACGATTGGTTTTGTTGGTCTGTTCGTCCAACCTAGAATCGCAACTCGTTTGGTAGCTTATGGTTCCGTGTTTTGGCAGTCGGTCCCGCAGAAGTCACCGAAAAGCGTGTCGAGTACCGTAGACCGGTGTTTTCCTCGGTAGTTATGGGCATGCCCAAAATCAATCGTACAGGTCGCAAAATCTCGAACCGATCACCTGGACCGACTTCCAAAAGAAGTATCTGGATACCCAGTACCCTGGCCACGACCTCACGGCGAAAGAACGAAAGGCCGCTTCAGAAAAATGGGGAAAGTCGGTGATATCAATGATCGCAGAACGAGGTGCGATGAAAGCTTTCGGCCGGATCGTTTGCCCAGAGTGGTGCCACCAGATAGGTACTGAGCAACGGGAAAAGTTTGTTGCGATCAGGATCACAGAACTACCATCGCCAGAAAGCGTTGACACGGCTTTGCGAGCCTTGCGACTGATTTTCAACAAGGCGATTGAATGGAAACACGTAGCGGGAGGGGCAAATCCCTTCTCTGGCAAGGGCGGGGCGACAGTCGGTACTCGGCGGAAGAAGAAAATGCAACTCTCCAAACAGGCGAAACCGAAACATTTCTCTCGTCAGGAGATCGTTGCGATCCTCAATCAAGCAGATCAGGAGGTCCGTGATTCACCAGATGGGTGGGCTCGCCAACGAATACGAGCACTAATTTACTTCGTAGCGTACACGGGGGTACGAGCCGGAGAGGCACTCTATTTGGAATGGGATGAGGTCAATCTTGAAAGTGGACTTGCTGACATCAGCTTTAAGATCGAGCACGGTCTAAAAACCGAAAGTTCGGAGAATTTCATCGGCCTACCCGACGCCATGATTCCAATTCTCTCCGAATGGAATGGCAAGAGAACCTGCCGCTGGGTGTTTCCTAACTCAGCCGGAAACCCGTGGATCTCTGGTGCGCCGGGCACCAAGGCATTGGATGAACTCAAGGAGTTGGCGAAACGTGCTGGCGTGACCTACGCCACGCTGAAAATGTTCCGCCATAGTTTGAATACTCATGGAAAACAGTGGTTCGGTCTAAGCCGGGAGCAGATGCGAATGCAACTGCGACACACTACCCAAGAGACGCAGAAACATTATGACCATGTTGACAAGGCCAATTTACATGCAGCGGTTCGTGCCCTCGATTACCGAAAATCGGAGAACTAATGTCTGCGGTTTTTGGCCAACATTTCTTCGGCCGTCTTGACCGTGTTTACCTCCGCAAACTTCTTGAGATCGGCTACGGCAATGGATCTGCCTCGTTGTTGACCAACCTGAACATATCGCAGCTTTCTGGATGTGATCAGGTACTCTACCGTCTTGACTGGTACTCCGAGAAATAATGCTGCGTCTTCCCTCGACAAACATTCAGGTGCAATTCCAGCGACCGCTGAACTGGGACGCTGAACGACTGCCTCTACCAGAGCGCCAATTTGCTTGCCCAAGGTTTCGATCTCTTGCACTGCCTTATTGACTTCCGAGTTCTCAACTATCTCACCGGTGTGTCCCAAGGTTGCGACCGGTCCCTGCCCCGCCAACCGCTCCATCGCCACGGCCATCCGTTCCAGACCCCGCAGGGTTTGGCCAGAAGGCTGATTGTTGCCGGGGCTAACCTCGGGCGTTGTGATTTCAGGTTGGTTGTGCCAACTGGCGGCAAGACCGGCCCTGAAGCTTTGGCACAATGGGATAATGTATTTTGTCATTCGTCTTCCCTTAATGCTTTTAACGTCGTTAAATCAATGTAACTCATGCAATGTCAAACCGATCCACACCATAAAGCTGAATCCATCTTCACCTTCACCGGCGATGGCCGGAATCTCCCATAGATTAACGCCCAAATGAGATTGGCTGGGCTTATTATACTACGAAAAGCGGCCATCGTAAAATTGACCGGCGAGGACATCACAGACCATCTCTGGCCAACCGGTCTTCGCCGCAGCCTAACCGCCAGCCCTCGGCCTTCATCTCCAAGATCACTACTGCCGCAGCCCAGCGATCTGATTTATGGCGGCGGTGGCCGTCGTGCTGATCGACCGGTGGGCGGGGATTTCCCTCGCCCACCGTTAGCCCCTGTACTTGACGTTCCTGCGGGTGGCAAAGAGAATAGATGCTGGAGTGGGCAGGGGGCTAGATCTTTTCATAATGACAACGAAGCAGGCCATCCTCGATTTTCTAAAATCCCACCCGAAGGCCACGGGTGGCGAGGTGGCCCGTGCCCTGAAGACCACAAAGGGCTACGTGTCTTTGGTGAAGCGGAACAAAACCTGCCGTTGCGAGGCGAAACCAGCTATCATGCTTCCAACTCCAGCCGAATCCACATTAGATTTTGACCGTTGGCCCCTACACGGTCGTCCGACCGAGGAAGCCGTGGTCTTCTAGCCAGGGTCTCATGTTCTCTCCCCCAGCTTACGACTGACTTCGAGCGAGTGATGGCCTTTGCTTGGCCGTCCCGAAGACGACGGGCTCTAGTTCCACAGTCCAGGCTCTTCTCCTTGTTCACTTAGCACCCACTCCTATGGGAGGTTTGCGCCATGTTCTGGGTGTATAGGTTATGGCGTGACCGATCAAGTGAACGGCGATTAGTCTGAGACCCACTCCTATGAGCGGTTTGCGCTATGTTCGGGGTGAATAGATTATGGCGTGACCGATCACGTCAACGGCGATTAGCCTGAGACCCACTCCTATGGGCGGTTTGCGACATGTTCAGGGTGTATAGGTTAGCGGGACCAATTTGAGACAGAAACCAAACGAATTTTATAAACAAATAAGGAGGCGAACACATGCGATCCCCTGAAGTGCCCCCCGGTGCGGTGGCCATTCGGACGTATTACGAATTGAACCAAGAGGCCGAAGCATTCTTTGGTGACCATTACAGCGAACTGGTCATCATAGGTCGGCCAGGCATCGGAAAATCTGAAGCCTTTCGAACCCACTGCATGGAACACCCTGACCAGTGCCATTATCTGGAGGGCAAGATCACACCGTTACCGTGCCGACTGTTGCCGAAATCACGGCCGTTGAACAGCCAGCTTTGGAACCTACGGCTCTGCCGCCTGCATCCCCGATAGTTCCGCCGCAACATATCCACATGCCATCTTCCCCTGGCATCGAAATTCCGGTGGGCTGGTTCCGGCGACTCTTTGCTGCCGACAGCGATCTGAAACTTATCGAGGCCCGATGCCGACTCAAAGCAGAAGGCGCACGATGGGCGGCGACACGGCAGCGGAGTTTGCGAGATGGGGCCGACTTCTACACCGAGATCGAGCCAAGAGATCGGGAGATCATCAGCAAGGCCAAGGCCCTTGAGGACTGTTTTATGTGGATGAATCATTCCAGCGCTCCGATCCCTAGCGATCTTCGATTATGGGAAGATGTGGCCGGTTGCTTCGAGTCGGCGGCGATGGCAGTGGCCCTTCTGCGGCAAGTGATCGAGAACGGGGAAAAGTACCGAGGTTTTCTCGAAAAGGCAGTTGATTTGGCGGCCGAAGCCCAGTCGGCATTGCGAATGGCCATCGAGATGGTTGATGGCAAACCCGACAACGAACAATATAAAATGTTCACTTGGCTGCGGCAGGCAGCGACCGAGGAGCAAATCTTCATCTCACACTTCATGCGGATTGACGATCCTGCTGATCCAACCCATTGGAACGATCTGCAAGAGCGGATCGGCCACCTGGACTCCGAGATCGAGGAGATACGCCAGCGGGACAAACAGCGTATCAAGACGCTCAAAAAGGCCCAATATCATGCTCGACTTATCGGAAATGGAAAAGGCACAGAGGCGGATTGGAAGAAGGTGATCGACGCCGTGAACACGCTGGTGAGTGAGGGGATGCCCCCCAGCAATACCGACTTGCGAGATATGTTGGTCCCCATTGTCGATGACATTCCCGAGGTGGACATTCTCGATGGATTTAAGCGGGTGCTGGGTGAGGTGGATCGGTACTTGGCGACACAAAGCCCGCCCACGCAGCAAATTGTTCGGGAGATATCGGGTGAGGTGCAGAGAGTGGCCGACCTCTACGAGGGCAAAACAATGGTTATCATCGGTGGCGACCGCCGCCCGCATGCCTACGAGGCAATAAAATCTGCCTTCCGCTTGAAAGATTTGATCTGGATTGCTACCCGAGATCATGAGTCCACCGACATCTTCGTGCCGTTCATCATCCGGTCGGATGTCGATGTCTTCATTTTGGCAATTCGATGGTCGAGCCATTCCTACGGCGACGTAAAAGCACTGTGCGACCGACATGGCAAGGAGTTTATCCGTCTGCCTGCCGGTTACAGCCCAAATCAGATTGCGCATCAGATTATTGAACAGCGGGGTGAATCGGTCGGGTGAAGAATTGACGGTGTAATGGTATAATGACGGGAGCCGGGAACGACAATCAAAGTCCTGGATGCTACGGGTAACGGTGTGTTCAAGCGTCCAAATGAGTTTCAATACGAAAGGAAACAGCCAGTGCGAACGATTTACCGCAGTGCGGTATTGGGAATGATCGTCATTTTATCTACCCTCTCCGCCAATCAGGCTTTGGCCGTTGATCACCAACAGAAACCAGCAGAACTGAACCGAACCATCAAGGTCACGATGAAATACTTAATCTATCTGCCGAAGGACTACGACCAAAAGGAATCGTGGCCCGTGATGCTTTTTCTGCACGGGGCGGGGGAGCGTGGCGACAACCTGGACATCGTTAAGAAGCATGGCCCGCCC
>Ga0194058_10000873_pt1 | contig 14953 bp, 16 predicted proteins | sample SepL4417m_MetaG_FD_155490 | JGI IMG/M metagenome (GOLD analysis project Ga0194058, IMG submission 155490) | Anoxic zone freshwater microbial communities from boreal shield lake in IISD Experimental Lakes Area, Ontario, Canada - Sep2016-L442-17m | ecosystem: Environmental > Aquatic > Freshwater... | reverse complement strand
AAGGGTCGCCGCTTTCAGTTGTCCGACATAATCCTGTTTAAGTTGGCTCAAGCAATCGAGCAGGTCGGGGTAAGTGCCGAGAAGGCGTCGAGGTATGCAGATGCCATATTAGAGCCACGACTTCCTACGCATGACAAGTCACTGGCGGAATGGGTGGAAAACGATACCCAAGAGCTGTACTGCTTGATCGCGGATGGTGAACTTGCTCGTATTTTTCTCCGTAACAAGGAGGACAGGAAGGAGTTCGACGTTGGAGCAGTCAAGCCGGTTCTATATCCGACCATCCTAAGCGAAATCAATATTTTCCGCGTGATGAGGCCAGTGATCTACAAGGCGCGCCACTTAATGGGTGAATGATGATTCACTTTGATTCGCCTGATGGTGGCCATAGGCTCTCTCCGGCATGACCTGTCAGTCGTTTCCACCGCAAGCAAGAGCCGTTCGAAGGCTTAACCTTTCATTTGATCTTGGCGCATTGTTTGAGGTCAATGGCCTTCAAAACAGCATCCAGGTCCTTTTGAACTGCGGACTTTTTCAGCTTGTATATTCTAATGTTGTCCAGGTTGCCGGCCTCAATTGCTACTCCCAGAATCGTGTCGACGGTTTTCAGGTCTTCCTGGTAGTTAACTGCCAGTCTAATGAGTTCCGAGCAGCTCTTGACGATAAAATCTTCTGAGAACGACGGTACCCATGAGAATGATATCATAAGACCTGCAATCAATGACGTGACCCAAAATCGAGTCCACTTTTGCATCATCGAGCCTCCTTTCCAGCTAGCCTTAAGAAATCACATGGGCTGGAATTTTTATGGGACAAGGGTCGATTGACCCTGGTAGGGGCCTCTTATATCACATTTACACTGTGGAACAATGTTATTATTAAAGGTTCTCGTTTAACTTGATCACTCTAAGGTTACCGTCGGATCCCCACCACTTCGGAAGGGAAGATCCGCCGGTAACCGCTCCCCATGAATAAATGAATTGACCGCAACTTGGGATTACATGGTGCGTACTTTCTTTCCGTGTCTCTATAGGGGGAAAAGACTCTTTATGCGCTGGGCCAGCATGATGTTACCAGTGGCCTTAAGCTTTCCGCTCATGAAAGCGGCCATGCCGTCAAGTTTACCGTTGCAGATGGCAAGCCAGTCCACTCCAGCCAATGATAGGGTTACAGACGGGCTGTCATGGACTCCTTTTTCCACCTTGCACGCGCCATCTTTGATTACAACGCAGTAATCACCTGCTTCGTCGCCGGTGATGTTAAACTGGAATACCGCGTCGAGCCCTGTTGCTGCGGCAGCATTAAAAACCGTCGGCATCTTTTCGAAGATTTCACTAACCGTTGAAAGCTCCATTCTTGTCTCCTTCTTATTGCTTAACCCCGGAAGGAAGTTCTTCCGGTGATGGGTCATCCCCCGTCAAATGTGGGGGCGTACATTGCCATTCTATTACCATATTTCAGTATTGCCTAGACTAGCTTTGATACAACCACCTAGGGCTTCCTGTATGTCACCATTACAGACAAAGACTATTTTCATCCCGTCATCGACAGGTGAAAAACAAGGAACAGCACAGGCAAAATCACTGCAGCGTAATCAAGCCGAGTAAATTTCAGGGGCTTAAATTCTGTCCGCGGAGCACCAGGTCGGAATCCCCGCGCATTCATGGCGGAAGCCAACAGGTCCGCACGTCGCAGAGCGCCCATTAGAGCGGGGACTAGCACTGCTACGAGGTTTTGGGAACGAGATCTGATTGTCCCCTTCGAGAATTCCACTCCTCGTGATGCTTGAGCCTCAATAGTAGTCCGAAGCTCTAGCTGTAGCATTGGAACAAATCGCATGGCGAGAAGCACCACCATACTCCACTCATCTACCGGTATAGAGAATCGTTTCAAGGGACGGGCAAGACGCTCCAGACCCCTGGTAAGTTGGGCCGGAGAAGTGGTAAAGGTCAAAGCCATGGAAAGGACTATTGCCTCTGCCAACTGGGCCGTAAAGACAAGTGACACCTCAAGTGCTTCTTGAGAAAGTGGGAGATCCCATCCAAGAAAAATTAATGGCTTGGTTCCGCTGGAAAAAATCATGTTGACTGCGGCCGCAATCGCCAGCATCCAAGAGAATCGTTTTAGTCCCAGGAACCAGATTTTCCACCCAGTACCGGTCAGCAAGACCAGTGCGGTTACCGCCAGGCCGTTTAGTACCACCGCTTCCTCGTTACGAGAAATAAAGATTGCGGCCATCATCATCACAAAACAGGCGAGCTTGGTTCTGGGGTCGAGTCTATGGATACACGAGTTTCCTGGTATGTATCCTCCAATTGTAATATCATGAATAAACATTAAGGTACGTCACTTTGGATGCGCGTTCCACTTTTAGCCGGAGGTTTCGGGACTCGGTTTACGACTCGATTCCTCCTATAATTGCGTGGTCAGGGAATAAATGCAAGTGAGAGTGCTGGAAGTTGCCCTCTTGCTCAAATAAAAGAAGTACTATTGACGTTAAAGGACTCTTGATGACATGGCTGACAAAGGGTTTGAAGAACTTACTGTCCTCCGCCGTGGTGTGACTAGTTTTCCAGATGGGCCCCTCAAATCGACGCTCGAGAGTTTTGGGAACAAGTACCCCACTCGGGACTATATTATCGAGTTCGACTGCCCGGAATTTACCAGCCTTTGCCCGGTGACGGCGCAACCCGATTTCGCCAGGATCTGCATTGCCTATATCCCGGATCTGAAGTGCCTGGAATCCAAGTCTTTGAAGCTCTATCTATTTTCATTCAGGAACGTGGGCATGTTTCACGAGGAGATCATCAATAGGGTACTTGAAGATCTTGTAGCTGCATGTGATCCGAGGTGGGCGCGTGTGAGAGGAATCATGAACCCCAGAGGAGGGATCTCCATTGACGTTACCGCTGAATATTGCAAACCAGGGTATGTGACGCCTTCGAGCATCTTACTTCGAAAGTGAAGCCGATTTGACTCAAAATTCCTTGACCGCGGTTGAGATATGTGGTTAAAGTTCTTTGTTTAAGTCAACGAGTTATAATTGTACCGAAAGGAGTTCGTCAGATGGGGATGCGGAGTTATTTATTTTCATCCGAATCTGTAACGGAAGGCCATCCCGATAAAATCGCCGACAGAATATCAGATACCGTACTCGACGCTATGATCGCACAAGATCCGCGGTCTAGGGTAGCCTGCGAGACGCTCGTCACTACCGGCCTCGTCCTAGTAGCCGGTGAGATCACCACCAAGGCTGTGGTAGACATCCCCCACCTGGTACGAGAAACCATCTGCTCTATAGGGTATAACGACGGTGCAATGGGCATCGACGGCGAAACCTGCGCGGTTATGGTCACCCTGGACAAACAATCCCCGGACATATCAATGGGCGTTACTGAAGGAGAGGGGCTCTTCCGAGAGCAGGGTGCCGGAGATCAAGGCCTGATGTTCGGCTACGCATGCAACGAGACCCCCGAACTCATGCCCATGGCTATTAGTTATGCCCATAAACTTACAGAGCGGCTAACGGACGCCAGAAAGCAGGGAACGCTCACATTTCTGAGACCCGACGGCAAGTCCCAGGTAACAGTGCGTTACGAGAACGGTTTACCCAAAAAAGTGGAGACTGTAGTAATAGCGGCCCAGCATAGCCCTGATGTGACGTATGAACAGATCCGGGAAGGAATCATTGAAGAGGTAATCAAGAAGGTCATCCCCGCTGAATACCTTGATGCCGGGACACGATTTCTGATCAACGCTACTGGAAGATTTGTCGTTGGCGGTCCTCTAGGCGATTGCGGGTTGACCGGTCGCAAGATCATTGTTGATACCTATGGAGGCTATGGTGCTCACGGCGGCGGGGCCTTCTCCGGAAAAGATCCCTCCAAGGTAGACCGCTCTGCGTCGTACATGGCACGTCACGTGGCAAAAAACATAGTGGCGGCAGGATTGGCTGATAAGTGTCTCCTGCAAGTGGCTTACGCGATCGGTTATCCTGAGCCGGTATCACTCATGATTAATACCTACGGCACCGGCAAAATGACTGATGATAAGTTGAGCGAAATTATCCCTCAGGTTTTCAGTTTCAAGCCTGCAGAAATAATAGACTATTTAAAACTTTTGAGACCTATTTACCAAAAGACATCGGCCAATGGACACTTCGGACGGGAAGATCCCGACTTCACCTGGGAGAGCACAGCGAGGGCCGAGGAACTGAGAAATCTGACCGGAATTTGATAATCAATTCTTTGACGGACTACCGCAGGGTACCTCCGTGGCGCTTGGCTCCAGAATTGCCCCTGAAGCAAATGGGATGCCATTATCACACAGAAAAGTCTCAAGGAGCTTACATGAACTACGATATTAAGGATCTCGGCCTGGCGGAAACAGGGAAGCTCAGAATAGAGTGGGCCGAGAGGAGCATGCCGGTACTGAGGATGATACGTGAACGGTTCCGTACAGAAAAACCCCTTGCCGGAACAGTTCTGGCAGCGTGTCTTCATGTTACTACTGAAACCGCTTCACTTGTACATACGTTGGCTGATGGTGGTGCCGAGGTGTATTTGTGCGCCTCCAATCCTCTCTCCACCCAGGACGATGTGGCCGCTGCCCTCGTGTCGGACGGATTTCACGTGTTTTCCATTAAAGGGGAGGATACACAGACCTATTACAAGCACATAAACGCTTGCCTGGATAAGGAACCCGCCATTACCATGGATGACGGCGCTGATCTGGTCGGAACCATTCACTCGGAACGTCGAAATTTGGTGGCAAAGATTCTGGGGGGAACCGAGGAAACTACCACAGGAGTTATCAGGCTCAAGAGCATGGCAGCTAAAGGAGTCCTACTTTTTCCCGTCATCGCGGTAAATGACTCGAGCACGAAACATTTGTTTGACAATCGGTACGGCACTGGACAGAGCACGATAGATGGTATTCTTAGAGCTACCAACCGTCTCATTGCTGGGAGCTGGTTTGTGGTGAGCGGTTACGGCTGGTGCGGCCGCGGTGTTGCTATGAGGGCCAAAGGAATGGGCGCAAGGGTAGTTGTCACCGAGGTGAATCCATTACGGGCCCTGGAAGCGGCCATGGACGGATATTATGTTATGCCCATGGAAGAAGCTGCGCCGCTGGGCGATTTCTTCTGTACGGTTACCGGCGACATAAGTGTTATCAGAAAAGAACATTTCGATAGGATGAAGGATGGGGCCATCGTATGCAATTCCGGCCATTTCAACGTTGAGATCGATATCGGAGCACTGGAAAAGAGCGCAGTGTCACGCAGAATCATGAGAGACTTCCTGGAAGAATTTACAATGCCTGACGGACGACGCATCGTACTGCTCGGGGAGGGACGTCTGATAAATCTGGCAGCCGCGGAAGGGCATCCTTCGTCAGTTATGGACATGAGCTTCGCCAATCAGGCTCTAGCGGCTGAATACCTCGTGAAACACGGCAAGGGACTCTCCCGTGAAGTCCACAAATTGCCCCAGGCAGTTGACAATCAAATTGCTCGTCTCAAGCTTGATGCCATGGGAATTCGGATCGACACGCTTACCGAGGAACAGGAACACTATCTTTCGTCTTGGGAAATGGGGACTTGATCACCGCCTTTTTTGGACTGATAGCGATGGTCCCTGGAGATGAGCCATCGGATGGGAGGGAGGAGTCTAGGCAGCCAAACGAGAAAGACGGAGAATTATAAATTGTCAGGCCATCCTTCACTCGAACAAAGAGAAAAGCCCAAGGTATTAGTGGTAGACGATGATGTTTCGGTCCGAGATATCGTCGTTGAATCCATAAATAGTGCCGGGTACATGGTGGATTCGTGTGGGAACGGACAGGAAGCGCTCGAAAAAAATAAGGCGGAAAATTATGACCTCATCTTAACCGACATGATGATGCCAAGTTTAGACGGCCTGTCACTGATAAAAAACCTAAATCTCCAGAATAATGACACCGATGTAATCGTGATTACCGGGTTTGGCTCCATAGAGAATGCAGTCGAATGCATGAAAGCAGGGGCCTTGGACTACCTCATAAAGCCTTTCACGCTGGACCAGATTCAGATGTCAGTGCGGAGGGCTATCGAACATCGGGAACTTAGATTGAGGGCTCGAGAGCGTGACTTATACCGGCAATTGTCTTATGAGGACCCACTGACTGGGATTTATAACCGCCGATTTTTTGATGAATCGCTCAAACTGGAAATAGTGAAAGCCAATCGTCACAGCACTCCTGTTCTCCTCTTTATGATAGACATCGATTACTTCAAAATTTATAACGATTTGCAAGGACATCAGAAAGGCGACAAAATTCTCGTTGAAATGGGACAAATTCTTAAGTCCTCATGCCGGGGTTATGACATAGTGACAAGATACGGAGGAGAAGAATTCGCAATTATTTTTCCTGGAATCGCCAAGGAAGAAGCTCCGAACCTGGTCTCTCGAATTATGGAAGGAGTAAGAAATGGATCGTTTGATGGCGCAGATCGCATGCCGTTTGGATCTATGACCGTGTCCATCGGCATAGCATCATTTCCTGACGACGCAACAAATGGCGAAGACATCATCCGCTGCGCTGATGTTTCATTGTATGCCGCAAAGAGGGCAGGCAGGAATACTGTCAAAATCTATGGATCGCCCTGAGTAGAAAATCACCCCCTTGATAGTTAAATTCGCCAGTTCAGATTCATTATCACAGAAAAGGGAGTTCTCTGAAAAATTGACATGGGTCATAGAAAAGGAAAAGTATTTCTCCAAGAGGTCGGGCCTCGGGACGGCTTGCAAAACGAGTCCCGTTCACTTTCACCCGAAATCAGAGCAGAATTAATAGATGCTCTAGCTGACGCGGGACTCTCACGAATCCAAATAGGATCCTTTGTAAATCCTCGGAGAGTTCCACAGATGTTGGGAACACAATTGGTATGGCGTCTGGTCAACAAGAGGCCTGAGACCAGATATACGGCATTAGTTCTCAATGAGAAGGGCCTTGATCAGGCCACATCCGAGAATATCCCTCACATTGAAATGTACGTCTCGGCATCCCATACTCACAGCGTCAAGAATTCTGGAACAAGGGTCGAAAAAGCCTTGGCCGATGTGACGAGGATGATAGGTACCGCTGTAGCAAATGGACTAGGCGTAACGGCAGGAGTGATGTGCGCATTTGGTTGCTTCTATGAAGGACCGGTCAGTATTGAATCTGTCTTGCGAATTATCGAAAGATTTGAAGAGAACCATCCCGACGAGATCGTTCTCGCAGACACAACAGGAATGGGTCAACCTCAACGGATAATGAAAATGATCGAGTCTGTGGAGCGGATCACCGGAATAGATCGCATAGGGATCCACCTCCACGATACTCACGGACTGGGTTTTGCCAATTTGAAAGCGGCTCTGGAAATGGGCGTTCGCAGATTCGATACATCGGTAGGGGGCTTGGGGGGGTGCCCTTTCATCCCAGATGCGGAGGGTAATATCTCCACCGAACGAACTGTCCAGACAGTGGAATCTCTAGGTTTCATCACAGGCATTGACGTAAAGAAGATAATCAGGGTCAGAGAGCGCCTTGAGCAACTTCTAGTTAAGAGTCTCCCGACCCGGAAAACTGAACCTGATCCAGAGTTGCCAGCAAAAGAGTAACTAGCCCATACTAAATTCTTTCTTAGAAGACCAGACGACGGTAGACTGGGCAATATGTTGAAAGTACTACGGAAAGACTCCTCTTTCTGACACTTGACCATTTACGCCTTATTGAGGAGCAATTCAATCATTGTTGACGCCTCGTCAATCATCTTGCCGGATGACTGGGCGACCTCTTCACAGAAAACGTTTACCGGTTCCATGGCCCTTGTATCCCACTGATCGGAATCCAAAAGGATGAAGGGGACCGGGCCGGTAGTATGGACCCTGGTGGTCACCGGTGTCTGATGGTCGGGCATGAGAAGAATTCTCCACTTGGCAAAGGGTTCAAGACCCTCCAAGAGAGGTGCTAAGATTTTTTCATCAAAGTCCTCTATAGCCTTAATTTTTAGATCTCGCTGACCGGAATGAGCTGCTTCGTCGGGAGCCTCCACGTGAAGAAAAACAAAATCCTTCTCCTTGAGTGATTCCAGTGCAGCCTGAACCTTTCCGGCATAGTTGGTATCGAGGTAGCCCGTGGCGCCCGGCACGTCAATGGCGTCAAGTCCGGCGTACGCCCCGATCCCTCTAACAAGGTCCACTGCGGCTACTACTGAACCCGAAATTCCGAATCTTTCTTTCAAGGTTTTTAAACGAGGCGGCTTTCCCTGTCCCCACGGCCAGACTGAATTTGCAGGGCCCTGACAGCGATTTTTCCTGCGCTGATTAACGGGGTGATTTTCCAATATCTTCCACGAATTGACAATCATCCGCATAAGAAGGTCCGCACCTCGACCCGAAGGGAAGTATAGAGAAATTGGTTCTCCTGGAAAATCGTGAGGCGGATGAGTGATACAACCTTCCGGACCGTTCTTCCAAACCAAAAGGTTCCTGTAAGAGACGCCTGGAAATACGTTCAACCCTAAATCTTCAATCATTGGGGCTATAGATGCCGTTATTTCGCGGGCTTCTGCAGTGGAAATGTGGTCTGCGCTGTGGTCTGCCATCATCGTGAAATTTCGTTCCAAGGTGACCAGGTTGAGTCGAAAAGCCAGGTCATTCGGTCCTAGCCAAATGCCCATAGAGGCAGCCTCAAAAGGAGCCCTGCCCGTGTATACTTCATACGGGGAGTAACCCATAATCGAGAGATTAGCCACATCGCTGCCCGGCTGCATTCCTGGCGGCACGGTATGAGTGAGCCCAATAGACCCACATGAAGCCATCTTATCCATCCATGGCGTTTTTGCGGCCTGAAGAGGGGTGCCGCCTGCCAAATCCGGACTGGGGGAATCAGCCATGCCGTCCGGTACCAGTATCAGGAATTTTGTTTTAGAATCCGATGACATTGAGCACCTTCTTCATTTCCGGTTCACAGGTTACCGGGTCAGGAGACGCCTTAATGGCATTATCCGGGTCTTTGAGGCCGTGTCCGGTGAGGGTGCAAACTATACATTCACCACCACCGAAGAGCCCTTCCTTACTTTTTTTGACAAGGCCGGCTATGGAAGCTGCAGAGGCCGGTTCGCAGAAAATACCTTCCGTCGATGCAGCCATTTTGTAGGCCGAAACAATTTCTTCCTCGCTGACCATATCTATTATTCCCCCTGATTCGTCACGAGCCGCCTCAGCAGCCTTCCACGACGCGGGATTGCCTATCCGAATGGCAGTGGCCAACGTTTCCGGCTTTTCTATGGGGTAGCCTCGAACAATGGGTGCAGCTCCTTCTGCCTGAAAACCCATCATTTTTGGGAGGGACTGAATTTTTCCAACATCTTTGTAGGTCCTGTATCCCGCCCAATACGCAGTGATATTGCCGGCATTTCCTACAGGCAGGAAATGGTAATCCGGAGCCCTGCCCAGGACGTCGCAGACCTCATATGCTGCGGATTTTTGACCATCTATTCGGTGAGGATTGATGGAGTTTACCAAGGTTATTGGATACTCTTCCGATACCTTGCGCACGACCTTCAATGCTTCATCAAAATTGCCGAGTATTTTTACCACGGTCGCTCCGTGGATCATTGCCTGGGCAAGTTTACCGAGCGCAATTTTTCCCTCAGGGATAACCACGAAAGCCCTAATTCCAGCTCTAGCCGCATAGGCCGCTGCCGACGCCGAAGTATTGCCGGTCGAGGCGCAGATTACAGCGGTGGAACCTGCTTCCACCGCCCGGGATACCGCCATAGTCATTCCCCTGTCCTTAAAGGACGCAGTGGGGTTTAGGCCCTCGAACTTAAAAAAAATCGAAATGTCAGGATGGATTCTAGCAGCAAGCTTAGGCGCAGGAATCAGAGGAGTGTTACCTTCGAGGATGGTGATTATGTCTTTGTCGTTATTAAAATGATAGAATTCAGGATATTGCCTGATTATACCCTTCCACATTTCTCTACTCCGGTCGAGATTTAGTTTTCGAACTACGCAGCCGGAAGGAAAAAACCAATCAAAGATGAGTAATCAAGCCACCCAGACAAACATCCGAGGGCATGTTCCATAGGTCGAAGAAGCCCTTCTGTAACTCCATCAGCCTTTTCTGACCTGGATGTCGTCTGTTCATGCAAGAGTTTCATCCTCGATCCTCACAATGATAGGTAAGCCTTCGGTTACATCAAGACGGCCGATTTTTCTGCATGCTGCCTGTATATCGGCTTCCCTGGCTAGATGCGTGAGGAAGACGACGGGCACGGTTCCGGAACTCCTGCGTTTTTTCTGAACCACGGAATGAATGCTGATGCTATGATCCGCCATGATACCTGCAATCCTGGACAAAACCCCGGGGCTGTCTCTCGCTTGGACCCGCAGGTAGTAATTGGTGACGACGTCTTTCATGTCCATGACCACTCCGGGCGAGCCCCAATCTCCCGGATAACCTAATGGAGGCACTTGACCGACTCCACCCCTGATCACGTTCCTCGCGGTTTCAATTATGTCCCCGACAACAGCCGAGGCCGTGGGTTCCATGCCGGCACCGCGACCGTAAAAGAGTTGCTCACCAACCATATCTCCCCGAAGATAAATCCCGTTGAAAACCCCGTCCACATTCGCAAGAGGGTGGTGTTCGGGTACCAAGGTTGGATGGACGCGGGCCTCAACCTGTTGCCCGTGACTAATAATGACTGCCAGCAGCTTGATTTTGTAAGAAAATTCCTTTGCCATCTGAACATCAAAGGCATTTATTTCCCGGATCCCTTCAACATAGATATTCTTGGGTGGAACACGGATACCATGAGTCAGTCCTAAGACAAGAACCAGTTTATGGACAGAGTCTGTCCCTTGAATGTCCAGACTCGAATCCGCCTCAGCGTATCCTAACTCCTGGGCCTGCAGCAGAATCTCGTCAAAGGAAATGCCTGGATTTTCATGCATGGCCGTGAGAATAAAATTGCACGTGCCGTTAAGAATGGCCATTACCTTCTCAAATCTATTGGCAACAAGGCCTTCCCTTAGGACCCTCAGTATGGGAATACCTCCACCCACAGCTGCCTCAAAGGCTATATCAACACCGCAATCATGCGCTGCCCTAAAAATTTCCGGTCCGTGCTCTGCCAAGAGAGCTTTGTTTGCTGTTACTACCTGTTTACCCTGATGGAATGCTTCGAGGATGAATGTTCGGGCAGGTTCGTACCCCCCTATCAATTCGACAACAATAGCAATATTAGGATCATGAAGGATTTCTCCGGCATCTGTAGTCAGCAACGACTGGGTAACCTTGACTCCCCGGTCGGATTCTATGTCCAAATCAGCGATGCGTTTAAGCTTCAAAGGAAATCCGACTCGAGCCTCAATAATTTCCCTGCTCTCATGAAGAATTTTTACCACTCCGGACCCGACGGTACCGAAACCGATAAGCCCGATGGAAATTTCTTTCATAAAAAGTCCCCAAGCTTCCGTAAATCAGACCGCCACCGAACTGACAGCCGAAATGGCATCCCCTGATTCGGCATCACTTTTCGACATCAGTGTCCGTATACCCCGAATTGCCTGATTGATTCGCATTCTGTTTTCTACAAGGGCAAACCTGACATGCTCGTCGCCAAAAGGACCAAAGCCTATTCCAGGGCTTACTGCAACCTTGGCTTGTTCAGTCATGATCTTTGAGAATTCCAGCGAACCCAGTCCCTTGAACTGTTCGGGTATTTGCGCCCACACGAACATAGTCCCTCGAGGAGGAACCACCGGCCATCCACAATCGTTGAGACCTGCACAGAGAGCATCTCGACGGTCCTTATATTCGGCGACTATCTCTTCGACACAGTTCTGGTCTTCGTTCAAGGCAATAATGGCTGCAATTTGTATCGGCTGAAAGATTCCATAGTCAATGTAGCTTTTCAGTCTTCTTAAGGCCTCAACCATTTGAGCATTTCCGGCAGCGCATCCTACCCGCCAACCTGCCATGGAATAGCTCTTGGATAGTGACAGGATCTCTACGCCGACTTCCTTGGCTCCAGGAACAGCGAGAAAACTGGGAGCACGATACCCGTCAAAGGTCAGATCAGTATAGGCAAAATCGTGGACCACCATGATCTTATACTCGTGGGCGAAATCCACTATTTTTTTAAAGAAATCTTCATCAACCACCATTGTGGTAGGATTGTGGGGGAAAGATATTATCAACATCTTGGGAAGCGGCCACGTCAACCTTGCAGCCGTTTTAAGGTCTTCAAAAAAATCTTGGTCTGCCCTAATCGGTACGTGCCTGAGATCGCCTCCTGCGATAACAACTGAATAGGGATGGATAGGATACGTAGGAGAGGGAGCAAAAACTACGTCGCCAGGAGTTATGGTGGCCAATACCAGATGGGCCAAAGCATCTTTAGCGCCCATGGTAGCCACAATCTCGGTGTCGGGATCCAACTCCACGTCGTAGCGCCTTTTCCACCAATCGGCAAAGGCACCTCGAAGTTTGGGTATCCCCATTGATGCGCTGTACCTGTGATTCCTTGAGTTTTGAACAGCCTCGACAACCTTGTTTACTATGTGCTGGGGTGTCGGAATGTCGGGGTTACCCATGCCAAGGTCTATAATGTCTTCTCCTGCCCGCCTCAGTTTCATTTTCAGTTCGTTGACAATCTGGAAAACGTAGGGAGGTAGACGCTTGATTCTTCTGAACTCTTCCAATTTTACCTCAATTCAAATGAGTGGTTCAAGGATGAATGAATGAACTGAGAAAACCCTTTTCACCGGGTCGAAATTTCGTCTCCACCCAGTATTGCTTCAGCCTCTTGAGTCCGTTCATGGCGGCCATGATAAAGGTAGAGGTGGTCCTCGATCAGTTCCTGAACGCTTTCATCCAATCGTGACTCGATACATACATGGCCTGGCTCAGCTCCTTCGTACGGGTGAATCCATAGCATACGTGACAGCTTAAATCCAGTTTCTTTCAAGGCTTTGTAAATACGATCCACGCCGGCAGCCGGATAAATCAATGAGAGTCTGCCGAGCGGTCTGAGAATCCTTTCCGCTATGAGAAACAGGTCGCCTAGAGGCATCATGAGCTGATGCCTTGAAAGGGCTTTCTCATGATGAAGATTGATGCGTCCGCGGCCGGGCTCATTATACGGAGGATTGGAAACTACCGCATCAAAGGAGCCGTGACGAAAAAAGCGATCAGCATTTCTAAGGTCTCCCCGTATAATGACCACGCGGGACTCAAGTTTATTCAGCTTGACCCCTCTGCAGGCTCGGCCAGCAAGGTCTTTTTGGATCTCAAGCCCTATAACGCTTACGGAAGGTTCCCTGACTGCAAGGCCAAAGGCTATCACCCCGCAGCCGGTGCCTGCATCCAAAATGCATTCACAAGGTTTCGGGCGAGTGAACCACGTAAGGATGATCGCGTCCTCGCTGACTCGATATCCTCGTAACGCCTGAATTACCCGGACTTTGTTCCGGAAAAGGCCGTTGATTGACTCGCCTGTCTGGTTTGTTTCCACTTATCCAAACACATTCAACACAAGCCCCGAAGAAAGTTTCGGATAGAAATAGGTAGATTTGTGAGGCAACTTATGTCCCAGCTCTGCAGCAGCACGCATCTGGTCCACGCGGGTTGGATTAAGAATGAAACTCACTTGCACTTCGCCCTTCAATGCCTTATTCATTGCCTCGGAAACAAGGGGAGTGTATTCTATGCTTCCTTCGGAATCATTTTTTTGGATCCCTAGTCCGTGACCCAAAATCACCTCTCGAAGGATCGTGACGTCAAGCTCACGTAAAGTCGAAGGTATATCAGGATCCATGAGGGTGTCCACAGCCTGAAAATCTTTGAGCCTCAGCAACCGTAGACAGTTGTCCCCCTGAGCTACCATTCCGAATTTTCCGCCTACCTCCGAGTATGAACGCAGCCGATCCATCATTATTTGGGCTGATTCACCCGGGTCACCATTTGAGAAACATAACTGTTCAATATGGAAATAGGGTTCGAGGGCCCTCAGCGTTCTATTGAGGTCAAAGTCCTTACGTCCCTTTACCATGCGGTGGGCGGGGAGAATTGTCAGTCCCGGGTGGTTCATGGCAGTAAGATACATCATGACGTATTCATGGCCTTGATCCGGAAATGATAGTCCAGCCGCCGTGATCTCGTCTTTGTACGCACGCGAAGTCTCATACCTGTGGTGGCCGTCAGCAATAAAAATACTCTTGTCCTTGATCAGACCGGCAACCCTTGAAACGGTTTTCTTGTCTTCAAGAATCCAGACCCTGTGGACTGTAGCATCTGAATCAAGGGTTTCATGGATCGGGCGTCTATGCAATAAGCTGCTATACAAATCCGTAACTTGATTCTTGTCATCATCGAAAAGAGCGTGGATCGGGGTAAGATTAGCGCGGCATGCCGAGATCAATTTAAGCTGGTCCTCCTTGGGGCCTTTGTAAGTCTTCTCGTGTGGGAGTACTTTGCCCTGACCATAATCGTCCACCTTAACGAGCGCTACAATACCATCTATGATAGCACGGCCTCCCTCGGCCCTCTCAAATTCCATTTGGTAGATCATAAATCCCGGTGTCTCTTCTCGGACCAGAACACCTCGTTCAAGCCATTGCCCCAATATAGACGCAGCCCTCGTATACCGGTTGTTTCCGTTAGAGTCGTCATGATACTGTTTTCCCAGGACTAATCGTATGATGTTGAGGGGGTGGGCCTGATAGAAAGATTCCTGTTCCTCCGGAGAGATAACGTCATACGGCGGAGTAATTAAGCGATCAAGTTCTCCCTCGAATTCCCGAGCGTAATGAACCATTCTAAAGGGTCTTATTTCAGCCATCCAGGCGACCTCCGGGTACGAATTGAGACGATTACTGAAGGAGGTATTTTAAGGGGATGTGATCTATTTGTCCAGTGA
>Ga0194058_10000872_pt1 | contig 14963 bp, 14 predicted proteins | sample SepL4417m_MetaG_FD_155490 | JGI IMG/M metagenome (GOLD analysis project Ga0194058, IMG submission 155490) | Anoxic zone freshwater microbial communities from boreal shield lake in IISD Experimental Lakes Area, Ontario, Canada - Sep2016-L442-17m | ecosystem: Environmental > Aquatic > Freshwater... | reverse complement strand
CGTGCGCCAGCACGGCCACCGAGAAGTAGCGGGTGACGAGGTGCGAGGCGATCGCGTTGTCGCTCGTGCCGCTGTAGCGCACGGAAAGTCCTGGCTCGATCTCCCCGCTCACGCCGACTTTCTGGATCCCGACGACCCCGCGCTTGTTTTCGCCGACACGCAGCAGCAGGATGCTCGTCTTGTCGCCTTCCCCAATCGGCAGCTTGCTGGAAGGGATGAGCGGCACCCCGCGCCAGGTGATGAAGGGCGAGCCCAACAGGTGGACGACCACCGGCGGCACGCCCCGGCGCGTGGCCTCGCGGCCAAACGCTGCAATCGCACGCGGATGGGCAAGGAAAAATGCGGGCTTCTTCCAGACCAGCGTCAGCAACTCGTCGAGGTCGTCCGGGGTCGGAGGCCCCTTGCGGGTCGAGATCCGCTGGTGCGGGGCGACCTCCTTGAGAAGACCGAATTCCGGATGGTTGATGAGCTCATGCTCCTCGCGCTCCTTGACCGCCTCAACAGTCAGGCGGACCTGCTCGCGGAGTTGGTCGATCTGGTTGTTGTAGAGGTCGGTGATCCGGGCGTGCGTGTGCAAAACCGTGGTGATCGCGCTCAGCTCGTATTCGCGGGGGCTCTCCTCGTAGTCCACAAACGTGGTCGGAAGCTGGTTTTCTCCGCCGCCGACGGTTGCCAGCTCGGGAAGAAGGCCTCCGCCCTTCCCTGTCCGCTCCTTGACTTGGTTCACCCGGTAAGCTCCGCCGTCCACATTGACGTAGGGGAGGAGGTGCAGAAGCCACCGGGGAGTGATGTAGTCCCACTGGGGGATCGTGACGGTTGCGGTGCTGAGATTGCGCGCGGCAATCGGACCGAGGCTCAGTGTGTTGTTATTGCTCATTGGAATAGTTGTGCTGGTAGAATTTTTGCGCCCTTGTCCCCCTGTTTGCTACCGGGGCAACAAATCAGGAGGCCGGAACTAGTGCGACTTGATTGATCGTCTATTGTTTCAATACGTCTGTCAAAGAAATTTCCAGATGTTTTTCTGCACCGGTGGGATTGGTTCCCAGAGGCGCCAAAAATCTGCGGACAAGAACGCTGTCCGCAGGGAGGACGGCACGACAAACGATAGATGAGGGATGGGGCAGGAGCCACCCTCGGACTGCACGGCAAGGTGGCCGAGGGCGACCACCCTCCATTTTTTACGCTTGCGCGCGGATCAGGGGTGCCTTGACAGATGGCAGGCGGTAGTTCGGAGCGTTCAGGGGTGGGGCTCTTGGAATCGAGCGCGGCGGCATGGGTTCGCAGAAAAACGATTGACACCGAATGACGATTCGACTAGTCGCCTATATATGACGAGCGATTCCGTTCAGCCCGAAGTTTTTTTCACTGCGGCGCGGGAACGCCCGAACGCGGCGGGTTTTCTGTGGAGGAATGGAGGGAGGCGACGCGGTTTGACGCGGTGGATTTCGGGTGGATCATCCTGAGCATCGGGATGGCGATCGGGGCGGGGATCGTTTTTCTGCCGGTGCAGGCCGGCATGGTTGGCCTCTGGGTTTTTCTGGCCTCGGCGGCGATCGCGTATCCGGCGCTGTATCTCTTCCAGCGCCTCTTCATCAATACGGTCATCGCGTCAGACCGGTGCTGCGACTACCCGGAGGTCATTTCCGGATATCTGGGAAAGAACTGGGGCATCGTGATCGGGCTGCTCTATTTTGTGATGCTGACCATCTGGGTGTTCGTTTACTCGACGGCGATCACGAACGACAGCGCGTCGTATCTGCACACGTTCGGGGCGACCTCCGGCCTGCTTTCAAGAAATCCCTTCTACCCGCTTGCGCTGATTGGGGCGCTCGTGCTGCTGGCCTCGCGCGGGGAGGCATTTCTTTTCAAAATCTCCACGGTGCTCGTGCTGACGAAGCTCGGCATCGTGGCTTTTCTCGGCCTGTCGATGATCCGCCTTTGGAATCCGGCAAACATTGGCGCGCTTCCACCTTGGAGCACGTTCCTCAGGGAGGCTATCGTCACCCTGCCGTTCACCCTGACCTCCATCCTTTTTTTGCAGACCCTGAGCCCGATGGCGATCTCCTATCGGGCGAGGGGAAAGTCGCTCGCCGTGGCGCAGCACAAGGCGCTTCGGGCGATGAACATCGCGTTCGGCATCCTTTTCGTCACGGTGTTTTTTTACGCGATCTCGTTCACTCTGGCCCTCGGGTATGACGATGCCGCCCTCGCCTACCGCGAAAATATTTCCGCCCTGGCCCTGGCTGCGCAGGTGTTTCCGCACGGGCTCGCCACCGTCCTCGGGGTCATCCTGAACCTCTTCGCCGTCACGACCGCCTTTTTTGGGGTTTTTCTTGGGTTTGAAGAGGCCTGCCGCGGGCTGCTATTGAACGTGCTGCGGCGGTTCCTTCCAGACGAATCCCTTCCGCGCCGGCGGATCGACTGGGGGATTCGGCTCTTCCTTGTCGCTCTCGCCTGGTTTGTTGTCATGAGACAGATCCCTGTCCTCAACTTCACCTCGATCTGCAGCCCGATTTTCGGGCTGATCGGCTGCCTGATCCCGGTCTGGCTCGTTTTGCGGGTTCCCGCGCTCGCGCGCTACCGCACCCCGCCGCTCGCCCTCATCGCCATCACTGGCCTCCTGCTCCTGATCTCCCCGTTTCTGAATTTCATGAAGTAGCGAAACCCTTTGGCCTCCCTTGGGCTTCGGCAAAGCCTCCGGGAAAATTCTCTCTAGCAACCGGTCATTATTTTTCAGAAGACATGTTGACAGGCATTTATTAGCGATCATAGTTGTCGTATATGAATTGAAAGCCATAGCCCACCGGACGAGAGATAAGCGGGGCGGAGCAGCAGGCGATTCGCGAGATTTCTTTCGGGTCGGTTGAGGTAGCGCTCCACGAGAGAGAGATTGCTGAGATTCGGAAAACCCACCGGATTCGGAACGTGCCAGATCAAGAATTTGCCGGCCGGATCACCGGAGGAGAAAAGCAGAACAACCAATAATGACGACTACATCAGTAGATTCGTTCCGTTAATAAATGACATCCATGAAAATATCTATCCAGAAGGGACTGCTCGTGATCGGGCTGGTCGGAACCATTGGGATCGGCCGTGCGGAAAACCAGGTTTCGAACTGGTGGGAGGGGAAATATGCCACGGGAAATTGGTTTGGAGCGCGAGAAACGCTCGTTGACCACGGGGTGGCATTCAGCGGGGAGTGGAAGGCGAATTTCCTATGGGATGTCGGGGGCGGGCTGGAGCAGCGGTTCGGGTATGACGACGAGTTAAAGTTTCGGGTGTTGGTCGATGCGGCAAAGCTCACCGGGGCCGAGGGGCTCGAGGGGCTCACGTTCTTCTCGGACGTGCGCTACCGCGGCGGGGCTGGCGTCAACAAGTGGGTGGGGGCGAGCGGAAACTTTGCGCCCAGCACGTTCCAGGGTGGGCGGCTCTGGCGGTTTCAGAACGCCTATGCCAGCTACACGACGCCCGAACTTTTTGGAGTGAAGGAGCTGCTGACGGTATCCGGCGGGTGGCAGAATCCGACCGACCACTTCCTCACTCAGCCGCTGAACAAGTTTTTCCTGAACAACTCGTTTACGTCGAGTCGGGGGTTCGGCGCCAACGGGATCCCCTGGGGGGGCAGCTACTCGGCGTGGGGCGGGCATCTGAAGGTGAAGCCGGTGGATTGGTATTATGCGCAGGCCGGGCTTTATCTCGCGATTCCGCAGGGGACCTCCACCGACAACCACGGGCTGGATTTCGCGGGCTACCGGATCAACCCGAACCTGAACGGCCTCTATTTTCTGGGGGAAACCGGGGTAACTCCCAAGATTGGCCCGGCAAAGCTGCCCGGCCGCTATGCCGCCGGGTTCATTTACTGGGGCGTCGAAAACACGTCGTTTGCCGGCGAAAAAGCTGACCAGAAAGTCGCTCTTTACTGGCAGGCCGACCAGATGCTCTTCCGTGAGCCCTCCCCTGAAGAAGCGGCCCCGCTGGGCAAGGGGCCATCCGACGGCAAGAAGGCGGTCGTCTCGAAGCCCAAGCTGAGCGACCAAGGGCTATCGCTTTTCTCGCTGATCAATTTCGCGCCGCAGTTCAATAACACCATCCCGTTTTATTTCCAGACCGGGCTGGTTTATAAAGGGCTGATCCCCGGGCGCGACAACGACCAGATTGGCGCGGCCATCGCCTACGGAAGCTACAGCGCCGACAAGCAGAGCGCCGATGAGGCCAATGGCCGCCCGATCCAGGAATACGAGGGAGTGCTGGAATTGGACTACCGCGTGCAGATCAACAAGTGGGCGTATGTCCAGCCTTCGCTGCAATACATCATCCGCCCCGGAGCCGCCGGCCAGACACCAAACGCGACGGTCCTCGGGTTCCAGGCCGGCGTGACATTCTGAACGCTCACCTATTCATGAAAACCATCCCTAACAACATCCCGAGGAACAAAGGCAAGCTGCTCTCCGGGAAAAGAAAAATACGCGGCGCGTTGGCTATGCTGCTCTCGGCGCTCTCGGTGCAGGGCGTGTGGGCGGCGGAAACCATCCGGGTTGCCATTGGCACGCAGGATACGACGATCAATTGCGCGGCAGGCGGCCCGCTTGTGCGCGAGCTGAAGCTGCTGGAGAAGTATCTTCCGCACGACGGCAAGTATCGGGATGTTGTCTACGACATCCAATGGGAGAGCCAGCCCACGGGCGGCCAGCTCAACAGCAAGATCCTGAACAACCAGCTCGACATTGTCCAGATGGCGGATTTTCCTTCGGTCATCGGGGCCATCGCCTTCGATAAGGCCGGCACTTCGGTTCGCTCGCTTTACATCGCCACGCTGTCCGGGGGGATCAGCGGTGCGGGCAATGCGATCCTGGTGCCGACGGGCTCCCCCGTGCAATCGCTATCCGAGCTGAAAGGAAAGACCATCTCGGTTCCGTTTGTTTCCACAGCCCACGCGATGCTGCTGCGGGCGATACAGGACTTGGGCTGGGATCCAAACAAGGATGTCACGATCATCAACCAGACGCCGGAAGTGGCGGGCTCCGCGCTCAAGGCCGGACAAATCGACGCGCACGCCAACTTCGTGCCATTTGGCGAGCTGTTCCCGTTTCGGGGATTTGCCCGGAAAATCTATGATGGAAGCTCGACGAAGGTCACGACCACCCATGGCATCCAGACGCGCTCGGACTTCGCGGAAAAGCATCCAGAAATTGTCGTGGCCTACCTGAAAGCCACCTTGGAAGCGGATCGCCTTTACCGCGAAGATCCCGAAGGCTACAGCGAGAAGCTGGCAAAGTGGACGGGCATCGAGCCGGAAGTCTACTATGCGTTTCACGGACCGCAGGGGATCCAATCGAGGGACTACACGCTGAAGCCGGAATTTGTCGCGGCGATCAAGCAGGCGGCCGAAACGGCAAAAGTCCTGAAAAAAGTCGACCAGGATCTCGACATTTCGAAGTTCGTCGACGACCGGTTCATCCGCCAGGCCGCCAAGGAATTCGGCTATGACTACGATGCCCGGCTCAAGGACTACAGCCCGCTTCCGCTGGCAGGAAAAGATTTCGCCTCCGGGGAAAAAATCACCGATCCTAAGGCTGCAGGCCAGATCTGGGTGACCGGCGAGAGCAAGGTGCGCCTCTATAAAAGCGTGCGTGGAACATTTGACGCCCTCGCTCAGCTGGAGAAGGAAGGGAAAACGGCACGCGTCACATTCGTCCACGACCGCGAGACCGGACTGAAGCTTTTTGCAGACAAAGTTTGGTACGCCCGGTCTGGCAGGAATTTGGCGGCGTTCCTGGAAAAGCCGAAGGCCGAAGCGTGGGCCAAAGAGCACGGCGGCGAAGTGGTTGCCTATTCCGACGCCCGCAAGCCGGGCACAGAACCGCGCCCGGCCAAGGCCTCCCGCTAGCGGCTCAAGCGGCACTCAGCCAAGGCGGACATGAATACGGAAATTGCTTCAGAGGAGATCGAGGCAGCGCCGAATCTCGCCTGGAGGGGCCTGCCCGGATTGCGCCGCATCGCGATCCGGACGGTCGCATTGATTGCCTTTCTGGGCCTGTGGCAGGTGGCCTCCGCCACGAAGTCGCGCTTCATCATCAACTTCGCTTTTGTGCCCCCGCCAACCACCGTGGCCAAGTCGGCAGCGGAATTTGTTCTGTCCCCCAAGGCCCCGCACCATGTCATCAACAGCGTGCGGCGGGTGCTGGTCGGCTTTGGGCTGTCCGCCCTGGTGGCGGTTCCGCTCGGGCTGGCGATCGGGCGGTCCCGGCTCGTCAAAGATATTCTGGTCACCCCCCTCGAGCTCATGCGCCCGATCCCCGGGGTGGCCTGGATCCCGCTGGCGATCCTCATGTTCCCAACCTCCGAGCAAAGCATGATCTTTATCTGCTTCATCGGCGCCCTCTTCCCCATCCTGCTCAGCACCGTGCACGGGGTGGAAAACCTGGACCGAAAGCTGGTTTACGCCGCGCAAACACTCGGCGCAAAAAACTGGCATATCTTTACCGAAGTTATTTTCCCTGGTTCCCTCCCCTCGATCGTGACCGGGCTGAGCATCGGGATGGGGATCAGCTGGTTTCTGGTCGTCACAGCCGAGATGGTTGCCGGGCGCTTCGGGGTGGGCTATTTCACATGGGAGGCCTACACCCTGCAGAACTATTCGGACATCGTCGTCGGGATGCTCGTCATTGGCGTCCTCGGCATGACGTCGAGCTTGCTGGTGAAACTTCTGGGCGCTCAGCTCATGCCATGGCACAGGCACATGGGGCATCAGCGATGAACCCCGGAAGCCTTGAGCTCAAGGATGTGACTCTGGCCTTCGGAACCGGGCTCAACGCCGTCATCGCGCTCAAAGATCTCTCGCTGAGCGTCGGGGGCGGCGAGTTCCTCTCGATTCTGGGACCCTCCGGCTGCGGCAAATCCAGCTTGATCAGCACGGTTGCGGGGTTCCAGCCACCATACGCCGGCACCCTCCTCGTAGATGGCGAGGCCGTGACCAAGCCCGGATCCGACCGTGGAGTGGTCTTTCAGCAGCCTACCCTTTTTCCTTGGAAAACCGTGCGCCAGAATGTGGACTTCGGCCTTCGTCTTCGAGGCGTATCACGGCCGGAGCGCCAGTCCCTGCGCGAAGAGATCCTCGCCAAGGTCGGCCTCTCAGAATTCGGCGGCCACTATCCCACGCAGCTCTCCGGAGGCATGCAGCAGCGGGTTGGCCTGGCACGCGTGCTGGTCAACAAGCCGCGCGTGATGCTCATGGATGAACCCTTCAGCTCTCTCGACGCGCAGACGCGCCTGATGATGCAGGAGCTGCTGCTCGAGGTTTGGAGCGAATATCAGATGACCGTCCTCTTCGTCACGCACGACATCGATGAGGCGGTCTTCCTTGGCTCGCGCGTGGCCGTGCTGACCCGCCGTCCGGGGCGCCTCAAAGAAATGATTCCCGTCGGGCTGGCACGCCCGCGCACGCTCGACATGCTGGTGTCGCCCGAGTTGATGCGCATGAAGAAACATTGCATGGCCCTGGTACGGGAAGAAACCCTCGGCTCCCTCGGCCGCGATTTTAAAGCCCCCCACGACGCCACAACCTACCGCAATACCTTTCTCAAAGAGGCTGCCGGAATGCCCGCTTAGCTAAATACTATGAACAGAAGCACCCAACCCAACATCGTATACATCCTGACCGACAACCTTGGCTATGGGGAGCTGGGCAGCTACGGGGGCGGAGAGCTCCGCGGTGCCCCCACCCCGCGGGCCGACCGCCTGGCCCAGGAAGGGCTGCGGCTAACCAATTTCAATGTCGAGGCCCAATGCACGCCGAGCCGCTCGGCCACCCTCACCGGGCGCTACGCCTACCGGTCCGGCACGCTCACCGTGCCGATCGGCAACCCGGCGATCGCCGATTTTGCTGCTCAGGGGCTGAATCCCTGGGAGGTGACGATCGCCCGGCTGCTTTCGGACGCAGGCTACCGGACAGCGCATTTCGGGAAGTGGCACCTCGGCAGCGTCGACGGACGTTTCCCAAACGACCAGGGCTTCGACGAGTGGTGGGGAATCCCACGCACGACGGATGAGGTGTTCTGGCCCGATACCCCAGGTTTTGCAGAGTCCGGAGTCGAACCGCAGCACATCATGGAGGGCCGCAAAGGCGAGACGAGCCGGAAGCGGGAAGTATACGATCTGAAGCAGCGCCCGTTGCTGGATGCAGAAATTACCCGCCGGACCATCGACTTCATGGCGCGCAGCGTTGCGGAGGAGAAACCCTTCTACGCATATGTGCCATTGACCCAGGTTCATTTGCCGACGACCCCTCATCCGGATTTCGAAGGAAAGACAGGAAATGGGGACTTCGCGGACTCCGTCGTCGAAACCGACTGGCGTCTAGGCCAGATTCTCGACGCGATCGACAGCCTTGGCGTTCGCGACGATACGATTGTTGTCTTTACCAGCGACAATGGACCGGATCCCACATGGCCCTGGCAGGGCTCATCCGGTCCCTGGCGCGGCTACTATTTCACGCATATGGAGGGGTCGCTTCGCGTGCCGTTTCTCATCCGGTGGCCGGGCCGGATTCCCGCAGGCGGCGTCAGCAACGAGCTTGTCCACCAGATCGATACCTTCACCACGCTCGCAAAGATCGCCGGAGCAAGGATTCCGACAGACCGAGCGATCGACGGCGTCGACCAGACGGACTTCCTTTTCGGACGCAAGCTCACCTCCAACAGGAATACGGTGTTGGCCTTCGTGGCGGATCGCCTGGAGGCGGTCAAATGGAAGAACTGGAAGCTCGCGTTTTACGAGGAGACCCAAGACTGGTTCAGCACGCCCGTCAAACTCACCCTCCCGAAACTCTTCAACCTCACCAAAGATCCCAAGGAGGAATACCCGGAGGAGACCCTCAGAAACACCTGGGTGATGAACCTCTGCCTGGCAGCGATCCGGGAATTCCATGAGAGCTTGAAAACTTATCCGGCCATCCCGGAGGGCACGCTGGAAACTTTTCGCCCGCCCGCTCCGCCAGTTAAAAAATCAGAAGCCTAAAACCCGCAACATTCGATAAAATATGATGATAGCAACCAACCCGCCAATCCTTTGGCACGGCCTGGAATTTGAAACCGACGACGCGGATGTTTACGCGCCCAAGCCCGCCAGCTTCTTGCTGGCCGAGCATGCCTCCAAGCTGGTCCGCCCCGGCGAGCGCGTGCTGGACGCCTGCACTGGAAGCGGTGTGGTCGGCATCGCGGTCGCAAAATCCGTCAGTGGCGCAAGCGTCGTCGTGGCGGATATCAACGAGTCAGCCCTTGCGGCCGCACGGCGAAATGCGGAGCGCAACGGCGTGGCCGTCGAAGTGGTATACTCCAGCCTTTATGATCGGTTTGCCGACGGTGAATTCGATGTGATCACGGTTCATCCCCCGGCCGTTCCCTACCCGGATGGCGGCGACTGGGGGCTTTCCCAGGGGATGCGCGTGGCGACCCATGGCGGCGATGACGGGTCCGCTCTGGTCATCCGCTCGATCGCAGAGTCCCGCCGGGCCCTCAAGCCAGGCGGGCGATTCCTCCTGCTGCTCCCCCACTGGTCCCATGTAAAAAAAGCCTGGAGCTCCCTCCTCAAACACTACATCGACGTGACGGAGCTCGCCCGCAAACAAGTGGAGTTTTTCCCAGTCACGGAAGGGAAACCGGACGCCGCCCTGCTCCGACACGTGAAAAAGCTGGCCGCCGCAGGAGACATTGACATGACGTTTGAAAACGAGGTGCCCCTCTCCATCGTCTCCGTCGTCCAAGGATTCGCCAGCTGACGGATTCTGCGCACGCAAAGAGCGTCCGCCCTCAGTCGTCAAACCGCTCCCTGCGGATGACCGGCAGCCCCTCCTGAATCCACTGCCGCAGTCCTCCGATTAAATATCCGGCGTGGCGATAGCCCATGCTGCGGAGAGCGTCGGCAGCCAGCACCGATGCCCCCCCATCGTTGCAGTAGCAGATCGCTCTCGTCCCGCGATCCGGAAAATGGCCCTCGATGGCCGCCTCGAGCGCCGCCCGCTTCAGGCAGACCGCGCCCCGGATGCTGACGCTTGCAAATTCTCTTGGCTCGCGGACGTCCACAAGCCGAGCGTCCGTCTCGAACAGCAGCTCGATCACGTGGAGGGGGGTGACTCCGTCAACCCGCGATGGATTCATCATCTGCTGCGGAACTGGAATGCGCGAAGAAATACGACTCGACACATCGTTCTGTAAACCGTGTCGTGAAGGCGCGACCCCCTGGCTCTGCCACGCGTGCCGCCTGAATGTAAAGAAGGTTCCTTCCATAGAATATTCTGTGTTCCTGCCTGGGTCCCGACAACAGCGGCAGGTGATTAGATTTTTAATTACGATATCAGTAGTCGTTATTGAGTCCATAGAAAAAACAGAAATTATTTTCGGTTTTTCACGATCGAACCATTGCTGTGGGCGTTCAAATATGAGATGGGTGACATTCTCGTTTCCATCACTCGTTTCACCTATGCGAAAACACCTTTTGGGCCCGATCCTGCACTCGTATCGCGAGGTGGGGGGAATCAACCACCTTGACCGGGCGAACCTGCCCTCCAAGCGATCGATCTCGATCCTGTGCGAAGACCTTCTTCACCTCCTGTTTCCAGGGTTTTTCTCGGATGATGCGGTGTCCTCGGAGGAGCTGCCTTCGGCGGCCCAGGAAATCATCGACCAGATTTCCGACCGGCTTGAGCCGGAAATTGCGGTGAGCCTGCGGGAAGGATCCGGAGATCCAGAGGCCATCCGCCTGCGGGCGGTGGCGATCGCGGAAAAGTTCATCCAGGGGATCCCTGCGGTGCGGTTCCTTCTGAAAACCGATGTCGAGGCCGCCTATGCCGGCGATCCGGCGGCGCGAAGCCTGGAGGAGATCGTGCTCGCCTACCCTGGCCTCGAGGCCATCGCCATCCAGCGCTCCGCCAACATCCTCTATCGCAGCGAAGTACCGCTGATTCCCCGGATGATGACCGAGTGGGCGCACAGCCGGACAGGGATTGACATCCACCCGGGAGCCCGCATCGGATCCCACTTTTTCATCGATCACGGGACGGGGGTGGTCATTGGCGAGACGTGCGAGATCGGCGAGCGCGTGAAGCTTTATCACGGGGTGACGCTGGGGGCGCGCAGCTTCCAGAAAGATGATTCCGGAGAGATCATCAAGGGCCTCAAGCGCCACCCGAAAGTCGAGGACGACGTCACGATTTACCCGAACGGAATCATCCTCGGCGGAGATACCGTGATCGGAGCCCGCAGCACGATCGGAGCGAATGTCTTCCTGATGAAAACCATCCCGCCCGACACCCTGCTGGTGCGCGGCGAGCAGGTCCAGCAGCGGATGGATAAAAAAGCAAAGAAATCCGGTCCTACGGTGATGGTGCAGCTCCATGAGGATGAGATTGAGTTTATCATTTAGCGCGGGATTTTTCTCCGTCATCCATATTTGCGGAAGCACCTCTGCCATCCTCTGCCATCCTCTGCCAGCTTGCCGGGTATCCAGGGTGCGGGTTCGGGCGGGCGGATTGAGCTGTCGGATTGAGCTTGAAGAACCCCTCCGGTTGAGCGAGGCTCCCGGGCAGTGAAGCATCCATCGCGCCACCTCGGAAATGCCTGCGGCTACACGCTTTTTGAGATCATGCTCGTGCTGGGCATCATCGCGGTGCTGGTGGGGTCGGCGATCTACATGCTGGTCGGCAACATTGATGTGGCGAAGGATCAGCGGGTCGAAAGCGACATCCTGGCGATCTCGATGCAGCTTGGCACCTACGAGATGCTCAACAACAGGAAGCCGACGACCGAGCAGGGGCTGAAGGCGCTTGTCCAGCAGCCGATGACTGACCCGAAGCCCCGCAAATGGAAGCAGCTGATGAAATCGGTCCCTCTCGATCCCTGGGGAGAGGAATATATTTATCGCAACCCTGGTCGGAACAACCCCAGAGGCTTCGATCTCTACTCTCTCGGGCCGGATCGCAAGGAAGGTGGCGACGACATTGGGAAAGAGAATAATGGCTCGCCCTCCAATTAGGGTCGCCGGCTACACCCTCCTGGAGGTCCTTCTGGCTCTCGGCATTATTGCGGTGCTGGTGGGGGTCTCTGTCCCCTACCTGGCAAACTCTTTCGGGAAGACCGACGGAGAGGAAATCGCGGATGCCATCGCGGGCGCAGCCCAAAGCGTCCGCACCAGCGCCGCCGAGCAGAACGAGGCGCGGCGGATCGCCATACAGGAAAACGGCGTATTCCCGGAAATCGAATCCGTCCCGCCAGTCCGCCTGCCCAAAGGCTGGAAGCTGGAGGTCCGCCGGATGACGGATTCCCGGTTCCGCAAGCCGGAGAAAACCGAATTTTGGGGGTTCAACAGCGCGGGGATCTGCGAGCCACTGACCCTGCGGATTTCAGGGGGCAAGGAGTCGCTGGAAATGGCCATCGACCCGCTCACCGGGCTGGTCCTGGAGGAGTAGCATGCGGAATGCGGAATGCGGAATGCGGAGGGCCAAGGAGGGGTTTCGCGGACCTTCCACTACTTCCGCCTTCACGCTTTTCGAGGTTCTTTTGGCGCTTGGCGTCTTTGCGATTGCTGTGACCGGGCTGGCGATGGCGCTGGACAGCGCGGTGCAGGCGGCGTTCGAGGCGCGCGAGCGGGCGCTGGCGCGGATCGTGCTGGAGTCCCGCTTGGCCGCAGCTATGTCGGATCCTCCGCTCAAAGGGAAGCGAGTCATCGAGGCCCGTGACAACGGCGGGGTTCGGGTCGAGGAAACCCTGAATGTCTTCGAGGCGAAAACCACCAACGGCACGCTTGTCCCAGGGCTCTGGAAGCTCAAGGTCACGGCCGACTGGGGCCGGGGGAAGGAAGGCAGGGAATCCGCAGAGATCCTGATCTACAAACCATGACCAGAAAAGCTTTCAGTTTTCAGTGGGCCAGCGTTCAGGGAAGAGGCAAGAGGGAGCGCACGCTTCCAGCGTGTGGGACGATCCGGCTTCCAGCCGGTCGCCTCCTCTCCGAAAGGGAAAGCCGAAAACTAAAAACGTCCTCCGCCTTCACGCTTTTCGAGGTGATTTTGGCACTGATGCTCCTCGGGCTGCTTGTCGGCGCGGTGTATGCGATCGCCGCAGCGGCGGGCGAGGCGAGCCAGGCGACCCTGTCCGAGCAGGCGGCGGTGCGGCGGATGGTCGCCTTCCTCCACGTCACTCGCGATGCGTTTTTGCGCCTGCCGCGCGAGGGCAGGGTCCAGCTTCGGTTTTCGAAAGCGGCGTCCGGCGCGGCGGTTCCGGAGGTGATTTTTGAAGCGGCCTCGGGGGTGTTTGGCGTTCCCAGCCTGGGCGGCGGCTCGCTGATCCTGGCCGCGCGGCCGCGCGCCGACGGATCCCGCACGATGTCTCTACTTCTCGTGCCGCGCGGCCTGTCCGGCCCTGAGCTCGAGCGCCTGAAAGCCGGCAATGGCTGGATCCCGCTCCTCCCGCGGGTCGAGCGGGTCAAGTGGTCGTTCTTCGCAAACGGGGAATGGAAGGACGAGTGGCCGCCTGAAAACGGCCGCCCGCTCACGGCCCGGCTTGAATTGGAAGCGCGCGATATGGGGGGCTCGAAAATTGACGCGCAGTTCTGGATCCCACCGCTCGCCGCAGCGGCTGCGCTACCCCCAACGCCATGATCCGGACGAACCGCGCCATCGCCCTCCCGCTTGTGCTTTGGAGCATCGCGTTCCTGTCTGCCCTGGTCGTGCTCGTCGCGGGAGTGGTGGGCAGCTGGATCGGCGACGAGGGCCGTGCGGAGAGAGTTTTCCGCGCCCGGCAGCTCGCGCTCAGCGGCATCGCCATCGGCCTGAACCCGGCCGTCAAGCCGGGCGATCCCCTTTTGCGCAGCGGCGACAAAGAGTCCGAGGGGTTCGAGGTCCGGCTCTCTGACGAGTCAGGAAAAATCAACCCGAACTTCTGGATCGCGCAAAACCAGCGGGACATCTTCCTGCTTCTTTTTGATGCCTGGGGGGTGGATTCCCGGCTGCGCGACGCGGCGGTTGACGGCCTGGCGGATTGGATTGACGCGGACGACTTCCGATCTTTGGCCGGAGCCGAGAGGGGCGAATACGAGGCGGTCGGGCGCGCCGGATTTCCCGCCAACCGCCCGCTCATCAACATCCGCGAGATGGAATCCATCCTCGGGATGGACCGGGTCCTGGCTTCGCACGAAGGCTGGCAGGGCTCCTTCACGACCTGGCACAGCGGGAAAATCAACATCCAGCATGCCGGGGAGCCGGTCCTGACCAGCCTTGCCGGGCTGACCCCCGAGCAATGCCGCGCGCTTTTCGAGTTGCGTGCCGGGCCGGATGCCGTCGAGGGTAGCGAGGATGACGTTAAATTCGAATCCATCGAGGCGGCCGCCGGGCTCATTGGCGCTGGCGGGCGCGCGCTCGAGCTGCTCGGGGAGTTTTTTGATGTCGCGGGCGGGGTGCGGCGGATCGAGAGCACGGGGTATTGCGGCGGAACGAAACATCGGATCATCGCCATCGCGCCAGAAAACGGCGGAGGCAAGGTCATGAGCTGGGAGGAGGAATGAGCGCGCCGGAATCTGTTCTCTTCCCGGGAGCCGACGGGTGGGAGCTCTGGAGGTTCCCGGAAAAATCCGCGCCGAAATGCGAGCGTGAGCCCACGGAGAAATCCGTCGCCTCTGCGCCGAACCTTCTGCTGGCGCTCCCGACTCGCAGCGTCATGGCCGTGCCTCTGTGGGTGGCCGGCGGCGGAGATCCCTGCGAGCTCGCCGAGCTCGAGCTTGCAGGAAGGCATCTCGTCCGCCGCGACGCCGAGGTCCGCACGCTCCCGGTCGAATCCTCCGGCGGGCGCTCACTGATCCTCGCCCTCTCGGTCGGAGATGATTCCGTGGCGGCTGCCTATTTCTCAAAAGCTGGTTTTTACGACATTCCGGCCCGGCTTCTCGACCCCGGCGCGGCGGACGTCGCTGTCTGGCGGGAG
>Ga0194058_10000868_pt1 | contig 14994 bp, 15 predicted proteins | sample SepL4417m_MetaG_FD_155490 | JGI IMG/M metagenome (GOLD analysis project Ga0194058, IMG submission 155490) | Anoxic zone freshwater microbial communities from boreal shield lake in IISD Experimental Lakes Area, Ontario, Canada - Sep2016-L442-17m | ecosystem: Environmental > Aquatic > Freshwater... | reverse complement strand
TGTCATTACAGTCGATCCAGGAAAAACCCGAGGGCTCATGGTCCCAGCTCCACATGGCACTGTCCGTGAGATACAGTCGCCCGAGGTCGGCAAGGAACAGAGACATCTCACTATGAAAGGGGTACTGCAAGAGTTCTCGCTCCAGGCTGCCTTCATGGTCCCATTCATTCCAGGTGGCAAGCTCGGAACCGGCCATGAGAAGCTTCTTGCCGGGATGAGTGTACATGTACCCCAAAAGAAGACGCAAATTGGCGCGCTGCTGCCAGTGTTCACCCGGCATTTTCCGCAGCAACGACCCCTTTCCGTAAACCACCTCGTCATGGGAGAGCGGTAGCACAAAATTTTCGCTGTACGCATACATCATGGAAAACGTCAGGTCATTGTGATGGAAATTCCTGTGGATCGGATCTTTTGAAAAGTACTCGAGCGTATCATGCATCCAGCCCATGTCCCATTTGAATCCGAACCCTAATCCGCCGAGATAAGTGGGTGTAGTCACTCCCGTCCACGCGGTGGATTCCTCCGCGACGGTGAAACAACCCGGAAACAGGCCATAGACCATGGCGTTGAATTCCTGGAGGAACTCGATGGCATCGAGGTTTTCGTTGCCCCCGTACCTGTTGGGCACCCATTCGCCCTCCTCACGGCTGTAATCGAGGTATATAAGGGAAGCAACCGCATCCACCCTGAGCCCGTCCACGTGGTACTTGTCCAGCCAGAAAAGGGCATTTCCCACCAGGAAATTCCGCACCTCGTTCCGGCCGTAATTGAATATCAGGGTCCCCCAGTCCCTATGTTCACCCTGTCTCGGGTCTGCGTGCTCGTACAGAGCGGTTCCGTCAAACAGCCGCAGGCTGAAATCATCCCGCGGAAAATGCGCCGGCACCCAGTCCAGGATCACACCCACCCCGTTTTGGTGGAGCACATCGACGAAAAACATAAAGTCGTCCGGGGTGCCGAACCGACTGGTGGGAGCAAAATACCCGGTCACCTGGTAGCCCCAGGAAGCGTCGAAAGGGTGCTCCATGATGGGCATGAGTTCAACATGGGTGAAGCCGTATTTTTTGACATGATCCACAAGCGGGAGAGCAATCTCCCTGTAGGTTGCCCACCGGTTGTCTTCTTCCGAGATCCGCAGCCAGGAGCCGAGGTGAACCTCGTAGATGCTCATGGGCTCGGCCAGGCAGTCCCTTGTCCGCCGCTGGTCAAGCCACTCCTGGTCGCTCCACTCGTAATGATCCAGGTCCCACACCCGTGAGGCTGTCTCAGGTCTCAGTTCCATGGCAAAGGCATAGGGGTCTGTCTTGATCCGCAACTCATTGGATTTGGTCTTGATTTCGTACTTGTACAGCTCACCCTGGGCTATGCCGGGAATGAAGATCTCCCATATCCCGGTGCTTCCCATGCTTCTCATGGGAAACAGCCGCCCGTCCCAGCGGTTAAACCCGCCTACGACGCTGACCCGTTTCGCATTGGGCGCCCACACGGCAAAAGCAATGCCGCTGACCCCGTCGATTTCCATCGGGTGTGCCCCAAGCTTCTCGTACAGACGATAATGTTTACCCTCCGCGACAAAATAGAGGTCCTGAGGCCCCAGGGTGGGGGGGAAACGATAGGGAGATTCGTTTTCCCATGTGGAGCCGTCGGGAAATGAGAACGAGATTAAATAGTTGAGAGGGAGTTTGCGCCCGGCCAGCCAGAGCCAGAAAAAACCGGGGGCCTGGCAATCATCCATGGGGATGCTCTCTCCGTCCAGCTTCATGCACGCACCGGAAGCGTCAGGATGAAAAGCCCTTATGATGAGGCCGTTCACCCATTTCACCTTAGCCGGATGCCCGCCCAGCACACTGTGGGGATCCGAGTGCTCCACTCGTAAGATGCGCTCAATATCTTCAGAAACGATTCCTGACAGGAGTATTTTTGAATACATCATTCTTCCATTTTATTGTATTCCGGAATATTCTCCGGTTTTGCATACAGTATGCGGTTACAGTTGGGACAGATTATCATCTCCTCCTGCTTAAATACCCGGATGTTGAGCTGGGGCGGAAGAGAGATGTGGCATTCATTGCAGGTACCGTTGAGCGTCTCCGCAATGGCATTGCCTCGAACCCTCCTCACATTTTCGTAGCGTTTGAGATAATCTCTCTCAATAGCTTCGGTTAACCGTTTTTTTGCAGAATTAAGGACACGAAGCGCTTTTTTGGCGCCTGTGTCGATTGTCTCGGCCTCTGCCTTTTTTTCCAGCAGGCTCTTTTCAAAATCCGCGTATTCCGTCTCCTTATGCTCCAGAATTTTCCTGTCGTTCTCAATTTCAGACATCAACTTAAGAATCGCGTCTTCTATTTCGCCGGCGACCTTCTTGCCGAGATTCACCTCTCTGGTCAAGGCATTATATTCCTTTTGGTTTTTTATCCCGAGGAGGCGCCGCTCAGAACGCTTGATTTTCTCCTGCTCCACGGCCAGATCCTGTTCGTTTTTCCGCAAAGTCAGTTCGGTCGTCTGTAGCCGGTCGCGTGTCTCGGCAACCTCCCTGCGGAGCCCCACGAGATTCCTGGCAATGTCCTGGACTTCCAGCGGAAGTCTCGCCAGGTCTTTCTCATGAATGTCTATTTGGATGTCTATTCCCTGAAGCTTTTCCAGAAGTGCCAACTGCTCTTTCAACAGAAAATCCTCCTCAACAGTGGTATATATCGAAGAAGGGGTCCTTCTCTCGTTCACAGGTGAAGCATGCAATGTCAAGCCCCATGTGCTCGAATTCCTTCCGAAAGGCCGTGGCCAAAACCTCCGGAGCGCCCTTCTCCAGGCCGAAATGTCCCGCGTCAATGACTGGTATCCCCATTTCGAGCGCTTCGCACGCTGCATGATATTTTACGTCGCCTGTCACCATCACATCCGGCTTGTACAAGAGGGCTTCTTTCAAGTAGCCCATTCCACTGCCGCAAACTGAGAAAACAGACTGCACTTCGCAGTCGCTCTCAGAGACGACCCTGAGATGGGGCAGGTTGAGAACACGAGCCAGCCCGGCAGCCAGTTCCGCTATCCGGATGGGAGAGGCGAGCATCCCCATACGCGCACACGGGGCGGCACAGGGAGTAATAACCTTCTCCAGACCGATGACTTTTGCCAGGTAATCGTTGAGACCTCCCGGCGCCGCGTCCAAGTTGGTGTGCAAACTGAGTATGTCTACACCCGAACGGGCCGCTGCAAGGAGTGTCCTGCCCGGATAATGGTTCCACGTAAGAGTGCGCAGGGGCTCCAGGAGTACTGGGTGGTGAGTGATCAACAGGGCGCAGGAATGTTCGACCGCATAGTTGATTGTCAGGACAGAAGGGTCGAGACTGAAGGCTATGGCGCTTACCAGGCGGTCCGGGTCGCCGATCTGGATCCCGCAATTGTCCCATGGTTCGGCAAGGTTGAATGGAAATAGTCGGTCTGCGATCTCTACAATCTGGGACAAGCGCAAGCCCGTCACCGGTTGTTCCTCCTGAGCAGGGCCGCAAACACGCCCGATTCCCAAAAAAAATCACGGGGAGCCTTGTCTTGCTCCCCGCGATGTGAATGCAGGCGGACGGTCTGAATAAACGGAGGTGTCATGGGAGTACTCTCCTCGATGGTGGGCCCACCTGGATTCGAACCAGGGACCAACCGGTTATGAGCCGGGGGCTCTACCAGCTGAGCTATGGGCCCTTCCTTTATTATAACTTGTTATCATAATCTCAGGTAAACAACGAGTCAAGATTTATGGCGTATGATATTTTTTTTGTTCAAGCACGCACTCAAAATGAATGTATTATGCAATTTAATAATTATAGTTGGATTGTTATACATAAAACTTAATGTAATTATGACATGTTTCCTGACACTGCTTCCACATTGACAGGCCATTCTATCTATGATATTATACTTTTAAATGTAACAATATTTCGGATCGCTGTTTCAATAAATATAGGGTGGAGTTCTTTCAAGCGTTACGCCCTTAATTTTAAGTTTATTTTTATGTCGCTCGGCCCTTTGGGCCGGCTTAGAGGAAGTGGGTGTTGTCATGCGGCGGATAGTGGCCGTTGCCGGTTCTGTTATTTTGTTCATATTCGCTCTTGCCCAGCGCGAGGCCAAGGGTTTTGAAGGCCCCTGGCCCAGCCTGGACTTTTCCGGACACAGTGTATTCAGCGAAGTTCATCACGGTCATTATTACTCCATCGGGGCAAGGAAATACCTCAACAGTTTCACCTCGTACCAGTTTCCCAATCCATTTCCTCCGGGACAGGATCCCCTCAGCCGCCTGGAATTCCCCATTGACCAGTGGTTCGCAGGCATTCAAACCGGCTACGCGGCATCGTACTGGACGGTGGAAGCCCAGGGCTGGATCAACCTGACCCGTGATGCCCGTTCCAGGATGCAGGACAGCGACTGGGCTGATGATGCCGCACCCGACCAGAAGAGCATTTTCAGCGAATCCAGGTGCCGCATGAACCGGGGTTACCTGCTGGACCTTCGCGTCGAGTTGGCAGTCGCTTTGACCGCTCCCATACAACTGCGGCCGGTACTGGGCTGGCGGTGCGAGTCTTTCTGGTTTACGACTCATGACGGGTACCAGGAGGAGTTGGACGGCCGGTCCTTGGATCTGCCCGGTGACGGTATAGATTTCAGGCAGGTGTTCTACCATTATTATTTCGGCGGAATCTTCCGCACAGACTTGAATGCCGGGCGGTTCTCGCCCTTTTTGCCGAGTGTCAGGCTGGATCTCCAACTGGATTATGGTTTGGTCACCGCGGCCAATGAGGATCTCCATCTGCTCAGGACAGGGGACCGCGTCACGAAAGAGAACACGCGGGGACACTGCTGGCATGTTTCTGCAAATGCGGGGTTTATTCTCCGGAACAGTATCAAGGCCCGTATCGAGGCTGATTTCAAACGCTTGCTCACCAACGGTTCTCACCGCTTAATCAACTATCCCTTTGAAATTGACTTTTCCTTCGACGGCGCACACGTGTGGTCCGACCAGGCCTCCATTTCCGCAGTGGGCGAATTCTCGTTCTGAGAGGTCCCCTTTGGGACTCTCGTTAAGTTGCCTCCTTGCCAAGTTTCTGTCCGATATAAGCACGACTATAAGCTGATAAGAAGAAGAGGGATGTATTATAGCAGTTCTAAATAGTTTTTAGCGATTGGTGGCAGGTTTTGAGCATCCGTCCCTGGGAGCGCAGGCTTCCAGCCTGCACTGGGGTTTACAGAATTTTTTACAGGCAAGATGCCTGCGCTCCCAGGCGCACTACTTTGACTACTCGCAGTTCTTCGAGAACCTGGTACACCAGCCGATGCCGAATCGTAATACGACGGGAGTAGGCCCCCGAAAGGTCCCCTACCAATTTTTCGTAAGGAGGCGGAATCTCAAATGGATTTTTGGATATGATGTCAATGAGTTGTTCGGACCGTGGCCGCAACCCTGCTGCAGCAAGTTTCTTTGCATCCTTCTGGGCCTGCCGTGTAAACACGACTCTCCATCTCACCATCCAGGCTCCTCGACGCATTTGTCAACAGGAGTTTCGAGACCCTTGCGAATTGATTCTCTCATCCCCGGGATCGAGAGCAGGTGGAGAGTCTCCTGAACGGCACGCCAGTCATCCTCGGAAATCAGTACGGCCCGTGCCCTCTTCCCGGTGATATGGACCGGCTCATGAGAAGAGGCTACTTCGTCAATAAGCTTGTACAACCTGGAGCGAGCTTCGGTTACATGAATCGTTGGCATGGTAGCACCTCTGCAGTAAACGTACATTAAGTCGTACGTTATGTCAACGGTAGGCCTGTCGGTATGGGATGCGGACACACGCCGTGCGTACTGGGTATCGGGACTGTACGTTTGGATGTCAAAGGGAGAAGAGGATGTCGGGTCAGAAGTACATGGCAAGTTCAACCCCGTAGATGTTCCACGTGGCGTCGATCTGCCAACTTTGAAGCTCCCTATTAATGTCCAGGCCTACTGAACTCTTCGTGTCTTCATCAAACACGATATGAAGCCTCTGGAACTTGAGCCGTAAAGCAATATCGAACCGGTAGATCTGGGGCCGAAATACCAGTGATGCTCCGAATGACATGAGCTGAGACCCCTGTACCCGATAGTTCAGAAAGGACTCGAAGTACACTGGAAAACCTAGGATCTCCGGAGGAATGTACCGGCTGTAATAGCCCATAGTGACCGGCCTCTTCCCCCTGATTTTGCCGGAGAACATGTCGTAGGTTTGCGGGTAAGCTGAACCGTCGCTTATTGTCTCATAATAAGTTATTCCGCCAGATGGTGTATATTCTTTATAACTCGGGTAATTCTTCCATCCACCCAATGGACTGGGCTGGTTAATGAGCCAGTAACGCGCTTTGTTGCCATCAGGTGCTACCCATACGTATTGAGGTGCCACTTCCCATGCCCTAACCGTGTTTGCCGGTACATAACCGTTGAAAACTGGATCATTGAAGTAATAATCACCGGATATATCTATGGTCAGCCACTCCATCTTGACCACGTCAAAGTCCACGCCGGCACTCAAGCCGCTGAAAACAATGCCGCCGAGGCCTGGCCTGTTGCTCCTGGTCAGAAAATCAGCATAATTCGCACGCAAGCCCAGGCGCCAGACTCGGAGATTCATATAAGCATCCAGGCGGTTGTTAGTACCGTTGAGTTACGTGTCAAGCAATCCTTCTGGGATTAAAGAAGAATCAACATTGACCCACAGGTCGGGGGACAGGTCGATTCTGATGCCGGATTCAGATCCCTTGAGCTGGGCCTTTTGTATTTCAGCCGCGAAGAACCTGAAACAGAATTCGCTGCGGAAGGTGTTACTCATGTTTGTGCCCGAGAAGATGGGGCCCATGTAGTGTTCGATGGTGCTGAGCGGGAGGAAAGAGCTTATATTAAGCCCGGCCCACTGCGCGTAGGAAGCAGGGACCTGCAAAAGGGTCAGAGCCATCACGAGAATGAAGAATGCCCCAGCCCTGTATAGAGGGATATTTCTCATGCAGCCTTTCTAAAAACAAATTAAACTCCAACGTGAGCATTTAATTATACAATGTGGTATTTAGTCAAGCTGTTTGACAGGATGGAAAAGGATGCATCGCAGCGAGAGACACCTGCGCCACAGGGACCTGAGGCTCGTTGACACAAACCTCTCAAAAAAATCCTGTTCATCCAACACCTTTTTGCCCTACATTCTGTACGAATAGAACTGAGACATTATAGCGAGACATCCACCATGAATGAATCCCAGAAATGTTGCTCCTCCGAATGCACACCGGCTCGTGCCCACGAAGCTCAAAAAGGCCGCCGCTTGGAGTATTTCACCCTGGGCTGGAACCTCATAGAGGCAGGGGTGGCTGTAACCGCAGGCATCGTCGCGGGCAGCATCTCTCTTATTGGCTTTGGTGTGGACTCTGTCATCGAAAGCTTGTCGGGTGGGATATTGCTCTGGCGTCTGCAATTGCACGAGGCCGATGAGCACCGTGAACGTATTGCGGTTAAGCTCGTCGGTATCAGTTTTATCGTACTGGCAGCCTACGTTGCCTTCGAAGCGACCAAGACGCTGGTCCTGCGCGAAGAACCTGAAGCGAGCATCGTCGGCATCGTACTTTCTTGTGCCTCACTGATAGTGATGCCGCTTCTAGCCCGAGCCAAGCTCAGGGTTGCCACACGTCTAGAGAGCCTCTCCCTGGAGGCCGACTCCCGGCAGACCAGCCTGTGTGCTTACCTCTCCGCCATCCTACTCGGCGGCCTTGCTCTGAACGCCATTCTTGGCTGGTGGTGGGCCGACCCGATAGCGGGGCTTATCATGGTACCCATCATTCTTCGCGAGGGTATCAAAACTCTCCGAGGGGATATGTGCGCTGATTGCCTCAACTGAATATAGTTGTTAACTCTGAACTTCAGTTCATAAGGTAACGACCGGACATGGTGAGAACTCAAGAAGAATAGAATCAGGCTAGTGATTTTTTCCCCGAATTTTTAATACCTTTGTTCTTTGTGGCTTTTTGCTGTTTGACAGGGTTTACCTCTGCCGCATCCACTGACAAGGAAGTCAATTTTTCAAATCTTTGTAACCCGACACCAACCACCGGAACGATAGCTGCCGGAAGAATATTATCTTCCTGGCCAGTCCCAATGTTGGCTCCTTGGATGCCAAATTCAATATAGATTCCCCAAATTCCTTCATGTATATCTTGGTATTTTACGAGAGCTTCGGCGATTTCTTAGTATTTAAAAACATAATTAATGGGTTCAGCCATGTATGAAGAAAAAAGTGTCAGAGAAAATCAGAAAATGATATACTATGAATTTATGAAAGGAGGTAAAACTCCAATGGTTCCAACAACAGCGGACAAGGTTGCGGATTACATCATCTGCTACTTTCAAAAAAAGGGTGAGGAGATAACCCACCTGAAGCTCCAAAAACTGGTTTACTACTCACAGGCATGGTTTCTAGCCTTGCACAACAAGAGGCTTTTTAATGACAGATTTGAAGCATGGATACATGGTCCCGTTGTTAGAAGTCTATATCATAGATTCAAAGATTATAGCTGGAAGCCTATTGTAGAGGAAGTGGATTGTCCTATTTTCTCCAATGAAATTGACGATCACATTAAAGAGGTCTTGGATGCCTATGGGGAGTTAACGGCGGAGGATCTTGAATACATTGTTCATAGGGAGACTCCTTGGCTAAAAGCTAGAGGAGATTTACATCCTCTTGAGCCGTCAACGGCACTTATTGACGAGAAGGAAATGAAGTCTTTTTATAAAAAACTCCGATAAATGAATTACATTCATGTCTCGCATCCAACAGCCTAAACCGCAGCCGCCACAGACAATTGTTTTCTCGTTTCAATGTATTCTTCAAACCGGAGATGAATATGCGCTGGAAAAGGTACCTGATACGTTACTAAGAACCATGATGTTAAAATTCCAAGAATACGGGAATCTGGAACCTAGACATCTGAGAAATTCTTCACATCATTGTCACCCAATAGACTGGAAAGATTCACGGGTGAGTCGTCCTAATGGTTTTGCTCACTTAGACGATCAGAAGAGAAGTTATCCTGCATGGCAACTCTATATAACACCCAAAGCAAGGATATACGGTTTCTTTATGGAGAACATCTTTCACATAGTCTGGTTTGACCCAAAGCATACATTGTACCGACGTAAATAATCTCCCCTGAAGCTATTCGGGGTTTTTCCTTTTCACTCCACCACTTCTGAATCTAATTGCGGAATCAAAGACACAACGTAATAGGGGACCATGGCCGCGGGTTCTCCTCCATATAGGAGCTGGTCGGATGCCCTTTACGCTAAATCCTACCTTGCTTACAGATGTAATGGGTCTTGGGATGCAATTCGGGCTTCTTGGTTCGAAGTACATAACCGAACTTGACATGAGGATACAACTCGGAGAAGCTTCAGGAGACACAAAAACAATAGCGCGGCCCAAGATCCAGATTCTGGACAGACAGGAAGCATACATACTTCGCGGCACTCAGATTCCCTATCAATCCACTTCTGCCAACCAAGGCACCCAGGTACAGTTCGTAGATGCCGTACTGGAGCTAAAAGTGACTCCTACTATTTACAGTGTTGGGCGAATAGGGATGGAGTTGTCAGTAAAGGACAATTTTCCAGAGTGGGCACGTTCGAGACCAGACGGGACGCAGCCCGCAATTGGGAAACGTGAAGCGAAGACGAATCTCACGGTCAAGGACGGTGAAACCGTAGTCATCGGTGGGATTATCAGGGATGAAAATCGCCAAGAGCGTGAAGGGCGGCCAGGCTTGATGAACATTCCCTAGGTTGGCTACCTTTTCAGCAACAAGCGTAAGGAGACGAATCTTGACGAGCTAATTATCTTCATCACCCCCACCATCGTAAAGCGCCCGCCAAATGCATCCTAACGCATGAATGACCGCCTGCGCCTATAGGGACCGAAGGCTCATTGACACAAAAGCCGTCACGGGAGTGGTTGGAGTCTTGAGAGAATAATCCACAAGCGAACAAACCAAGCATCTTAAAAAGCTCAAGCCATTGCATAACGTGGGTTATCGGAGCGGTAGCCAAAGCCCGAAGGGTCTGATAACCGCCTTTGCGTTATGTAAGAGCGCCCTGAACGAACCACTACATTACTGGAACATAACTACAAATAAAAATAATCCACTGGGCTATCTGGGAGCTGCTGCCGCTCACTATGGTCGAGGAATAGCTACCATACCACTGCGGGCGCGGCTTTTTGCGCGGCGCATTACGTGCCTAGGAAACCGATTGCATGGAATGAGACGGAGGCAGTGCAAAAGGCGTGATGTAGTCCGGAACCCAGGGCGGAACGTCAATCCCTTCTAATCAGGTCAAAGATTCCTACTTGCACCATTCCGGTTCGGGGTGATTCACGATCTGGCTTTGTCGCTGGACGATGGTACATAACTGGTGGAGCAAGATGGCGTCAGGGACAGAGAGTATCATTTGATAAAACAGGCACTCCGGGAGGTTTCACTGTTCCATTTGGACCTACTTTATCAGGTTTTTATGGGCCAGGCGGGAACACGCCCAGCTACCCTCCGACTCCTACAGGAGTTGTTGCCGATTCCCCAAACACTTCCGGTCAATGGCTATATGATGATGGATTGTTGAATCCAAGCAACCCTAACCGAAACGGAACGCCTGATTCCAATAACCCGAACCAGAATCAACAAACAATGCAAACATTCAGTTGGACACCGGCTGGGTCGACTACGGCTGCCCCCTACCGCGCCCCAGCCAGCGGCGGCAAGCGCGGGGTCAATATGTTCGGCTCTGGTCTCGGCTTCGTTCATGGTTTCGGTTTCTTCCGAGGTTTCGGCGCTGGCTTCTGCAATTGCTTCATCGCCATATCGAAATCGGCATCCACTGGGCGGGGCTGTTCGTCCGTCAACTTGCGGTAGCGATCATACTCCAGTTCCGCCTTCATCCTCGCCTGCTCGGCGGAAATCCTTCCTGAGTGGTCCAGCAACTCGTGCTCGGAGAGCTTCAGGAACTCATCCAGCTTCGTGATCCAATCCCTCATCGTCATCACCTTGCGTTGCAGTGCCCGCAACTCGGCGAACTCGATGTAGGCATTCACGATCCGATTCAGCGTGCCGAGTTCTTCCGCGTCGAGGTAGTTCTTGGCGATGGATACATCCTCTTTGCGGATGATGCCGCCGGGCCGTGTCGTCTTCAGGCCCATGAACGGCCGGGCGGCATCTACCCGCGCATGGATCACTTCCGCTGCCGTCTGACCATGAGCCGCCCAGTGCATCTTGTTCTGCACCGTGGCAAAAAACTGCTGCGACATCTCCGTGTTGGGCGTGTAATCCACGCTCGTCGCGTAAATATCGAGCACCTTCTGGTAGAAGCGCCGCTCCGATGAGCGGATGTCGCGAATGCGTTCCAGTTGCTCGTCGAAGTAATCCTTCTGCCCCTTGCCCGGCAGATTTTTCAACCGCTCGTCGTCCATGGTGAAACCCTTGACGAGGTACTCGCCCAAACGCCCGATGGCCCATTGCCGAAACTGCGTGCCGCGATGGCTGCGCACCCGGAAACCAACGGCCACGATGGCGTCCAGATGGTAGTGCTCCACCTCGCGGGCGATTTGTCGGACGCCCTCGTCTTGAACTATTCGATAACGTCGAATAGTTGCCGCCGCCTGAAGCTCCCCCTCGGCGAAAATGGCCTTCAAATGGTGGTTCACCGTGCCCACACCGATTTGAAAAAGGTCGGCCATCAGCTTCTGCGTCAGCCACACCGTTTCATCTTCAAACCGGCACTGGATACGCGTTCGACCGTCTTCGGTCTGGTAGAGGATGATGCTGGATTGCGGTTGTTTTGATTCGTTCATAGTTCTCCGGTGAAGGCTTGGTGCAGCAGCGACTTCTTCAACGCCTCCAGCGCGGCGAGCTTCCGCTCGTAGATGCGGGCGAGGTGTTGGGTTTCTTCTTGGAGCGAATCCAGATGCTCAACGACCTCCAACTGCTTTTCCATTTTCGGTGCGGCGACGGCAACTCCGCATGTCTGAATAACAGTGGCCCTCTGCGGTAAGTTTCTACAGCATGTGAGCAAATCCTGCCTCTTCCGCTCGAGTAACTTCTGATAATCTTCGATTGAAAGTTCTCTCTCGACGAAGCGAAGTATTCGGAATGTAGACATGGGGGTTCCTCCCGTAGAGATCAAGCAATCACCTAGGACCGTTTATTAATTACTCGCCGCTAAAGTATATCGCTATATGATGACCAAAGACAAGATTGACGGAACTAACGGATTGGTACATATTCATTGTTGAATTATCAAGGAGAACCAATGAAGCAATTATCCGCAGTAACGACTTTTGCAATCGTAATGTGTTTTGCAGTAACAGCCTCCTTAGCCCAGGACAACGCCGCCAGCCGTGAAGCAGCCGCCGATCGGTACTTAAAGGTGGTGCCTATGTCGAAAATGCTAGACGACACCTTTACCGAAATCTCTAAACAAGTCCCGGAAGATCAGCGTGTACAGTTCTTAGCTCAAATGAAGGCAATTGTTAGAGTCGATGTTCTTGACAGAATTGCGCGCGAATCAATGGTCAAGACATTCACGACGGACGAACTGAATGCGCTCGCGAATTTTTACGGGTCACAACACGGTGCAAGTGCCATGGAAAAGTTCGGTGTCTACATGGGACAGGTCATGCCCGCTATTCAACAAGAGATACAGAGTGCAATTCAGCAAATGGATGCTCAACAGAAAAATTAATGAAAGAACTCGACTTTCTAGCAAAGAATTTACATCAGGATGTTCATGGAAAGCCAGTTCATGTCATGGACTGTATAGACCTTCCTGTAGATTTTGAATCTGCTTACAGACCAGGGTTAGCTCCTTCGAATACTAATTGACACTAGACGGTAGCACTGTCATAAGATACTTACCTTCTCCTACAATTTGAAAATGGCATGTTTACGTTCAAGCTGGGAACAACGTAATCTCTTCATTTAGGAGAACTTGCATTCTTTGTGATGGGAGTCACCCGCATGTCTTTTCGACGCATTCTCTGCTGTTCCATCTTGTCGCTGCTAATCCAGCTAACTGTGTCCATGACAGCTTTTGCATGGGAGTTTTCAATGTCTGGGTCTCTGACGTGGACATACGAAACATATTCCCAGCAAGGTAGGTCAGGTTTCTTCGGGCCGTACGATGTAGATGCCTCTGCTATTCCTTACTACAACTATATTGGCACAGCGTATCCCAATAGTGCCGCAAATTTGAACCTTTGGAACGGAATTTCCAGGGCCTTCAATCGTCAAATGGCATCCGGCACTGATGTTGCAATCTCTTACCTCCTAGGTGACTTCTGGCCCGTCATAAAAATAAATCCTGCCATCGACATCAGGGGAAGATTTCTGATTGGTAATTACCAGAATAAAACGTGGTACAACCCAGTCACATTCACAGGTGAGTACCAATACAGAACGTGGTCAAACCCAGGTACATTAAATGACATGTCATTTGCTTGGCCTCTATTGTGGGGGACAGCACAGACTCCTTGGGGGACGATAAGTTACGGGAAACGACCCATGGCTTTTGGAACTGGTTTACAGTACGACGGGGAAAGTAATCTCACTTCTGAGTCATTATCATTAAAAACTTATTATGGTCCGTTGAACATTACGTTGGGGTTTTACCCTTACAGGCAGGCACCTGATAATTCTTACACTGGGGGGGGGTATTTTGATTTTGTTGCACCTCCAGTATTTAGAAGCAATTCCACTAATCATTATGGGTCTTACTACAACGTTGGTGATAAGAGCGGTATACGGGAAAAGGACCTCTGTGCGTCAGCAGTTTATTCGAGTGGTAGTTTGGAAATTGGAGCATATGAGGCTTATTTCACCTACCATATTGGACCAGAAGGTCTCTTACAGGAAACATACTCAAACTTAGGATATTTGACTAGAGATACCGAAGTAAGTCATGGAAACGTATACACCAAGTACTACAATGGAAGATTCTTCGCAAATGCAGAAGCGGCCTGGTTTTACGAGACTTCCAAATATGGAGGACACTCCCCTACGTACATTGAGCAATGGCGCTACATGGCTGAGTTGGGAGTTGTGACAGGACCGACGAAACTAGGTTTCCTTGTTGCTTTCTCACCTGGTCTGGATAGAAGAAACGGGGCGTATATAGACAGACAACCAGCAGGATTCTTGAGACAACCGACACTGAGTAGGGAGTTCGCAGGAATTACTATTTGGCGTCAATACGCATACCTGTTGCCTTATGTCTATGGCTCTGGTTTAGCTGGATACCGTCGTGAACTAATTGAAACTCCGGATTATTATAACGATCTTGCTTATAACAGGTTCAACCAAGGATTGAATCAGGAAGGTTACATGCTCGACGCCTTAGTTTTGGCAGCACGGGTAGATTATGCTGTTGCTTCGAATTTGAATGTTTTCGCAACCTTCTTCACAGCGGAGAGAGTTTCAAAAGGGTACCCATGGGGCTTTATTTCTCCAGAATATACTACTGCGGCTCCTGGAGTAATCTATTTGGGATATCCCCCTTATTCTGGAAATGTCATGCTTGACTTCACTACCAATTCTCTCGCCCCTTCAATTCCAGACAAGTCACTTGGATATGAGATTGACCTTGGTTTGGCTTGGAAACTCCTTGAGAATTGGAAGGTTGAAGTAGTTGCTTCTAGATGGCAGCCTGGACGGTGGTTCAGCTATGCCTGTATAGATAAGAGTACCAATTGGAGAATTCCAAACCAATTCAACAATTATGGCACGAATCCTGGAAAAACTATTGATCCTATCATGGCTCTTCGTGTTGATTTGACATCAAATTTCTGATGTCATTAGGGACCGAAGGCTCATTGACACAAAAGCCGTCACGGGAGTGGTTGGAGTCTTGAGAGAATAATCCACAAGCGAACAAACCAAGCATCTTAAAAAGCTCAAGCCATTGCATAACGT
>Ga0194058_10000867_pt1 | contig 15019 bp, 14 predicted proteins | sample SepL4417m_MetaG_FD_155490 | JGI IMG/M metagenome (GOLD analysis project Ga0194058, IMG submission 155490) | Anoxic zone freshwater microbial communities from boreal shield lake in IISD Experimental Lakes Area, Ontario, Canada - Sep2016-L442-17m | ecosystem: Environmental > Aquatic > Freshwater... | reverse complement strand
TTCTCGTGGCCGGAACCTCCTCGCCAAACCCGTGAGGAACAAGCACGGCCGTAGCGCGGGATCTCCGCAGAGAGCGGAGATACTTCGGGTTTCCAAAAAATGCCAAGTCTCCCGGGTTGGAATCGTCCAGCGATGCCAGCCCGGAAATTTCCAGCCCGGAGGCTTCGGGGGCCACCCAGCCGCCCGTGCGGTCGGCCACCTCGCGCAATGTCATCAGTTCGACGCCGAAGATTTTGGAGCGTTCTTGTTCAGGTTGGTCACGATTTCCTTGCTGAAATCGAGATCCTCGCGCGAGTAGATGAGCACCGGAATCATGCCCGTGCTCATCCCGGATTTGTCAAAGACGATGTCGAAGCCGGAAGCCTTCACCTTGTCGTTCACAACCTTCATGATCTCATCGATGATGTCCTTGCGCATGCGGACAAACTGCTCCTGGATCTGGCGCTCGCGGATGCCGCGGAACTCGGTGATCTCGCGGTCGCGCTCGCGGGCGTCGGAGACCTTCTCGTCGCGGGCTTTCATGCCCTTGTCCTTGGCGTCCTTGCTGAGCTCGGGCTTCTCAAGTGTCGCATTGAGCGCATTGATCTCCTCCATCAACTTTTTGAGCGTATCGATTCGGTCGTCGAGCTCCTTCTTTGCTGCGGATTTCGCCTCGTTCAGCTTCGCGTCCGCATCCTTGGTTTTATAATACTGGGTGAAGATCGTGTTCATGTCCAACGTGGCAATTTTGACTTGCGCATTGGCAGACGGTGCGAAGGTGACGAGCGAGACGGCCAAGATCGTGGCCGAGAGGGTGGATTTGAGCATGTGGGTTGGTTTTCTGTTACTGTTAATGAGCTGATGAGTTTGAACAAGGAATCACCGCGGTCAAGCTTCGACAGCAGGCCCGGGGGATATGTTCAAAATTGGTATCCGATATTGAAATTGAATTTTCCGGGAGGTCCGTTCCAGCTGTCATAGATGAGCGGAATGCCATAATCCACGCGGACCGGACCGATCGGGAGGTCGAGGCGGAGGCCGAAGCCGGCATCAACATTGGCATTTGTTGTGCCGAAGTCTCCGGAGGCGACATTGACGAACCCCATGTCGGTGAAGACCGCCCCCCGGACGCGCGAGATGATCGGGAACGTCAGCTCCAAGGTGAGGTAGGCAAGAGAGTTGCCCCCGATCGGGTTTCCATACTGGTCGACCGGGCCGACTTCGCGGAAATTGAACCCCCGCATGTTGTTGGCTCCCCCGAGGTAGAGGCGGTCAAAAATGGGGACCCCGTTGCCGTAGCCTCCATCCACAGCCGACGTGTCTCCCCCCCAACCGTTCGTGATGGCGAGCTGACCCTTCACGAGAAAAATCATCTCCAGCGGGAGAGAGAAGTATTTGGAGAATTCGAGCGAGAGCCCGTAGTCTTGGACTGTTCCGCCGAGCGGGCCGCCGGAGATAAATCCGGTGAGCTCGATCAGCTCGCCCTTGCGGGTGAGAAACAGGCTATCTCGGGTGTCCCATGAGAGGGCGCCGGTGACCACGCTCTTCGTGTAGGTGCCTGCGGCGTTTTCAATAACAGGCCCGACATTCTCGTTGCCGTTATACCCGTCATTATACCCGTTGTAGAAGTAGTAGTTGTTGTTGTTTGTCGTGCCGACATTGTAAATCCTGACGTTTTCGATCCGGTACTCCGCGCGGGCCGAAAGCGCGCGCCAGATCTGTTTGCGCGCCTGGAATGCGACGCCGACGTTCTGCTGGTTATAGACGGCGGATAGGAAATTCGCGTTCCGGTAGTAGCCTTCGACCCCGACCGAAAGCTTGTAGCCGAGGAACCACGGTTCGGTGAGGGATACGACAAAGTCACTGCGCTGGATGCCGTATTGCCCGCGGATCCGGAACCTCTGTCCGCCGCCAGTGAAGTTCGGCCAGTTGAGCACGTCGAAGTTCGACTGCTGGATTTCTGCGAACCCGAGCAGGCTGTCGATCGTGCTGAACCCGACGCCAAAGTTGAACGATCCGGTGCGTTTCTCCTCGACGATGACATTCAGATCCTTGCGGCCTGGGACGATCGTGTCCGACGAGGGGGTTTCGACCCGAGAGAAGTAGTTCAGGTTTTCAAGGCGCTTCTTGCTGACATCCACGAGCGTCGTGTCAAAGACCTCCCCTGGTTTGAGCGCGAGCTCCCGGCGAATCACCCGATCCTTCGTGCGCGTGTTGCCCTGGATGTTGATGAGGTTGACATACGATTGAACGCCCTCGTCAAGCCGGTAGGTGACGTCCACAGCACCTGGGCCCGCAGGCAGAACCTCCGGGATCGCCACCATGTCCACGTAGCCTTTGGCCCCATAAAAATCGCGAAGCCCCTTGAGGTCGTCGCCCATGCCTTTCGGCGTAAAGAGCTGCCCACCGAGCATTTTCATGCGCGAGAGGATCTCCTGTGCCGGCACGATATTCGCCCCCTCGAGCTTCAGCGAGTTGACGCGGTATTGGGCTCCCTCGACGATCGTGATGATGATCTCGACCCCGCCTTTCTCGGCCGGCTGGGTTTTGATGTCCGAGACGTCCACGTCTGCGAACCCGCGGTTCTGGTAAAGCGTCCGGATGGCTGCCCGGTCCTCTTCGACCTGAGCGGGGAGCATGCGGCCGTTCTTCGTGAGGAGCGAGAGGAAGTCCTCCGGCTTGATCTTCATGACCTTGCGAATATCCCGGGGAAGGATCGACTCGTTGCCGATAAAGGTGATCCGCCTGACCACCATCTTCGGTCCCTCGGAAATGGAATAAATCACGCGCGCGCGGTTGTTGCCGGGGATTTCCTGCACGCGGTAGGAAACGTTCGCCTCAGAGAAATTCCTGTCCTCGTAAAGTTTGATAATTTTCTGCCGGTCGCTCTCGATTTTTTCTTCGCTCACGACATCTCCGACCTTCGTGCTGATTTCGCGTCGGATGCGGTTGAGCGGGATCGCGTCGGCGCCTTCGATCAGGAGCTCCGAGATGACCGGGCGGCCTTGGAGGAGGACTGTCACCTTCACCCCGTCGCCAAGCGGCTCGGCAAAAAGGCGGACGTTGGAAACCCCTCCGGTCGCGTAGAGCGCCCGGATGTCCTGCTCGGCCGCGCGCTCGCTGTAAGGCTGGCCGACTTTGGTGGCAAGGTTCGCGAGCACGCGCTCCTTGGAAATACTCGGAGCCCCCACGCTCTCGACCGCAATTTCTTTGACCACCGGCCCCTGGGGAGCCTGAGCCCGGGAGGCAGGAGCAATCAAAAAAATCAGCGCCGGCAAAAGCAGGCACCAGAGCAGGGTCGGTCGTCGGATTGTCATGGATTAGGCGGCCTTACGGAAAATGATTCCAGAAGACGGAAGGAAGTCCATGCCCGAACAGCAAGCAAAGGTCAAGAAACGAATCCAGAAACTTGGCGGAAGGTCGTGACAAATCCCTGCCGGTGATTTTGATACTGGTGGAGTGAGCGTCACCATTCTCAAGCTTCATTGTCCCGATGCCGTCGGCCTCCTGGCGCGGATCACCGGATTCATCGCGGCATCCGGAGGCAATCTCCTTGATGTCAGCCAATATACCGATCCGGTTTCGAAATGGTTTTTTGCGCGGCTGGCATTTGATGGCGGGAGCGCTGCGGAGAACCCGGTCGAGTTTGGCGATGAGCTGTCTGGGGTGGCCGCCTCGATGCAGGCGCAGTGGACGCTCCGTCCGGCCAGCCGGCCGATCCGGACGGCGATCCTGGTCAGCAAGCAGGACCATTGTCTGGCTGATATGCTTTGGCGGTGGAGGTCCGGAGAGCTGAACGTGTCTCTCTGCGGGGTTTTCTCAAACCATGAGACCTGCCGGCCGCTGGTCGAGCGGGAATCCCTGCCCTTCGAGCGGCTGGATTTTTCTGCGGACAAGGCTGCGGCGTTCGCGCAGCTTGCGGGCCGCCTCCGGGAGCTGGACGTCGAGCTCGTCGTGCTGGCCCGCTTCATGCAGATTCTGCCGGGCTGGTTCTGCGAGGAGTTTTCCGGGCGGGCGATCAATATCCACCACTCGTTTCTCCCGGCATTCGTTGGGGCGAACCCCTACCGCCGGGCCTTTGAGCGCGGGGTGAAGCTGATCGGGGCCACATGCCACTACGCCACCGAGGAGCTCGACAACGGCCCGATCATCGAGCAGGAGGTTTCCAGGGTCGAGCACTACCATGAGCCGGAGGATCTTGTCCGCCTCGGCCGCGACTGCGAGAAGCTCGCCCTCGCGCGAGGGGTGCGCTTCCATGTCGAGGATCGGGTGCTGGTCCACGGCACGCGGGCGATCGTCTTCCGGGATTAAGAAGACGGGCTCAGGGGCTCCGCCAGATCCTGAAAATCGCGGTATGGGGAGTCAGATCTCGAGTGCCAGCAATGCCGCTCCAAGCGCGCCGGTCAACAGGGGGTGCGGCGCAACGGCCACGGGGTGTCCCAGCGCGGATTGGAGCGCTTTTGCCATGCCTGGCACGAGCGCCACCCCCCCGGTAAAGCAGATGGGGCATACAACATTTCTTCCGGCCATGGAGCTGACGCGCAGGCTGATGGCGGCCTGCACCCCGGCTACGATGTCTGCCGGGTGCCTGCCGCCGGCAAGAAGGCCGACGATCTCGGTTTCCGCAAACACAGCGCACATGCTGCTAATGGGGGTGGGGCAGCGGCTTTGCTGGACAAGAAGGCCGAGCTCATCGAGCTGGACTCCCAGGCGGGTGGCGACCACCTCAAGAAAGCGTCCGGTCCCGGCCGCGCAGCGGTCGTTCATATCGAAATCGCACACGGTCCCGCTTTCGTCGAGACGGATGACCTTGTTGTCCTGCCCGCCGATTTCGATGATCGTCCTGGTGGATGGGGCAACGAGGGCGACTCCGGCGGCGTGGCAGGTGATTTCCGTGATCCTGGCGTCCGCAAAATCAATGAGGTTGCGTCCGTATCCGGTGGCGACGGTCCGGGCGATTGGAGGCCGGCCGGCACCGAGCTCGCTGAGCAGGCGCTCGACCAGCTCGCCCGCCAAGCGCCGCTGCTCGACCCCCTGGTCGATGGCACCGGAATTCACGACGGCCGATTTTTCACTGTCCCAAAGGACGGCCTTGATGGTGCGCGAGCCTGCGTCGATCCCTGCGGTAATCATAAAGCTCTCCTGCCGATAACGGTTTCCACGAGCGCAAGCAAACGCGAATGCAATGCGGGCATCATGGCGTCGCTGAGCGGCGGCACTTCGATTTCGAGCGTGGGCAGCCCAGTATTTTCGCGCACGAACTGCCGGATGATGTCGCCTTCGCGGCAGCAATGGCTGGCTCCAGGGATGCGGGAGACCACGAGCGCCTCGGCTCCGAGCCTCCGCATCTCCGCACAAATCATGCGGGCGCGATCTTGCGCGGGCCCGACCATGGGATCCGCCAGGGCAACTCTTGCAAGCGCCTCCAGCGGGGGAAGATCTTCGGGAATATCCACCAGCGCGTGACCGAACATCAAGTCGGTACCGCAGAGCCGTCCGCCGCATTCCTCGAGCAGGTTCATGACGCGCAGGTCGGCGACGGGGTTCACCCAAAAAACGCGTGCGGCATCTACGGAAAGCACGCCCTGCCCTGCCGCGACCCTCGCCTGAACTTCCGCGAGCAGGCGCTCCAGAACCACAAGCGATTCGTCCCTGTCGGAGCAGTAGTGAAGAGCCAGCATTTCTGCAATGAGCAGCTCCAAGGCCGGCAGGGGAGACGCTTCTGCGGTGAAGGCAAGATCCCGCAGCGCCCTCAGGCGGCGGCGAATCAAATTGGCGGCACGGATGCTTGCGGAAAGCGAGGCATCATCGAGGGGGCCTCCGGCCAACTCTTCCAGCGCCAGCCGCACGCGGCCGAGCTCGAGGCGCGTCAAGGCGATCTGGCATTCCGGCGCCTCGAGCCCGCCCGGAAGGGTTAGGGCGGATTCGCCCGGTTCGGGGGATCGGCGGCGAGGGATTTCCCACCAAAAAACCGGAAACCCGAGCGGCTCCAGCCGTTGGGCAATGGCCGAAAAGTCGTCGCAGACAGCTCCTGCGCTGCAAACAAGCAGCTCGGGGATCGGGAAGTGCGAGCCCGTCACAAACGCGCCCAGCATGGCGCGCACCGGACAAAACGAATCGTCGATGCCGAGGCGATCCGCGACCGCGAGCAGGCCGTCCGAATGTTCCATGAGGCAGGGGGTCCACCACGCGCCATCTGGATAAAATGCCACGAGATCCGGCGAGGCGAACGCCATCACCGGAACGGTGCCGAGATCCTTCATGGCGCCGACGAGTTTGCGGCCCGCTGCGCGGTGCCCGCGCAACCGGTCTTCCTCCGTGAGGAGAAAATTCCAAAGCCGGAGCGCCGCTGCGGAGCTGTCGAAGAGCAGGTGGCGCAGGCGGGTGTCCCCGCGTTCTCCGACGTGCCGGCTCAGCAATCCTCCGTAAGCCGGCTCGCGCATGCCGTCGGCCAGCAGGCTGGCGTGGCGGGCATCCCATTCGTCGAGGCAAAGCTTCTGCGGCGGCCCGTTCATGGACGGAGGATTTCGAGAAAAACTTCGAGGCGGGTTTTCATGGAAGGCGTAAGGGAGCCGTCCGCATCCAGGAAGAGCACGGGCAGCAGGAATTCCTCCCGGAGCCGGTTTGCCTCCGCGCGCCACAGATCGCACCAGGAGTAGTGCCAGAGGACGATGCCGCGAATACCGCGCCCGGCGATGCGTGGGCGCAGCCAATCATACAGGCGCGTGTTCGGCCTTTGAAAAACATCGGCCACGCTGTCGAAATACCCATCAACCAGGGTGCCGAACGGGTCTTCGGCGATCCGCGCCTCATCCGAAAAAACCGGCTGTCCGCGCTCGCCGAGGGATGTCGCGTCGAGCGCCACTCTTCCGCCAAGAGATTCCAGGAGGCCTGGCAGGCTGAAATGCGAGGGCATAAGGGATTCGCCGATGAGCGCCAGAGGAACCCGCTTGCAGGCTTCTGCTGTGGAGCGATTTGCAGGAGAAGCTTCCCAAGTGCGGCTTCGCAGCTCCGCAGCCAGGGCCTCCGCCGAGGGGGGCACCCCTCCAATGCTAACCAGGAACGCGCCAAGGCGCTCGATTTCTTTCCGGTAAAGCTGCCGGGCGGCCGGCACCTGCCATGTCGCGGGGACGTTCATCAGGAAGACCTCTCCGCCATTGCGCGATGCCGCCTGGTCGGCCGCCCGGCGCATCTGGTCGCAACTTGTGACAAAGACCGACGCCTCGACGGATGCGGACATCTGCAAAAAAAAATCTGCGAACGGGCAGGCCCCCATGGGCGAGGCCCGGAGAGGCACGCCGTTCCCAAGTGGCTCAGCCACGGCGCAGCGCGGCCGCAGCCCATGCGCTGCAATCCATTCCCGGGGAACAAACGGACTTGCGTAGAGGACGTCCTTCACTCCCCTCTTACTTTTTCCTGGCGACGATCAATCCCTGGATCAGCTTTCCGGCATGGGCGAGCTCCTGGGTGAATTTCATTTCCCCGCCGAGCGCTTCCAGCACGGACATGTCGAAACCAACGATTTTCAGCGCATCGCAGGTCAGTTGCTTATCCAGCATGGCCAGATAAAGATCGATGCACGGCGCATAGCGTCCGGTGTTCTCCGCAACGAGGATCTCGCAGCCATTTGCTTCCAATAGCCGCCGGTAGTCGCCCAGCTCCGCCAGGCTTGGGAATTTCATGAAGGCGAGGAACCGCGCGGCCTCTTCATCGCTGAGAGGCTCAGGCCCCTCCATCCAATCGGTGAATGCGACAAGCCCGCCGGCCTTGACGATGCGCGCAGCCTCGGAAATCAGGCTCGCCTTGTCCTCGACATAACACCAGGCGTCTTCGCCCCAGATGAAATCGGCGCTCGCCGACGGCAGCCCGCTCGAGCAGACATCAGCCAAAACGAATTCCACGCGCTCCCCCAACCCTTCTGCGGCGCAGCGCTCGCGCCCCAGTTCGACCATCCTAGGGGTGGCATCGACCCCGACGACGAAGTCCACATTGCGGAAGCGCGTCAGAAAACGCATGCCCGCACCGGTGCAGCAGCAGAAGTCCACGCCGGTCATGCCCGCCCCTACGCCCGCCTGCCCGGCGAGATCCATCGAGGAGTGCAACCCTCCGATATGGATCTGCTCGCCCATGATGAGTTCCCACAGCTTTCCTTCGAAGCCCGAGTAAACCGATTGAACGTCCTGCAAGTGAATGTGGCTGGCTTTTTTCATAAAAAATAATGGGATGCTAGGGAATGGGGGATCGAGGGTTCACCCTGCTATTTTCCCAGGCTTTTCTCAAGGCCGCAGCAATCTGGCATCAAGGTTTCCATGCGGGGGCGACCTCGCACGCCTTGCAGCGGGCGCATTCGAGGCAGCGGATGCAGCGCGGGTCATCGGCGCGCACGGCGCTGTCCACTCCGTAGGCACAGGTCTTTTCGCACAGCCCGCATTCGCTGCAGCGGGCGGGAAAAAACCGCACCGTAAACATCGAGACGCGGCTGAACAAACCAAAGATCGCTCCGAGCGGACAAAGGGCTCCGCACCACGGGCGCCGGATGAAGAACATGGCCGCCACCACCGCCAGCGTCACTCCCAGCTTGAGCGCGCTTGGCCAGATGATCGCCTGCCCGGCGAGCCCGCCTTGGATCGCTCCCGGCAACGCCACCTCCAAGGCCCCGGCCGGACAAACCCTGCAGAAGAACAGCTGAGAGGTCTCCCCCCAAAACCATGGGACGGCGAACACAAGCCCGGCCAGTGTGGCATACCGGAAATATCCGGCCCATACGGGGAGTTCAAACTTCGGCGTCGGAACCTTCGCTGCCAGGTCTTGCAGCAGCCCAAACGGGCATGCCCATCCGCAGACGAACCCTCCAAAGAGCGCGCCCGTAACCCCGAGCGTTCCCAGCGCAATAAACGGGAATGCGTGCAATGCGCTGAATTGCGCCAGCACCCCGACCGGACAGGCAAAGGCCGCCAGCGGGCAGGCATAGCAATGAAATACCGGCGAGCAGAGGCCGAACATCCGCAAGGGAGCCAGCCAAAGGAATGCGAACGCCGCTTGGATGCCCAGTCGGTAGCGCGAGAGCTTCGAGGGCGGTTTTTTGTTTTGATGAGCCATGGGCACCATGACAGATGGCTATTTTATTCAGGTCGGGCAGCGGGGGCTGCCCGCCTTCGTCTCCGTCACGAGCAGCCCGCCGCTGGCGGTCCGCGTAATCGCTCCCATCGTCACCAGCGAGATCACCGATTGCTCGCGGAGGGTCGCCGCGAAATCCTCGATCACCTTCTGCGTTGTCGGCGGCTTGTCCATCCACTCCGGAACCGGACCCTCGGGCATTCCGGGGTCCGGCGGCAACTTCACTTCCACCTCTTTTTTTTCAACCACCCGCAGGCCCGGCCGCGCGTAGCCGTAAACCAGCAGCCCGAGCCCGAAAATGGTGGCTGCGGCGGCAAAGATCGCTCGGCGAGGCATGAAGTTTGTGACAGTGGTTGAGTGTTGCGGCGCGGGAAAATGGCGGAGGCGAATGGGGATCGAACCCACCCGGGATTCTCGCGAACCCCACACTGGTTTTGAAGACCAGGAGCGCCACCAGACGCCTGTCACCTCCAAGTGGCTTCTAGCACCGCAATCGCCCGGATGGCGAACCTTTTCACACCCTTTTAAGAGCCGCCGCCCATCTTCTCCTTGACCGCGTTGTAAAACATCATCACCGGTGAACCTCCGAAGGCGATCGCGCTCCAGGCGGCATCGTCGATCTCGTCCGCCGTAAAGCCCATTTTTTTCGATTTCTCGATGTGGGCGATCACGCAGGGCTCGCACTTCGAGAGCACCGAAAGCGCGAGGGCGATGGCCTGCTTGGTCGGCGCATCCAGCGCCTGCGGGCTGTTGGCGGCTTTCAGAAAGGAGAAAAATTTGCGCTCCACATCCCCTGCGGCCTGGGGGGCTGGGGCAGGTTGAAAGGAATGAGCATCCGGGCAGCAGGCGGTCTCGAGGGCGTTGATTTGTGGGCTTGGCTGATTTGGCATAAATGGTTTTTTCGTGGCGCGACAAATCCGGATGGCACCCTCGCCTGGCCCGGACACATGCCCGATGATCGCGGCATCCTTCACGCCGGCGCCATGCAGGGCGGCGAGCATTTCCACGGCGCGCTCCGCAGGGAGGGAAATGAGAAGCCCGCCGGATGTCTGTGGATCGTGGCAAAGTTCGAGGGCCAGCGCATCGAGCCCTTCCTCGATGTCGAGCCGAGCGGATAAGGCCTCGCGGTTCCGATCCGTTGCGCCAGGGATCACGCCCGCTCGCGCCAGATCCAACGAGCCGGGCAGCAGCGGGATGTCGTCCCAGACGAGCTCCACATTGACGCGGCTCGTCCGCGCCATCTCCGCAAGATGTCCGAGCAGCCCGAACCCGGTGATATCCGTGCAGGCATTGGCGCCGAAGCGCTGCATGATTTCGGCGGCGGTGCGATTGAGCAAAGTCATCGAACGGATCGCAGGCGAGAGAACCTCGTCCGGCGCGCGCCCGATCTGGGCGGCGAAGCAGACGATGCCGGTGCCTAGCGGCTTGGTGAGGACCAGAGCATCCCGATCGCGCGCGCCGGCCCGCTTCATCAGCCGCTCCCTGGCGATCAGGCCCGTCACCGCGAAGCCCGCCTTGATTTCGGAATCCTGGATGCTGTGTCCCCCGATGACCGGCACGCCGGCTTCGGCCATTTTCTCCAGCCCGCCCCGCAAGATCTCGCTCATCACGCTGTCGGCAAGCTTTCCGCTCGGGAATCCGATGATGGAGAGCGCGGTGAGCGCGGTCCCCCCCATGGCATAGATGTCGCTGAGCGAATTGGCAGCGGCGATCTGGCCGAAGGCGAAGGGGTCGTCCACCGACGGGCTGAACACATCGACCGTCTGGAGCAGGCACCGCTCGTCATCCAGCGCAAAAACGCCGGCATCATCCCCCGCGACCGCGCCAACAATCACGCGGGGGTCGTCCGGGAACCGCAGCCCTTCCACGACCCTGCGCAGCGTGGCCTGATCGATTTTCGATGCGCAGCCCGCTTTTTCCACCAGCTGGGTGAGCCGCACCGGCCCCTCCAGCGGCGACAGCTTTTCTCCGGCGCACAGGCAGACATCCTGCGCCTTCAACATCGGGCACGGGCACGGCTGCTTGGGATTGCAAACGCAATGGCCGATGGTCCGGGACCTCCGCATCACCCGCTTCCTGCGCTCTATGTTGCGCGACATGCTTTGGCTCCCGGGCTTGCAGCTTTCCTGCGGACATTTTCAAAGAGGGCTTCTACGCGGACGGCGATTCGTTCGGAGTCGGAGGGCGAGTAGTCGGTCTGAATCCGGAGGAAGGGGAGGCGCAATTCCTCATCGGCCAGCTTTCTGACCATCACCGATTCGATGTCGTAGGTCAGGCACGCCTGCCAGATCAGATCCACGATGCAGTCGGCGCGGAACTCGCGGGCCAGCCGCCTGATCGAGTCCAGCCGCGTGGTGTTCGGAGTCATCACCGAGCACGGTGTGGCGAGGTATTTGTCGGCCAGCGCCTGGATCGGGTCGGCAGCGATTTCGTCCACGTCATCGAGGATCGGTTTGAGGCCGGTGCAATTCTCCTGGCAGACGATCAGTCCGCCGTGGTCTTCGATGAGGTCAACGACCCGCTCGGCCCCGTGGGCCACGGGCACCCCGGTGAGCAGCACCCGGACACGGCCCGCGCTTAACTTAGCGCCATTCGAGCCGTCCCCCTCGTGTGTCGCATTTTTTTCTACGGCATGGGAAAGGATGTTTTTATAGCGTTCGATGTCGGCTGGGATGCAGGAGATGATCGACTTCATCTCCAGCAACTGCCGCCCGGTGAACGGGGGTTCGTCGTCCCGCATCAGGGCCGCAAGCTCGCGCCGGAGCCGACGCTCATGGTTCATCTGCCTGATCGCCGCACGGAGTTTTTCGTCGGTCACGCGCACGTGGAACCGCCGTTCGAGCTCGGCCCGCAACCGCCGCATCTCCGCGACCCACTGCTCCCGGCCCAGCGCGGCCTCGCGATTGTGCGGCAGAGACAGGACAAACATCGGCCGGGTCTCGGCCATCAGCTCGAACATCTTCTTTTTTCCGTCGCACGTCGTCTCCGCCACCACGAGATCCGCCCACTCGAGGAACGGGTTATTTCTCTCGAGGTGGTAGCCGAAGGTGGATTTGATGAGCGGGCAGAGGTTCGACGGGAGGACTTGCTCTGCTGCGGGAATGCGATCCGCCGATCCGCCGCACAGGCAGACCGGCACCCCGCCCGCCGCGATGATCAGCTCGCGCGGGGTGTATTCACAGAGGATCCCCACGACCGGACGGCCTTCCGCCTTGGCCAGGCCGGCATAGTCGTAGCATCGGTCGATCATTCCGGCGAACCACTCCGCATCGCTCCCCTGCGGGACTGCATCGCTGGCGCAGGGCGCTGGCGGGCACGGGAGAACGGCCGCTAACATCGAGCCTTCCTCACCCTGCACTCCCGCGCCCTATTTAAGCATGAGAACCTGGTCGCTCTGCTTGTACTCGAACGGGCCGAGGTTGGCCTTCGTTTGAATGCGGAATCCGCCGTTGAAATTGGGAGGCACTCGCCACGAGTGCCGGCAGGTGCCGCCTCACCCATATTCAAATGAGCCTTGGGCAAGGTTCTCTCCGGCTTCGCTTGTAATGGTGAACTGCGGAGCTGGCTGTCTACTCCAACCCTTTGTCGCGCCTGCGGAGTAGGTTTCCCCGGATATGCCGGCGACCTTGAGCCCGATGGAGGCGGCTCCTGCAGAGGTTTTATCCACGGAGTAACTGAGGGTAAGCGGAGGCCCGAGCGCGAGGACCGTCGGCGTTCCCGCTTTGATTTCAAAATATCGCGCCTGGTTGGGCTGGGATCCCTCGAGCGCCCATTTTTCATCGCCGACACTCAGGGATAGAACAAAACCCTGGGTGGTGTATTTTCCGGGCGGCAGCTCCCACTTGCCGTCCGCATTCCCGGCTAGAAGCGCGGCGCATTTGTCGGAGGTAACGAACATTTCCATGCCGGGGCATTTGCTGTCAAAAACCCCCAGCTCAGGCTTTGCCTCCTGAAATTTCGCCTCCGATCCATCCGGAGCAATGCTGACCCGGTAATACTTTTCGTTGATCCGCACCAGATCCACCATGGGGAAGATTTCTTTTCTATATTCGAGCTTCCCGTTTTTGTCCAGATCGATCCCCATCCTGGTCGCTCCAAAGCGCTGATCCCGCGCCCTTGCCGATCGCGTTATTGAAGGATCGGGGTTGAACGCCTGAAATTTTCCAGAAAATGCCCCATCCACAAAGGCAACGTCATATTCCTCAGAACCCATCGGGAGTTTTCCGGAGACGAATGTTTGAGGCGTGATGCGAAGATACGGAACCCTGGTTGCGTCCTTCTTGTTTACATAGCAGGATACCATCACCTCGACGGGACTGGCTGCGGACTCCTCGTTTTTCGGAAGAGTGACCGGGCCGAACTTGAAGTTTGCGGAAGGGCTCGAGGAGCCGTATTGATCAACTCCCTCAATGCCCTTGATGGCTTCGAATTGCCCCTGCCCGTCAAAATCAATATAGAGAGCGGCCTTCTCCGCGTTCTTGCCGACATCCAGGATTGCAAGAAACTCACGGTTTCCCAGCGGGATGCGAAAATACGTGGGGCTTTCGAGGTTCGGCACGCTCTTGATCTCCGAGGTCGGTTTTTCCCGAAGGACCTGGGCAAAACCCCAGGATGGATCGCTGGTATATCTCAGGGATTCGCATGGAGAATGCTCCTCGAACACATTGACAGTCAGCGGCACGCTGATGGGATCGCCCACGAGAGATTCCATCTGCCCCCGCAGGGCAGCCAACCCTCCAAGCAGCAGGGCCACCGAAGCCACGAGCGGTCGTCTTGCCCGGCATAAAAGCGAAAATGCAGTGGAAACCATACGGTTACGCAAATAAGAACATCCGCTTTTGTCCGTGCGGTCAATAGAAATTTGTTCTGCCCTAAAATTTCCCGGGGCGCTGGATAATCGTAGAGCAAGCTTGACATCGCCGCTCCATACAGTTGATTTGATGTATGAGAACGATCACGGTAAATGTATCTGATCCGGTTTATCAGGATTTTCGTGCTTATGCGCAGAAGCGGGCCCGCAAGGCGTCGGAACTGATCCGGGAAGCGATGGAGCTCTATCGCCAGACATATATCCAGCGGCGGACGTCCTTGCGGGATCTTCGGCCGGCCAGCGTTGGCGGAGCGATCGAACCGATCGGCAGTGGAGATGATCTTCTGGGGGAGATGCTGGATGACACACGGGATTGACACAGATTTTCTGGTTGCGGTGGAAATCCGCGACCACCCTTTTCACCGGCAGGCGGATCAATTGTTGCGGGGGATTCTGGCAGGGGACCAGGAATTTGCCGTCGCGCCGCAAACCCTCGCCGAGTTCATTCACATCGTCACCGATGCGAAACGGATGCCGCGTCCCCTGACGATTACGGAGGCGATTTCGCGTGCGGAACATTGGTGGCAGGCGGCGGAGGTGCAAAGAGTGTTTCCTGAAGGAGAGTGCGTGATGGATTTTCTGGGCTGGCTGGCACGGCATCAGCTCGGCCGCAAGAGGCTCCTTGATACCCTCCTGGCAGCCACCTACCAACGGGCGGGGGTCAGGCGACTGATCACAAACAATGGAAAAGACTACCGGGTTTTCGGTTGTTTCGAGATCGTGGAGTTTCGTTGACATAGGCTTTCCTCGACATTCGGCCGGCCTGGGCAAATATCGCAGCCATGGAAACAAACGAGCATCCCGCGCGGCAGCTGCCTTCCATTGAGGTGCTCTTGGAACGGTATTCCGGCGATCCGCAAGCGGCGGGTTTGTCGCGGCCTTGCCTGACGTCCCTGCTGCGCACGGCGGTTGCCGGGCTTCGTGGCGAACTCGTCGGTCGGGGAGGCAACTCGGGAGCAATCGAAGAGGAGCTGCGGGCGCGCATCGGGAAGGCGCTCGGCGCGGCTGCGCTGCCGTTCTACCGGCGGGCGATCAACGCGACGGGCATCATTT
>Ga0194058_10000865_pt1 | contig 15029 bp, 13 predicted proteins | sample SepL4417m_MetaG_FD_155490 | JGI IMG/M metagenome (GOLD analysis project Ga0194058, IMG submission 155490) | Anoxic zone freshwater microbial communities from boreal shield lake in IISD Experimental Lakes Area, Ontario, Canada - Sep2016-L442-17m | ecosystem: Environmental > Aquatic > Freshwater... | reverse complement strand
GATGGGGTCTAGGTTAGATTGCTTTCGTTGCTAGCTGACCAACCTTCTTCACCATCCAGCAAGCTGGGTGGGGTCGCTCAAGAACTTGTGGGTAACGACAAGTGCTAAAGCACGGGCCTAATACCGCCTTCGGCGGAAAAGGGGCATAAATGCCCCTCGTAAGATCGACCACCTCCTGCCACGGAATTGTGGGTAAGGACAAGCCCTACAACCCGCTGTCGCCGCTAGCAGTTGGCAAGGTCATGATCAAGGCCACTGGGATCGATTCCAAAAGCTACTGTATCGCTACGGCCTTCTGTCGCAGCGGATCGACCACTCCTGCGTCACGTAGCGAAACCATGACCTGACGAGCCGGATGCTCTAATGTGTGCATGTACGGATCCGTGGGATCAGGGCGGGCAACCGCCCAGGGCCACCCGGCCCTCGCTCTGCCCTATACACTTTATGCTCACCTTTCATCGCAAGCCCAGTGCAAAGTACCGGTCCGACCCCGCTCCGGACCCGCTAGTTGCAACCCCTCCGCATTGCGGTTATACTCATTTCTGCCATAATCTTGACACCAGAATGTTAAGCTAAACCCGTTCGGCACTCAGGACCATCATTCTCTGCCGCTCTTTGCGCGAATCGGGTAACTGCTCCCCTCGAAAGAAGGATCGAAGCTGACATGCTCCCTGACCAACAAGCAAGCCTTGTGTTGGACGCCATGACCCTGCGGGGCATCGGCTCGTATCTCGACGGTGCCCGTTTGCAGTTCCGCCCGCTTACTATTCTGTGCGGTGCCAATGGTTCGGGCAAGTCAACCTGGATGAAGATGCTGAATCTTCTACAGGAGTCGATAAAGCAGAACCTGCTCCCATTCGGTTTCAGCATCGCGGACTGGGCACCTGACGACATTCAGGTGCTCAATGCATTTTACCATCTCGCATCCCCGGAGTCCCATCTCGCAGTTCATAGCCCCGAGGCAACCTCCGAGTTCGGCCCTCCCGGCACAATTGGATTGGAATTCACTATCACTTGTCCTTTTAGTTTCCGGTGCGATAGGTCGCAGGATGCAGAATTATCCGGTGTCCCGCAGACATTTCTCTGGCAGGGCGATTGCCCAGAGGGGTCAAAATTCCGCCTGCGCGTAGCCCACCCGAGCTACTGGTCTGACGCATGTCCTACCCTCGAACTCATCGACTTTATTGAACTGCAAATAAATGATCGCTTTGTCGTGCGCATGACGGGCGAGCGCGATCCACTTCAGCGCTTCGAGCCTGGACAGCCTCGACCCCGTCGATCGAAGCCGTACACGCTAGAGTGTTCGGCGGCGTTTCTGCCTGGTCGTGATCCCGAAGATGCCGAGATAATAACAATCGGTACGGTTACCGACCTCATCGGTTCGCGCTGCGATGTGGCTAGCACTGACATCCCCGACGACCTACCCCCGCAGCTTCTCGATCGGTTCGATGATCGGGTTCGCCAACTGTTTCGAGTCGCTCTAAGTGGCTATTTCTACATCGGCGCGGTCAGGGATCCGCACACCTACATCGAATTGGACGAGGACAAGCTCTCGGAAGGTGCCTGGAGCCCTGATAGGCAGGGTGAATGGGGTGCATGGAGCCCTGTCGTGGAATCACGGCATGTAGGTGCCAAAGGCGAGAACTCCTGGATCCTGGAAACCATTTTTTCAACGAACGAGATGATGCCGGCTCGCCCGGGGGAATTCAAGGGGTATTACTTAGATGGCAAGCGGTGCCTGGAACTCCTCAGCGATTCCAGTCGTTCCCGAACTCCCAAACTAGCTCGCATTTGGGATCTGGCTACGCTTGATCGGCGGTCTGCGGTTTCTGCCCTCAACCCGGATTCAGTGCCGGAACCCGAAGCGACCGAGGCGATCGCCAATATGCTGAACAGCGTATTGGACCGAGAAGATCTGTTTTCGTGGGAATGTTGGGGAACCCCAAAGAAACCGGTCGGCTCATATGGCAGCGAGGCTGATCTTGTCGAGATGCTTGCACGTGCCATTCGTGACGGCACACTGACGAAGGAGGAGGCCACCGAGTTCGAGGCGGTGTACCATCGTGAGGTCTACACGATCGAGAACCCCAAACTCGTGTATTATCTCAATTGTCGAGCGTCGTGGGACCATGACGACCTGACCACTTTCAACCGGATCCTCGTCGAGGACGCCCTTGGTGACGGCATGACTCCGTTTGGAACATTGGAGAGCGTCCCACGGTTTAGCGCCTATGTCTCGCGCTGGACTAGTGACTTGTCCGACGTGAGCCTGAGCCGGTTTGGTCCTGACAAGGATAGAAACGCGACGGGGCGAAGCCAGTGGCGGCTTTGCTTTCCGGCGGAGGCACGGACACTGCCCGGCTATGCCGGTTATTTGATCTTTCCGCATCCAAACAACCGGGACGTGACTGGTGAACTTTCGATGAAGCGCATGCTGCATGCCTGTTTTGGCGAAGTCAAAACAGGTTCGGTGGCAGTGGCGCTGCAGCCGCCTCGCCAGTTGAGCTCTGGTTTTCACCAGGTGTTTCCGATGATCGTGCAACTCGGCCTCATGCAGCAGGGCGAACTGGTCGGCATCGAGAACCCGGAGGTACACTTGCACCCGTCGATGCAACTCCGGGTTGCAAAGATGCTGATCGACCACGCGAACTCCGGCAGGCACATCTTGGCGGAGACCCATAGCGATCTGCTGATACGCCGCGTCATACGAGCAATTCTGGCGGAAGAGATCGTGCAGTCGCGCGTCCAGGTGTACTTTGTCGACTTGCAGAAGTCCACGGAAACAAGGGCGATTACTGGCCCGGATGCGGAGTGGGAGGTCCAGTTCCGCCATTCAACGCTCAATAAACTTCAGGTCGATGAGCGTGGCCGAATTGCCAACTGGCCCGAGGGGTTCATGGACGATGACGTTAAAGAGTCTCAACGACTTCTCGACATCATGTATGGAGGAAACAAGGAAGGAGAGGACGACGATGTCTGAGCCTACAAGAGCGCCATCCATTCTGAGCTTCCCGAAGGCCGAAGAGATTGCCGAGTTTGTTCACCTACACCTAGATACTGTCGCGGTGAACGGCCCACACCCGAAGCACGAGGGCGAATATATCTATCAGGTCGAAGGGAAGCCCAGACCAATGCTTGTCTTGAGCCGGCTGGACGAGGAACGTGGACAGGTTTTCTTTCTGGTTTTGCCAATCACGAAAGTAGGATATGTGAATGGAAAGCTCCGCAAGCGCGTGGAGCCAATCGGCGACTGCATTACTCCCGGCGTGCAGTCGTATGTTTTGACCGAGCCCTGTCGATTACCGGCAAATATGCTGCATTGTGCCCCCGGCCAATCACCGATCCGCCGGCTTCGCAACCGTTTTGCGTTTTTGCACGCCATCAAGAAAGTGCAGGATCGCGTACTGCATGCAACGGAAAGTAGCCCGCTGGGAATCGAGGACTGAGATTCGCGCCCGCAGAAACCGCTCCAGCGGCTTGAAGCCGATCTGCTTCAGCGGAGCAAATTGGCCGGGGACGCAGGGAGGGGCGCAGCTAGATTACCGTCTAACTGGCTGCGTCCCAGTTTCAACTCTCATCACCGGCCTTTTGCATACGCCTTCGGAACGGTTCCAGGTCAATTGGGTCACCGCAACCGGGACACTTCTCAACGGTTTTTTTCGTTGCTGGATCAATCGCTTGAATGAGGAACAGCGGCGGGCTCTTGCGCAGATCGGCTCCGCAATGCACCGATACAAGGTACTTACAACGACTACAACGGCTGTCGTAGACATTATCGAATTCCGGGTTGTCTATGATTCTCTTGTCGCTCATGGTAGATGTCCTTAATGATAGGAAAAACAATTTTTTCACAGACCCCCCCAGCATAAACCATAGGAAATGGTGAGTAAAGGGTATGCACGAGGTAATTCCACATGACTTAATTCGTATTCTGTTTCGGTTTTGGGCCGCGTTTCTTGGGTTTGAGGGCACGATCCACCATTTCCTCCAGACGACCAAGGAAAGTTTCGTCTCCCAGCGGCCGGCCAGTGCGACCGTGCCAATCAAGGAAGTTCCTTTTTCCGTTCCAATGCCTTTTGGATCGTTGAAAGCGGTAGCAGCAGCGACAAGGGCGCATCCGAGAGTTGTTCGGCTCCATAAGACGAGTACCACTTCGCGGCGCGCTCGTTCTTAGCATCGATGAGGATTGCCACTCCTCCGACTTCCGTTGCCACGAGCAAGCATCGCCGCCCCGCCGCCAGGATCAGTTGTCCTCCCAGCCCTTGTCCCTGCACCGCGCGATTCACGGCCAATCGTCCGAGGCGAAAGACGGGCACGTCATGCCGGGCAAGGCCCTTGCGAACGATTTCCGGCGTGCGGGCATATTGCAGCGAAGCCGGGCAGAGGCTGTAAAACCCCAAGATCGTCTTGCCGTCCGCTTCGGAAATCGCCACGAAAGTCTTGGCCGCCCCGCAGTCATGGCTTTGGCGCGCGTGCCGTCGCAAGAAATCGTTCAATGCCGGCTCTCCGCAATCAAAAGAGGCACGATCGTGCTTTTTGGCGATCGGCTCTTCCCGCCACTCCGGCAGACTCATGGACGCTTGGGTTCTGAATCTTGAGACAGCGCACGGGCCGCCTTTCGCAGTTTCGCGTTTGGCGGGGGCGGGTTCTCAAGCAACTCCATCACCAGGCGGCTATCGCGTCCGCTGAGCTTGAGGCGTTGGTTTTCTTCGATGATCGATTGGGCCTCTCGCAGCGCGGCGCGGAGGATGAACGCGGTCATATCCGTTTGCGCGATGGCAACAGCGCGCATGATCGTCGCCTTGTCGTCGCTGTGGATGCGGAGAGCCACACGGTTGTTGTCTTCGACGGCTGCTCGCGGCATGGCATCCTCCCTACGCTTTCAGTGTTCTGTACACATTGAAAGCGTACACGGAAACCACCTCGCTGTCAAGCCTGTGTCCATCCATGCGGGGAGTGCGGCCATGGCCGCACTCCCCGGCCCCCCGCCGCTCCTCGGTTGAAGTCTTTTGAACAAAATTCTCTGCCGGTCATACTTTGTTCTGGTGGGGAAAGTATGGCTTGAAGGTGGGTGTCTCACGCGATATGCGCGTACCGTCCCCGGACCGACTGGTCATCGGGGCCTCGGTCATAACCTTGCCAACTGCTAGCAGTGACGGCAGGCCGTAGGGTGCGTGGAGCGAACCGGCCGGGAAATGGTGGGTTGCGCACGAAGTCGATACGCTGAAAGCACTTACCGCTGTTCCAGATCCGTTCGAGTAACGCACCATTCGATGCTTCACCCACCCTACGTCGAGCTAGCAGTGACAGCAGTTGGCAAAGTTATGATCAAGGATAGCCTCTCAGTTCCTCTTCTGGCATGGCACTCTTCAAAAAGGCATGACCAATCTCGCTAATCTTACCATGCCCCCAAAATAGCAGAATCCTCAAATCTTGACCGTGTCAGCCACGTGCCCCCTCTCTGAATTTCTTAATTTTGTCTTCCCTTTTCGTGTTTTTCGTCTCTTTCGTGGTTCCATCTCCCCTCCGCGCCCCTCTGCGTCCTCCGCGGTCAATCCCCCCCGTCCTCAAAAAAATTCACCGCAAAAGAACGCAGAGAACGCAAAAGAACAAAATCTTTCTCTTGCGCTCTTTGTACCCTCTCGCGGTGAATCCTAATCAATTCTTTCGACAGAAAAATGAGGGACAGAAAAATAGGAAAGAAATAAATATGGAAATCGACACATGACTTAGGATCGGCGCATAAATAACTGTCGTGTTTTGCCCACTCGCCGAGCGGGGGCGGACGGCACACGGAGTGTGCCTGCTACTTTTCTTGCGACACTTATTGATGCGCCGATCCCTATTCCTTTATTTCCGCCAGCAGATACGGCCCTTTGGGAATCGCGACGATCTTTGCCTCTGGCCCGTATCGCTTCAGGGCAGTGCTGACGGCTGCCTCAACACTGGGTGCCGTATCAACGAACATCCGCCTTAGGATATCGGCCGGAAGACCGTCGCTGACCATGCAGAGGGTGGCATGTCGATATACGCGAACAAACTCTTCCAATTGCCACTGGTCCGTTCTAAAATACTCGCCGCTGACAATCTGCTCCATGAATTGATCGAGTGATGGGTGGTCGTCATAGAGCTGCTGGAAGTCGCGGCTGCCAATTCCCTCGTTCAAGGCTGCGGCAAGGATGATCGTTCCGCCAGGTTTGACGATAGGCATCGCTGACACCATGCCTTTGATTGCCTGATAGAAGGTCGAGTCCAATGGGTAGCCGGCCGAACTGGTTACCACGATGTCAACGGGCTCCGTCACGGTGTCGGTCACTATGCGGCGCGTACAAGCGACGCCCGCATGGAATGCCGCCTCCATGTCGCCAGCCACGACGGAAAGCAACCGACGACAGTTATCGACCACCACGTTGACGATGAAGTCGCAACCGGCCATGCGGGCAATTCGCGTGTTCTCCTCGTGGACCGGATTCCCTTCCAAACAGCCAGCCCGGGCGTTAGCGTGCTCCAGAAAGGCAGGGCCATGCCAGACCTTGATTGTTTCCAGGGCGGCCAGCCCTGGACAGATGAGCTTCCGTCCGCCGGAAAAGCCCGCCATGAAATGCGGCTCAATTAAACCGACGGTGATTTTAAGTTGGGCATCGACGAAACGCGAGTCGATCCATGCCGGAACGCCGCGGGGCGTCGTGCCCAGGTAGGTGTGGGCTGTCAGGTCGTGTCCGTTATGGTCGGCGACCTGATACTGCTGGACAATCGCCGGGCCAAGCATCTCGATCTTTTCTGCCGCAGTGCTCAGCCGGTGCAAGCCGGTAGCAACGAGGATTAAAATTCCCTCGCGGGGAACCCCGCTGGCCTTCAAGGTTGCCAGCAACGGTTCGAGAATTAGCCGGTTGGGCACGGGGCGGGTGATGTCGCAGATAACGATACATGCGGTGCGTCGTCCCTGGGCCAACTCGGCCAAAGGCGGGGTGCCGCACGGCTCGGCCAAGGCTCGATGGATCGCAGCGGCGGCATCCTGGATCGGTTGGACCGGCTGATAATCAAGGCATTTCACCAGATGCTGGTCCGGCAGTTCGACTTCCAAACCCGTCCGGCCGTATTCAAGTCGCACACGCATAACACAGCCTCTTACTGCAATTCCGCGCGCAGCGTCACGATGCCCCAGGCAGGCACCTCAATGGTCTCCGTTGCAGTCGTCAGCGGTTGCTCGCTGGCGTCGCTCAGCCAGACGGTTTTGGGCACCGGCTGGGACCAAGTGAGTTTCGCAACGGCATCTTTGCCCGACGCGCCATGGAGCCGCACGATGATCGCCTTGCCGTCGTCGCTAGGCTTCAACGCGCTAACCAACACGCCAGCCGGCTCGACACGCAGTCGCGACGCCGCGGGCTTCTCGCCCACGGCGGGCATCACGATCAGCGGTTGGCTGGTTTCTAGCCCGAAGCGGGCGGCAGCAACGGCATCGTACGGCCCGTGCGGGCGGAGGTAATAGCGGAATGTGGTCTCGCCTTCCTGATCGGCCCGATAGTTCGTGTGCCAATGATTGTTCATCACCCAGGAGTAAAGTGTGGCTGAAGGTTCGATCGTTTTCATATAGGCGTTGGGATTCGACTGGCCGCGAGGCAGGTTGGCTGTCAGGCCGCCAAGTTCCATCAGCGGGGCGTCGGCCGTGACCCAGGTCACTCCGTGCTTGTCGTTGGAGACATCGACCCAACGCTCGACCGAAAACCAGTTCTTGCACGCCCCGGGAAGTTGGTCCTTTTCCGGCCGCACCACGGCACCGGGGCTGTTGATGCGGACTTCCGGATTCGGCACGTTGAAGGCAAAGCCAAAATGGACGCCCTCAATCGCGCGGACCGGAAGCTTGTCAACCATGTCGATGATCTCGACGCGGTCGAGGCCGTCGATCAGGCGAACCTCGCGCACGAGCCGCTTGCAACCGGGTGCCTCGGACGTAGCCACCAGCGATGCCACCAAGGGCCCCGCTTCCTTGACGACAATCTCCGCCGGGCCATTGGGCCGTGCATCCTTGACGTTTCCGCCGGGCAGATAGATGTAGCTGTTGATCGCACCCGCGGCCAATTCCGCTGCTGCGCCGGAGTGTTTCAGACTGACGATTGCACCGGTGGCCGCATCCAACCTCAGGCTCAACGAAGCAGTCTTCAACCCAAGCCCTTCGGCACGGGCCGAACCGCCGGAAGATACCGCCGCGTCGATCGTGAACCGTCTGGCGGCAAACGGCGGAACATCGCGGGCCAGGAAAACCAGCTCGCCTGTGCTTAGGCGTTGCGAAGGCACGGCCTGTCCCTGATCGTCCTTCACCCCGCTGCCTTTGGTCGCCTTGGGAAGCGTGACCAATTCGGACCGCGACCACGACGAAGTATTGAACACGTCCACCGCGCCGGTCTCGGCGTTCGGCTTGGGGAGGCATCTTTCCAGCAGTTTTCTCGATTGCTGATCGGCATCCAGGGCGTATGCCTGCTTGAACTTCCATTGAGTCTTGACGAAAGGCAAGTCAGGTTTTTTGATGCTATTGAAGGCACCCCAGGTATGCTCGCTCCAGAGAACCACGTTCTTCCAGGCCGCGGCAAACTCGGCCGCAGGAAAGGCTTCCGTTAGGCACCGCATCGCCCAAAGCGTCTCGGCTTGCAGCAAGCGATCCGCCGAATGGCGATTGAGCGCGGTTTCCCTCGCGCCCGAGCCGGCCCCGTCTTCCCAATACGGCGTGAGATCGCCGCGATAGGTTGGGAGCTTATCGCCGTAACGCTTCTCAAACGCATGGAACGCCTCGCTCGTGGTGGCGATGATCAGCCGCGGATAGGCGTGTTTGGCGTTCCACTCGCGAACCGCATTCATCACGCCTTCATCGGCAGGGCCATTATCGCCTTTAGACCAGCGGAGTTGCACGATGTCGTAGGGGTATTTCACTTCTTCGAGGCGGCGCAAGAGGGCCGGCACCGCAGCCGTGATCGATTTGAAGCCGTGACCGATGGAATAACCGCCCTGCGCGCCCCAATAGAGTACCTTTTCTCGGCCCGAGGGCGATTGCCAGTAAAACGGGTTATTTTCCCATTGTACCCGCACGTATCCAATTCGATCGCCATCCATATTGGCCCAGTTTGCATTCGGACCGTTGGAGATATACTTCACGCCGTTGTGGGCCAGTGCCGGCACGATGCCCCAGGTCAACCCCGGCACGTCGCTGATCGACATGGCATCGACCTTCACACCGCAGCGGCGGCCCACCGCCGTGGCAAACGAAAACTGCCGCAACAGCTCTTCCGAGCGGCAAACACCGGTCAGCAGATTGGCATACATCGCCTCCATGCCGATGTTGCCGTCGCGGACCGCCTGCTCGAACTGTTTCTCCTGCTCGGGCGTGGCAATCGCGTGAAAGTTCTCGTAAGGCACCAGCACTTCCAGGTTCCACTTGAACCGCGCCTCAGCGGGATAATCTTTCGTCTGGCGAATGAGTTCCAACGCCCGGAGCACATTACCTGCCTGCTTCTTGGCGATATTAGGCTGAATATCGGTATAGCCGATGTCGTTGTGGGAGTGCATGAGGACGTAAATTTCCCACTTTCGTGCCGGTGCCGAGTTAAGCGGTTTTTGCGCCGCGGTCTCCGCGGCGATCCCGATTGTGGCGACAGACAGAAACAGCAGTGCAAATGTCCAGATTTTCATGGTGGATTTCTTGGGTAGAAGTGACGTTCGGAAGAAAGGCCAAACACGCAGAACCAAATCATAGCGTTAGGAAGTTGCCATTGCAAGTATTTCCCATGTGTGGCAAGATTTTCTGGCAAGCGCGTGGCACGGGCTTCCAGCCCGTGGAATTCGACACGGGCAAGATGCCCGTGCCACGGTGGCGTCCGTCTGTCAGAGAATCTTGCCACACACTATTTCCCTGGCTGTATTTCCACGTTCGGCAGAATAATTCGTCATTTGCCCCCCTGCCCTGCTAGCTCGATTGCCTTGAGCAACCCACGGGCCTTGTTCATCGTCTCCAGCCACTCGTTGGCCGGAACGCTGTCGGCCACAATCCCGGCACCGGCCTGCACGTAACCCTTATCGCCCTGCACGACGAGCGTCCGCAAGGCAATGCAGGTGTCCATGTTGCCATTGAAGTCGACATAACCGACCGCCCCGGCATACGGCCCACGACGATGCGGCTCCAACTCGTCGATGATCTCCATCGCCCGCACCTTTGGCGCGCCGGACACGGTTCCTGCAGGCAGGCAGGCCTGCAAGGCTTCAAACGCACCTTTTCCTGGAACAAGCTGGCCGCAGACATTCGATGTGATGTGCATCACGTGGCTGTAGCGTTCGATGGTCATGACGTCGCTCACTTCCACGCTGCGATAGCGGCAAACCCGGCCAACGTCGTTGCGGCCGAGATCGACGAGCATGACATGTTCCGCCCGCTCCTTGGGATCGGCCAGCAGTTCCTGAGAAAGGTTGCGGTCTTCTTCTTCCGTCTTGCCGCGGCGGCGAGTACCGGCCAAGGGACGAACGGTCACCTGGCCATCAATCACGCGGACCATCACCTCCGGCGAGCTGCCGACCAACGTCACGCTGGGCGTGCGAACATAGAACATGAACGGACTAGGGTTGACGATCCGCAAAGTGCGGTAGATCTCAAACGGATGGGATTTCAGCGAAACTTCCAGCCGCTGACTGATCACAACTTGGAAGATGTCGCCGGCGCGAATATACTCCACGCACTTCTCGACCGCCTTCTCAAACTGCTGCTGCGTGAAGTTCGAGCGATACTCCAGATTCACTTCGCCTTCCGGCCGGATATCGACTAGTTCCAAGTCGGTTGATCGCGTGGCTAGTTGCTCGACCAAGGCATCAACCCGGCCGCAGGCGTCGTTGTATGCCGATTCGACCGTCGCCCCGGGCCGATCGAGCCGGGCCATCGCCACAACGACGATCGTCTTGGCCACGTTATCAAAAACCACCATCCGATCGTAGAAGGCAAAGGCCAGGTCAGGCACCTGCCGGTCGTCGGGCGGTGCCTTGGGTAACCGCTCAAAATAGCGAACCGTGTCGTAACCCGCGTAGCCAACGGCCCCGGCGCAAAACGGCGGCAACTCCGGCAGGTGGACGGCACGCAGGGCCTCGACGTGGCGACGCAGCTCGGCCATGGGATCGGTCGATTCATAGGAACGGGTCACCAGCAGGGGTGCCCCGGAGGCCGAAACGCCGGAATGGGAGTTCGTCGTCACGCGACGGCCGTAGGCCTCGATCTCAAAAAACGGGTCGGCCGCCAGAAAACTGTAACGCCCGACCTTTTCACCGCCCACTACGCTCTCGAAGAGGCATGCGCAGCGGCCCGAGTCGATCTTGTGGAATGCACTGACCGGGGTCAGCGAGTCACAGATCAGGCGTCGGTAGACGGGCACGAGCATGCCGTCCTTGGCCAGCTTGCAAAATGCCTCAAAATCAGGACAATGGATTGCGTCCGGCAGTTTGGCCGAAGCGATTGGCTCCGGCCGGGTTTGTGTTGCGTGCATGAACAAAAATTCCCATGTAGTCAGGTATTCGATATCAACTCATTCTAAGCTTAACAACGGCTGCCCGGCGTCGCAACGCAGGATGACTGCAATTGGTCCGCGATGTGTGTGGCAAGATTCTCTGGCAGACGGACGCCACCGTGGCACGGGCATCTTGCCCGTGTCGAATTCCACGGGCAAGATGCCCGTGCCACGCGCTTGCCAGAAAATCTTGACTCCGCAATTGGTAGGTTGACTCCTGATTCCTCCATCGTTAGAATCACTGTGGTGCAAAGATGGAAAGCGGGTCCAATGCCATGAAATGCCAACAGTGTGAACGTCCGGCAACATTTCACATCACGGAACTAACCGGTGGAAAGCCGCAGGAACTGCATCTCTGCGAGGATCACGCCCGAACCTACCTTACCTCCTCGTCTGGCGGTGAACCCGCTGGTGCGGGGGGTATGGCGACGGCACTAGCCCAACAGGTGCAGCAAATGGCCATTGGGCAGACGGCCGAAGAACTGGCTCGCCTCGACCAGCAGGCCTGTCCGGTATGCGGGATCACTTTTTACGAATTCCGCAGCCAGGGCCGCCTCGGCTGTCCGCACGATTACGTGGCCTTCCAGCCCCAACTGGAGCCGTTGATTATGAATGTTCACGGCGAGTCGGAACATGTCGGCAAGCGACCCCGTTGCTCGCCGGGTAGCAGCGAAAAGCGGACGCAATTGATCCGCATGCGGCGAGAAATGAAAGAAATGGTCGAAAATGAGGACTACGAGCGGGCAACTGAACTCCGCGATCAAATTCGGCGTATCGAAACAGAGCAGGCATCCTAGTCGGGTATAACCAGCGTCGCGCGGCTAATGGTGGGATTCGCAAGCTCGGACCACCCCACGAGTGCGAACTCTGCGAACCAGTCCGGCAATTAGAAGTAGAACAAGAATTCAGCGGGATTTTCCGTGGAAATCAAAGAACTAACTCAAAGCAGCGGCGAGTGGCTCCGAGGCAACGGCCCCGAGGCTGACATCGTCATCAGTAGCCGGGTCCGCCTGGCGCGGAACCTGGCCGAATTTCCTTTTATCAGCCGGGCCACCCCCCAGGATCGTGTGCAAATCGAGCGGATCCTCCGCGAGAGCATCCTCAATTCCCAGGTTTCGGCCGATCTGCTCTATATTGCCGTCGATGAACTCCAAGGCGTCGATCGCCAACTGCTGGTCGAGCGACACCTCATCAGCCGCGAGCACGCCGAAGGCCAAGGTCGCCGGGCCGTAGCTATCGACAAGGCCGAGAAATTCAGCCTTATGATCAATGAAGAAGATCACCTGCGGATTCAGGTCATGCAGAGCGGCTTCAACCTGCACAGCGTCTGGGAACAAATCAACGCCATTGACAATGCCATTGAGCAGAAGGTCACTTATGCCTTCCACGAACGGCTCGGCTACCTGACGGCTTGCCCCACGAACGTCGGCACCGGCATGCGGGTGAGCGTGATGATGCACCTGCCGGCCCTGGTCATTACGCGGCAGATCGAAAAGGTTTTTCGCAGCCTGCAGAAAATCAGTCTGGCGGTTCGCGGTCTCTTCGGCGAAGGCTCGCAGGCGATGGGTGATTTCTACCAGATCAGCAACCAGATCACCCTGGGCCGCAAGGAAGACGATCTGGTCCAGCAAGTCAGCGACATTGTGCCGGTAATCATCGACTACGAACGGCAGGCCCGACAGTTTTTGATCAAGGAGAGCCAAGAGAATTTGCACGACCGCGTGAGCCGGGCTTACGGCATCCTGCGGACCGCCCAAACGATCAGTTCCGAAGAGACCATGCACCTACTTTCCAGCGTTCGCATGGGAGTCAATCTGGGCTTGATTGCGGACCTGCAAATCGCCGACATCAATGAGCTTTTTATTCACACCCAACCTGCCCACTTACAGAAGCGGACCGGCAACGAATTGGGCAGTGCCGATCGCAACATCGAGCGGGCTCGTTACCTGCGGCAATATCTCAATCGCGAAGACGGGCCCCAGCGGGCGGAAAAAAACTGATTTTCTATTCCGCCAGCTTCTCCCGCACCGCCTTCACCACGTTCGGGGGTAGAAACCGCAAGAGCCCCTCTTCTGAGGTTAGCCCGGCAATCTGTTTAATGAGCGAGCTGGAAACGTGGGCCAGCTCTCCGTCGGCGATCATGAAAAGCGTTTCGATATCGGGTGCCAAGCGGCGATTGGCCATCATCATGGTCAATTCGGCCGCGATGTCCGTAATCGGCCGCACGCCGCGAACCATCACTCGAGCACCCTCCTGCCGCACGAAATCGACGGCCAAGCCATGGAAGGTGTGAATCTCGATGTTTGCGAGGTGAGAAGTCGCCTCGCGAATCAGTTCCACCCGCTCGTCAGCAGCAAACATGCCCTGCTTCTCGATGTTGATGCCCACCCCAACGATCAGCCGATCGAAGAGCTGGCTCGCCCGCTCGATAACATTCAAGTGCCCCAAGGTAATGGGGTCAAATGATCCGGGATAGACGGCGATTCGCGGCGGACTTGGCACCATGACTACAACTTTTGGGGGATGGGTTAAGAACAATACTTAGGACTTAGGACTTAGCCCCACGCTCTAAGCTCTAAGCTCTAATTGCCTCAATCAGCCGGTCGATATCCGATCCATCATTGTATGCGTGCGGGCTAATCCGTAATCGTCCGGCCCGGCAACTGAGCACGACCTGCCGCTCGAGACACTGTTTGCGCAAGACATCGGGATCGCGTCCAGGCAAGCGGAAGGAAACGATGCCACTACGACGGTCGCCGTTACGGAAGCTGTCGATGATCGCCCCCGCAGCCGTCAGCCGACTGCAAGCTAGGTCGGTGATTTCCAACACCCGGGCGGCAATTGCTTTCTGGCCATAGCGAAGCAGCAGTTCCAAGCTAGCATTCAGGCCAATGAAACCGGCCACATTCATCGATCCGCCTTCGTAGCGCTCGGCCGTATTCTTATAGTTCAGTTCGATGCGGGTGAAATCGCGGTCGTGGGCCACGCTGTTCCAGCCGACCATGATGGGGCGAAGCAAATCGAGGTGTTCGCGGCGGAGATAGAAAATCCCGGCCCCTTCCGGCCCCAGCAGCCACTTGTGACCGTCAGAAGCAAGAAAGTCGATCGGCGTGCGGCGGACATCCAAGGGGAAAACACCCAGCCCCTGGATGGCATCCAGGAACAATAGGGCACCTTTGCCGTGGACCATTTCCGCGAGCCGATCCAGATCCTGCCGCCATCCACTGGCGTAGGCAACCCAACTCACGCTAACGATCCGCGTGCGCGCATCACATGCCTGGGCGAGGGCTTCCAGCGGCACCCCCCCCCCCTCGGCAGGGATGCGGCGGATTTCCACATTGCGGGAGATCAGATTCAGCCAGGGGTATTGGTTTGATGGGAACTCATTGTCGGGCAGGACGACGTTATCCCCCTCTTTCCACGGGTAACCCTCCGCCACTAGGCTAATGCCAGCAGTCGTGTTGGGCACCAAGGCGATTTCCTCAGGCTGAGCAT
>Ga0194058_10000864_pt1 | contig 15038 bp, 6 predicted proteins | sample SepL4417m_MetaG_FD_155490 | JGI IMG/M metagenome (GOLD analysis project Ga0194058, IMG submission 155490) | Anoxic zone freshwater microbial communities from boreal shield lake in IISD Experimental Lakes Area, Ontario, Canada - Sep2016-L442-17m | ecosystem: Environmental > Aquatic > Freshwater >... | reverse complement strand
GACTCATACACGCTGATGTATTCCACCGGTCCGGGACCGACGAACCAATTTGTTGGCGAACAATGGTATGGAGATTTTTACAGGGATCCGAATGAACCGACTGAACACAGTATCGAGTATAATCTCAAGACGGGAATGGTGACCGCGACGGTGAGCAACAACGGCAACACCCGCAACTTGGTTTCCGATGTGCCGGTCAATTGGGCCGGGTCAGATGGCAGTCCAATACCACTCGACAACCTGGCTTGCTTCGGGGTCAGCTTTTACAAACAAACGGGGATGGCGCTCGGCGAAGCGGAAACCGCCTCGATCACCGAGATCGTCATCGAGTTGATCGATTAAAGTTAACGACGCAGCGCTGCGCGGTGCGGAACAACTAGCAGTAGTTGCGTCAATATTTATGACAACAGGGCAAACGCTTCCCAGTTACCTCGCCGGATTTTCCAACCCGTCCAACAGTTTCCGTCCTTGGCCGTTATTTGTCCTGAACGACGAATACGAGACCGGTCCTGGGGAGAAAAGGCTCACGGAGTTGCTGGAAAATCTCGCGCGCGTTGGATACGGTGGTGTTTTCCTGCATCCCCGGCCGGGGCTTATCACGGAATATCTTTCCCATCGCTGGTTCGAGGTCATCCGACATTGCATCGCCGAGTGCCGTAGATTGGGGTTGGTGCCGGCCCTTTACGACGAAAACTCTTATCCCAGCGGATTTGCTGGCGGGCATGTTCCTGCTCTCGCCCCTCAAACGACGGCCCGTTTTCTCATCCCGAAGTTTGGTGCCCTGCCCGAACGCCCACCCAGCGATGCTCTGGCGGTTTATCGTACGAAAAATGGGATTCCGTGTGAGAGGGTTGAGCCCGGCGCGCTACAAGATGGGGCTAATTGGTGTGCGTTTGTGATGGAGCGGATGCCGCCGATGTCTTGGCACGGGGAATTTCCTTATACGAGCCTGCTCGACCCAAAAACGACGCAGACCTTTCTGGAAACCACTTACAACCGTTACCGGGATGAACTCGGCGCGGAGGACTGGAAAACCTGTGCTGCGATCTTCACGGACGAGCCGCAGCTCACAGCGGATTCGCACGGGCCATGGGGACCCGGGCTGCATTTCAGCCGTTTTGTCCAGGACGAGTTTCTGCGGCGTCACAACTATCCGATCGAGACTGTCCTGGCTGATCTTTACTTTGACTCGCCGACCAGTGCTGCGACACGATTCGATTTCTACGAGACCCTCCACGCTTTGTGGATGGAGAACTTCGCCCTGCCACTCGAAGCTTGGTGCCACGAGAACGGCATCCCGCTCACCGGCCACTACCTTGAGCACGATTGGCCTTGTCCCTACGCCACCCCGGGCCACGTTCATCTCCTTGCCCACATGGATTGGCCGGGCACCGACCTGCTCGAATGCTTTGCGCTCGAAGGTCACGACTACGGCGATCCGCAGAACCTGGATCCGACAGAGCCCGGCACCGAGGCGCATGCCCTCTATTTCCTCAAGCAGGTCCAGTCGGTGGCGAACCAACTTGGCAAGAAGCGGGTGATGAACGAAAGCTGGGGCGCGGGCGGCCACGACTCCACCCCGCTCGATTGGCTTCGCATCGGACGGTTTCTTGCCGTTCATGGGGTCAACCTATTCGTGCCCCATTACTCGACAACCACCATCCGTGGCGCCCGTAAAAAGGATCATCCGCAGTTTTTTAGCGAACAGAGCCCTTGGTTCGATGCGCTCGGCCCCCTCAATGACGAACTCGCGCGCCTTGCGTGGCTTGCCGCTCACGGCAAAACCCGACAGAGGATTCTCGTCGTCGATCCGCTCATGACCGGCTACTGCCTCTCGGCCAAGTCGGACTGCGTGGCAGATCTCGGAACTCCAGGTGGCCAGCCCGCGCATGACGCCCTGACCGATATGCGGACCGCTTTCGCGGGCACCCAGCGCAGTGTCCTCCCTTTGCGGCGGGCAACGTCGAAGTTTGCCCAGGCCCTGTCCGACGCTCAGACAGATTTCGATATCGGCGATGAATACGTCTTGGCGGAGTCGGCGACCGTCGAGGCCGATCAAATGAGAGTCGGTGAGCAAGCTTACCAACTCGTCGTCCTGCCGCCAGGGCTTCAAAACTTGAGGTCTGCGTCCCTCACATTGCTCGTGAATTTCGCTGCAAACGGTGGAAAAATCCTCGGAGTGCGACCGGAGACGGCGTGGCTGGATGGTCGTCCCGATGCATGGCCCGATCACCTCCCGGTGCAGTGGGCTGCTTCTCCGGAGGAATTGCTCGCTCTTGTTGTCGCCTTGGTTCCGCCACGTCTGAGGGTATCCACCGCCGGGATGTCGGGGATTGCCCATCAACGCCGTGAATGCGAGGAGGGGGTTTATTATTTGATTGTCAACTCATCGCCTTCAGACTGGTCCGGTAGGCTGTCAGCGGCCGAGGATACGAATGGCGGTCGGCTACTTGATCCGCAGACGGGACTGATCCATCCTTTCGATGGGCAGTTGCGGATTCCAGCCAGCGAGGCACACATACTCTTTTTTGCCCGGAAAGGAACAGCTTTGCCTCCTGCCGTGCCGCCGCACGTCTTGGTTTGTGCGGACAGGGGAAAGGAGTCGCCGGTCGAGTTTCTCGGGGCCGAAGTTCTCCATCCCAATGTGCTCGTGATCGACACTTGCGCCCTGGATGTCGGCGGACAAAGTTTTCCCCGTCGTCTTGTTTACGAGTCCAACCGCGTCTATTGGGAGCAAAACGGCATGGAAACCAACGGTTGGACAAACGTGATCCAATACCGCGATCATGTGATTTCCGCAAACCTGCGCATGCGACCTGGGAGCGGCGGCACCGCATGCTACACCGCAACAATCCTACCCGGCACCGATTTGGCTTCTATTGATCTCTGCTTCGAATGCCCGGATCAGTGGCAGATCCAAATCAACGGACATCCCCTCGACACCAGCAGGGGACCACGCTGGCTGGATTGGCGGATCCGGCGCGTGGCCGCAGGCCACCTTCTGCGCCCGGGCGACAATTCAATCCATCTGATGGGCCACCCGTTTGATGTTCGCCAGGAAATCGACCAAATTTATCTTTTGGGGAATTTTTCGGTTCGCCCCGCCAACCAGGGCTTTGTCCTCGCTCCCGCCGAGAGTCCCATCGGACTCGGTCCATGGGCCAGGCAGGGAATGCCTTTCTACGATCGTAAGGTTTCCTATCGATTCCGGCGGCCCTCGGGGAAAGGAACCCTGCTGTTCGATAAGCCCGCTTGGAATGGTTCCCTCATTGAAGTGGTTTTCGGAGAAAAGCGTCACCAAACCTATGGTCCCGGTCTGGAGTATGCCGTCGCCCCGACCGATCCGGAGGAATTTGCAATCGAAATCACCGGCTTGCCTTTCAATCTGCTTGGACCTTTCCATAAGCCCGGTTTGTTGCCCAAGCACGGATGGAATATCTTCTGGCACGGCGGTGATGTTCCGAACGACCCACAGCCTGGCGAAGCCTATTGCCTGAAGGACTTTGGACTCTTTCAATTGCCAACATGGTCCGCTGGCTGATGCGGACGAATATGCACTCTCCTCCCCCAGCAAAATACAAAAGATGAGAACCAGAAGAATTGGCATTGACAAATGACACTGGTTGCAGTATGTTGCCTATCCAGTGACCCCTGTTCCCCACCCCCCTGCATCACGGCGTTTGCGGCAGCAGCGCGTAATCGCGATGTGTAGTCGATGTGCCAAGGGCAACACAGGCTTCACTTTAATCGAGTTGCTGGCGGTCATCACCATCGTTGCGATTTTGGTCGCCCTTGGCTATGCCGGGACGCAGAAAGCGATGTCTGCGGCCAGATCGGCGCAAAAGATTTCAAATTTAAAGGCAATTGGAGGAGCCCACTCTGCCTATCTAGCCGAGAACGAAGGCCGATGCTTGCCGACTAACTTCATCAACCTGGGCGATGATCCCGAACTGACAGGAAACGGTAGAGCTTGGTGGTGCCACTACCTCATGCGTTACACAGGCGGCTCGGCCAAGATGTTCTGGAACCCCAGCTACACGCCATGGAGCAGTAAATATCCGAAGGGAATCTGGGACGACGTGCCAAATCTTTTCACCGGGGAGAAAAAGGATGAATCGCCGGGCGAACTTTGCCGGATCGAGGCGGGATTTGGTTGGGTTTGGTATCAGACCGCTTCTCTGCCGGCCGATCAAGGGGACTGGGTCTCCGGTTTGAACAGTCCCCGGCCGTTCCCGGCCATTGAATTGCCATCCCAACAGATCGTTTGTATGGAAAGCCAAAGTGTCATCGCTGGCCCCAATCCGAGTACGGGTTTGAATTTTGAGGCCTGGATCATGATGGTTCGATCCGATCCCAATTTTTTTGCCGGCCCCCGGTGGTCTGGCAATGCTATTACCTGCCTTTTTTTCGACGGTCATGTTGATGCAATAAGGCCGGACGATTTTAAAGATGAGAACTTCGCTCCGCTGGCGCGCTAATCACAATGAAAACACTTCCCATGACACCATGAGCACTACTGAAACCTTAAAACACAACAATTCCAGAGAAGCGAACGGCACAGAAACTCGCGGAGCGGAAAAGCAAATCGCAAATCAGCTTATGAAGCGTCATTTTAATGAGTCGAATACCATATTTCGCACTTGGTTCAGAGCCTGGCTGGCCTGTCCCTTGATTATCTTTGCATCAACGTTTTCTTGTCTTTCGGAGGGCACAGAATATCCGAGCGACGCCTACGTCCGTCCGACGGTCGATTCGCTGCCCGTTTTTGAGACGTTATGCGGGGTTCAGCCTGCTCTGGCAAATCCGTTAGAGCGAGCAGCGAAGTTTGCTGCCCACCGGTTTGAGCTGGTGGAAAGGAAGGGCGTTCCGGCCGCGGAATGGGAATTTCGATTCGATAAGGATCCCTGTCCGCCGGCAATGATTAACGTTGACGAGCGTCTGAACCAGGTGCCGCAAAAAGTTTTGCTAACGGTGAGCAACGATGGAGATATTCCGGTGGAAGTGGCATGCATTATCGGTGAGGTGGGTTGGTGGACCGACCAGGCGCGGAAGCCGCTGAGCGCATCCGCCGTGGGTGCTCCGGCGATTTCCCCCGGGCAATCCCAGGAAGTGACTTTTGACTTTGGTCCGAACTCAGGAGGCGAAAAACTTCGGCAGCCGGTGGTGGTGGCGCTTATTGTTCGTGACCCCAAAGCCGGACGGACTTACAAAATGGCCCTCTCAAACTTGCGGGTCCAATACGGAACAGACCCGCGCATGGCCACTCTCGGGGGGAGCGGTCCTCTCACTGCCGGGGCGGAAGCTGTTCTTTCTGTGAAAGCGCAGGGAATTGTTCCCGGAGAACAGCTCGATCTACAGGTCGAAGACGGTCGATGGATTTTGTGGAGGATCCGACTGAGCGAGCAGGAAGTTCTGGCGCTTGTCGGGAAAGGGGAGGCGGAAATCCGGCGCAAGGTGCCAGAGTATTTGCCGTCGAGGAAGGCATCAATCAGCCTTGTCGGTCGTGCGGGACGCTTGCAGGCGATACCGTTGGGGATCGAGATTGTCAACGAGGCAAAGCCCGGATTTCCCGAGATGAAGCGCAAGGTGGTCAATGGGGTTCCAACCTTTCTCAAGAACGGAAAGCCCATGCCATGGAGCGGCTATGCGACGTTTGATTTTCAGCCGGGCAATGTCAACCAATTCGGCAAACATGGAGCCAACCTGTTTTCGCTCGTGACCAACGCGGGACGTCATGTGCATAACGTCACCTGGCCCACATGGCAGACCGACGGGAGTTTTGACTTTCGACAGCTCGATGAATATGCGGCGATGGCGCTGGCAGCCAACCCGGAGGCCAACTTGCTGCTTCGCGTCTCCCTGAGCCTGCCACCCCGGTGGTTCAAGGAACACCCGGAGGATCGTGTCCTTGTGCGCAAAGATGGCAAGGACATCGTCTGGGAGGAAACGGGAGGGATCGCAGCGTCGTTCACATCTTCGGCATGGCGCGAGCAACAGGCCAAGAATCTCCGGACGCTCATCGCATACGTGCAAAGCCAGCCTTGGGCCAACCGCGTGGTTGGAATACTGTTGATGGGTGGGGTAACCGAAGAATGGTTCGCCTGGGCGTCTAATGACACGCTGTGCGGCGACTATTCGCCAATCCAACAACAGGCTTTCATCCGATGGTGTGAGGCCAAAGGATTTCCGTGGAAAGAAATTCCGCCTCCGGAAGAAAGGATGATTTCTGGAACCGATGTATACCCGGATACCGACGCGGGACGGCGGGCTGCCGCCTACCAGCAGTTCATTTCCGACTCGACGGCGGAGACAATCAGCCACTTTGCGCATGTGTCCAAAGAATCTGCGCCGCAGCTTCTGGCGGGGGCATTTTACGGTTATACCGTCCAGCTGGCTGGCGAGCCTCGCCAGAGTCTTTCCGGCCATTTCGCGTTGCGTCAATTGCTCGACGATCCTCAGATCGACTTTCTCGCCGGCGTTCCTCTTCACAACTTCCGCACAATCCCTGATGCCTTGGAGGCGGCCTTTGTGTCACAGGGTGGCTGCACGGCAAGCATTCGGCTTGCGGGCAAAGCATACCTCAACGAGAACGACCTGTTCTCTTGGCTCCATCACGGGCTTTGGCACACCCTTTTCGATCCGAACGATCCGCGTGCCGGGGCGATTACCATGAATCGGCGGATCCTGGCCGACGACGTGGTGAATGGCATTAGCCGTTACTGGTACTCGCTGTTGAGCAACTGGCACGATGACGAACAATTGCAGCGGGAGTTTGGCTCCATGCACCGGATCCAAGCCGAATCGCTGGGCTGGGACCGAACCCCTCAGCCTGAAATCGGATTTCTCATAGACGACACCAGTTTTGATTGGGTCACCCCGCACTCTAAATCTTTCAGGTTGTCCAACGCCGACTTTCTCTTCGCGTTGGCCAAGTCGGGAGCGCCAATTGGAGTATATCTTCTCTCGGATGTGGCCAAATTGCCCGAGAGCGTAAAGCTGGTTGTGGTTGCCAACGCGGTGGCCGCCGATCCCGAAGACCTTGCCAGGCTTTCCGGCGTCATCGAGAAGGGAGGTCGCACGTTTCTAGCCGTTGGATCGATCGGGCTGATCAATCCACTGTCACAGCAATGGAATTTGGATGCACCGGCCAAGTGGCTGGGACTGCCAGTGGCAACGCATGCCGCAACGCGGTCGGGCATTTTACGGGCTACGGCAACCGGTTCGATTCTCGTCGATGCGGGTCCGGTAAATCCCTATGCCACAGCCAAAGAAGCAGGCTGGGCCACCTACGTTTCTGCCAATCCTGCGGACCGTCCACCGGGCGGGGCCGGGCGACCGCTGCAAGGCGAAGGCTCGCTGACATGGAGCGCTCTACCACTGACCAACGTTGAAGCCGTGAGAAGTTTTGTCCTCTCATCAGGCGCACACTGCTATGCGCCGGTGGGTTATGTTGTCAATGCGGCAACTGGGGTTGTCTCGGTTACGGCCCCGGTGGCTGGGACCGTGAGGTTGGAATTCCCGGGTGATGGCCGATGGAGCGATGCATTCGATGGCTCAACATACACCGGCGGAACATTCAAATGCACCTTTGCCAAAGGGCAGACGCGCCTCTTCGTGCGGCGGCCGTAACCTTTCCAAACCATGAAACATTCCCTCTGGCCCTCGCCTTCGTCTGAACCGGATACCTATGCCCTCTTCCGGGGGAGCTTTTCCCTGCCGAGGGCGGCAGAGGTCGAACTTCGAGTCGTCGGCTCCGCATGGTACCTCGCCTGGCTCGATGGTCAGCCGCTGCTCGAAGGGCCGTTGCGGTTCGCCCTGGATCGGCCCGAATACCAAATCCATCGGGAAACACTGCGGGCAGGGGTGCACATCCTTGGTTTTCACCTTCACCATATCGGGCTGGAAACGCGGATTCTCAAAGACACCGCCCCTTTCCTTTGGTGCGAATTGCACGTGGATGGAGAACGGCACCCCATGACTTGGAGGTGCAAACCGCTGAGCTCTCAGGAATCACAAGCGCATCGGATCAATCCCCAACTCGGCTGGGTCGAGTGGCGCGACACCCGCTTGGACCCGGAAGGATGGGAACTTCCCGGGTATGACGACTCTTCATGGGGTGAGCCGCTGTGCGAGGTCTCGCCACTTCCGGAGCCTTCACCAGCCGATCTCGCTTCGGTCAAAACATTCCACCATCCTCTCACCCCCATCGCCGCGGGCCCGCTGGCAACGACCTTTGCATACCCCAAAGACGATCCATCCTGGGTGTTTTACTCCCGGGATCGTTCCTGCACGTTACTGCCGGCCGGGGGGCTTTGGCGGCGATACGATCTCGGACGCGTTCGCCTGGGGCGCCCCTCCTTCCGCATGGAACTCCCCGCCGGGACGGTTGTCGAATTCGCCCTCGCCGAGTCTCTGACCGAAGGCCGGGTGGGCCCCCAAATCAGTCTTTCGCTGGGACCGTCATGCAATCTGGATCGCTTCATCGCGCGGGGTGGTGAGCAGACCTTCGAGCCGCTCACGCCTAAAGGTGGACGGTTCCTCGAGGTCCATGTGGTTAATGCCACCGAGGGCGTGCGGTTTCTTCGCGAGGATTACCTGGAGCGCTGCTACCACGATCCTTCCGACGCCGCCTTCTCCTGCGGGGACCCGCTGCTCGAAACCATCTGGCAGGTGGGAATCGAAACCTACCGGGCCTGCGCCGAGGATGCGTTGATCGACAACCCGACCCGCGAGCGCGGCCAGTGGGTGGGCGACGTGGCCTCGGTTGGGATGGCGGTCGCCTCGGCCGCTTTTCACGACCTCCGCCTCTGCCGCCGCGCGCTCGTGCAGTCGGCCCTCTGTCCGCGGGAGGATGGGCTGGTCGCGGGCATGTCTCCCGGCGGTTGCGTCTATCTGCCGACTTATGCGTTCCAATGGGCGGTGGCGGTGGAAGAGTATGTCCGACATACCGGTGACCGCTCTGTTTTCGAGGAACTTTGGGAACCAGCGCAGCGCAACCTGGCGGCGATCCGCGCGTATTGGAAGCCGGATGGATTGCACGCCGTCGCCGGCTGGAATTTCGTCGATTGGGGCTACAAGACAGAAGAGGGACCGGTGGACATGGCCTGCAACCTCCACTACCTCTGGTGCCTGCGCACCATGGGGCGCTGGGCACGCGCGCTCGGCCACGATGCCTCCGTTTTCACAGAACAGGAGGATTTGCTTGCCGAACTCCTACGGGAGCGGATTGCCGGGAAACTTTCCCTCGGCTGGGAGCATTTGGGCTATCACTGCGCGGTTCTGGCGATGCACCTGGGGTTGATCAACGACTCCGCCGCTTGTCTCGACTTCATGGAGAGACATTTGGAAAATTGTTTTCCGAATTGCCCCGACGCCCCGCGCAACGACGACCCCAACGGTTACAACTCCCGACTCATCACCCCCTATTTCGCCCATTACACCATGCCGCTTCTGATCGAGGCGGGGCGGATGGATTTTGTGCTCGATCAGTTCCGGAAATGTTGGGGTGGCTTCATGCTGGAAGAAGGGCGCACGACCTGGGTCGAGGTATTCGACACCCGCTGGACGCATTGCCACCAGTGGAGCGGTTGCCCGACCTGGTTGTTGAGCCGATATGTGCTCGGGCTGCACCCCGCGTTTCAGTCCGAGATCGGCCTCTTTGATTTCCGCTTTGAACCCGGCTCGCTCCACCAAGCCTCGGGGCGAATTCCTCACCCGCTAGGCGGCTGGATCGAAATTCAATGGCATCGGGATGGCGGTGCAAGTCTCTTTACGATTGATTCTCCCACTCCTTTGCGACTGCGTTTCCCGTCCGGGAAAATTGAGGAGATGCAGGGTTCTTATACTTTTTCCCACCCAATCTCACGGTAGAGAGACAAAAACGATGAAACGGACAATGAAGACAACGGCGACACTGACCCTCTCGGCCCCTCGACTTTTGTGCGGTATGAATCATTATTGTCTCATGGCCTTCTGGGCGGCTGCAGTTGCCTTGGCGGCCCTGGCACCCAATGTCCAGGGTGGGGATAACCTCCAGCCAGCGAAGCCGGTCTTCCCCTCGGATGCCTACGCCCGCCCGGATGCCGATTATCTGCCGGTCTTCGAGACGCTGTGCGGGGTTCAGCCCGGCCTGTCGAATCCTCTCGAGCGTGCCCAAAAGTTTGCCAAACATCGTTTCGAACTCATCGAGAAAAACGGACGTTCCGCTGCGGAATGGGAGTTCCAGTTCGACCGTCTTCCTATTCCTCCGGCCATCTTGACGGTTGATGAGCGGCTGAGCCGTATTCCCGGGAAAGTGGAGGTGACGGTCGAGAACCGTGGAAATGCGCCGATCGAGATCGCCTGCCAGATCAGCGAGGTATCGTGGTGGACCGACGTCAGCCGCAAGCCGGAAAGCGCGCACACGGTGGGAGTTCCCGCCATTCCTCCCGGGGAGTCGAAGAAGGTGGTGTTGACTTTCGACGCCGAATCCCGTGCCCAGAGCCTCAGCCAGCCGGTCACGCTCTCTCTCTTCATTCGGGATCCCCAGCCCGGCACGACTTACCGGGCGGTCTTCTCCGACTTAACGGTTCATTACCCGCCCGATAGCCGTCAAGCGTCAATACCGCCGGAGACCAAAGGCACTGCAGGGGAGGAAATTCAGTTCCCGATCGAGGCGGAAGGCGTGAAAGCCGGCGAGCGCCTTGATCTCCAGGTGCAGGACGGGCGTTGGGTGTTGTGGAGGGTCCGACTGACCGGAGACGAAGTCGAATCTCTGGCGAAGGATCGGAAAGTGACTATCAAGCGCAGCGTGCCGCCCCGCCTTCCGGGCCGCGAATACTCTCTGTCATTGATCGGCCCGCAAGGCCGGTTTACCTCTGCACCCGCGGCCCTGGCCGTCGTGAATCGTGCCCGGCCCGGTTTTCCGGAGATGCAGGTGAAGCAAAAGGGCGGGCTGCCCACCTTTTTCAAGAATGGCAAACCGATGGCCTGGAGCGGATACGCGTCGTATGATTTCCATCCGGGCAACGTGACCCAGTTCGGCCGGCACGGCGCGAACACCTTCGCGCTCGTGGCGAACGCCGGAAGGCACGTTCACAACGTGAATTGGCCGACGTGGCAGGATGACGGCAGCTTCGATTTCCGCGAGCTGGACGAGTTCGCCACGCTGGCGATGTCGGCGAACCCCGACGCGAATCTTCTCATTCGGGTTTCCCTCGGTCTGCCTCCCAAATGGTTCCGGCAACACCCGGATTCCCGGGTTGTCGTGCGCGAGGGCGACAAGGAGGCGATCTGGGAAGAGACCGGCGGGATCGTGCCGACCTTCGTCTCGGAAGCCTGGCGGAAGCAGCAGGCTGAGAACCTCCGCCGGTTGATCGAGTATATTCGCTCCCAGCCGTGGGCCGATCGCGTCGCGGGGTTTTACCTGATGGGCGGCGGCACGGAAGAGTGGTTTGCCTGGGGGAGCACCTACAACCAGGCTGGCGACTACTCGCCGGTCCAGCAGGAGGCCTTCCGTAGCTGGTGCGGGCGTCGTGGCCTCGACGTGGGAGGCATGCCCGCTCCCGGGGAACGCATGGCTCGCGGCGCAGATTTTTTCCCGGATACAGAGGCCGGGCGCAGAGCCGCCGCGTATCAGCAGTTCATCAACGAAACGACCGCGGAGACACTCAATCTCTTCATCGACGAAACCAAGAAAGCCGCCCCGCATTCCCTGGTCGGGGTATTTTACGGTTATGTCATCCAGTGCGCCGGTGAGCCACGGCAGAGCTCGAGCGGACACTTCATGGTGCGCCGACTCCTCGACAATCCGAATCTGGATTTTCTCACCAGTGTGCCTCTTCACCACTTCCGCACAATCCCTGATGCCTTGGAGGCGGCCTTTGTTTCACAGGGAGGAGCCACCGGAAGCGTGCAGCTCGCGGGCAAGAGTTATGTCGATGATAACGATATGTTCTCCTGGCTCCATGGTGGTGGGTGGCACACCCTTTTCGATTCCTCGAATCCCCGCGCTGGAGCCATCACCATGCATCGGCGCGTGCTGGCCGAGGACGTGGTCAACGGGATCAGCCGCTTTTGGTTTTCGCTGCTCGCCAGTTGGCATGACGACGAGGCGTTGCAGCGGGAGTTTGCCTTCGAGCACCGCATTCAGTCCGAGTCGCTTTCCTGGGATCGGACACCCTGTCCGGAGATCGCCTTGCTGGTCGATGATACCAGCTTCGACTGGATCACGCCGTTCTCCAATTACTTCCGCCACTGCAATACGGAGTTCGTTTACGCGCTCGCCAAGACCGGCTCACCGGTGCGGGTCTATCTGCTTTCCGATGCCGACCGGCTCCCCGGAAGCGTAAAATTTGTGGTGGTGTCCAACGCCGTGGCGGCGAAGCCTGCCGACCTGGCCAAGCTTTCCGCCCTGTTGGAGAAGGGCGGACGAACCATCCTGGTGACCGGCCCCGTTGGGCTGATAAATCCCGAAACGCAGGCCAGGGATTTGATGGCGCCCGCAAGAATCCTGGGACTTCCCCTGGAGGTCAAAGAGGGAGCGCAGACCGGCGTTCTGAAGGAGGTCTCCAGCAGCATGGTCCTGGTGGACATGACGAAGATTCCGGATTGGGCCCGGTCGATGGGCATGGAAACGGCCGGGACCGTCAGTCCGTTCACCATTTCGACCCAGCCCGGCTGGGCGGTTTACAGCTCGGAGAGCAAGTTTTCCGCCGGCGCGGAGCGCCCGCTGAAGGACGGAGGCAAACTTTTGTGGGCGGCGTTGCCGGTGAACAACATCGAAGTGCTACGGAAACTGGTGGAAACCTCGGGAGCCCATTGTTATGCCCCAACGGGCTACGTGGTGAATGCCGCCGCCGGAGTTGTGGCCGTCACCGCTCCCCGGGAAGGAAGTGTGACCTTGAAGTTTCCCCAAAACGCCAGATGGAAGGATGTGCTGGATGCCTCGGAGTATTCCGGCGCGGAATTCTCCTGTGACTTTACGAAAGGGCAGACGCGCCTCTTCGTGCGAGCTCAGGCAGAGGTTACGAAGCACAAATAGACCCACAGAAAATATCAATCCCATTCTCTGACTGTATTACCATGCCATTAGAAGATCTATCCTCCAAAGTCCGCACATCTCCTAAAATTCCCCTAGGGAAAAAGCTATTGTGGGGCGCAGGAGGCGCAGCCGATAACATTTTCTATAACGGAATGGCAACCCTCGTACTGCCGATCTTCAATGTTGGGCTGGGAGTGGATGCCGTAAAGATTGGGCTTGCCATGGGTATCCCTCGTCTGCTGGATGCTCTGACCGATCCTTTGATCGGTAATCTCTCCGACAACACGCGTTCACGCTGGGGGCGTCGTCGCCCTTATATTTTTTTCGGCGCGGTGATGGCCGGCACCCTGCTGGCAGTGTTGTTCAACCCCATCAAAGGGCTGTCTCACGAGGGCCTCTTCTGGTGGTTTCTCATCGTTGCCAGCCTGTTCTACGTGGCTTACGCGGTTTTCGTAATCCCCTACTCGGCGATGGGGCTGGAAATGACCTCGGACTACAATGAGAGAACCCGGGTGCTCGCTTGGAGGCCCTACATGGGACTTCTGGTTGGGCTCGGGATTCCGTGGCTTTATAAGCTGTGTTTTATTCTTGGAGATACCGAGGCGGAAGGAGCTCGCAAGGTAGCAGTGATCATGGGGGTATTGGCGATCGGACTCGGCATCCTGCCTGCTCTCTTCATTAAGGAGAACGTTCCGCAAACAACGAGCCCCCACATGCCACTTTTACACGCACTGAAAGTCACATTTTCTAACAGCTCGTTTCTATTGTTGAGCGCTTCGACTCTGTGCATCCTGCTGGGGATATTTTTGTCTTCTCCGCTAGGGCTCTATGTCTCGATCTACTACGTCTTCGGCGGTGATAAGGAGTTGGCTTCGATGTTGGGAGGATGGTCTGGGATGGCAGCGATGGCGGCGGGATTCGCAGGACTGCCCGTGGCGACATGGCTCGCCAAGTGCCTTGGCAAACGTCATGCCGCACTCGCCCTGCTCCTGCTCGGATTGCTGAGCGTTCCTCTCACATGGTGGATGTTCACTCCAGCGAATCCTTGGCTTCAGATTGTCCCTGGTTTTATCTTCGGGCTGGCGATCAACGGCTGTTTCCTCATTGGCGTTTCAATGCTTGGCGATGTATGTGATGCTGACGAACTTAAGACTGGGCACCGCCGCGAGGGCATATACAGCGCCTCACTGGAATTCGGAAAAAAATGTGCAATCGCCCTATCAACCATCGTGGTGGGCTATCTCCTTCTCGCAGTCGGTTTTGACGAAAAGGCCGCAATGCAGTCCGTCCAAACCACCACTTCTTTGCGTATTGGCTACATGATTGTCCTCGGAGTGCCGATGATGCTTGCCAGCGTATTTATTTACTTCTTTCCAATCACCCATCAACGAGCCATGGAAAATCGCCGCCTGCTTGACGAACGCGTCGCCGCCACACTTTCTAACTGATGAAGTCATCCTTCTGGTCCACGTCCACCCTCGTTCCCGACTCCTTTTCGGTTTTCCGTGGCCGCTTGAGCCCTCGTGGGCAGAGCTTTGCGTCGCCGGTGCCTCGTGATATCAAGTCTGGCTCGATGGCTTCTGCGTTGCCGTTGTCAGAATGATCTCCCATTCTTTTTTTATGTCTCCAACAAATACCATCCCAGCCCGCGCCCAATGGATCGGCGACCGCCAGCGTCCGACCACGGGCGAACCGCCCTGCCCTTATCTGCGCCGTTCATTCCAACTGCCCGGACCGGTCAGGCGCGCCACGCTGACTTGGACCGCGCTCGGCGTGGCCGACCTGTTTCTCAACGGGGAGAAAATCGGCAGCGACTTCCTCATGCCCGGATGGTCGGATTTTCGCGAGCGGGCGCAGGTGCTGGAATACGACGTGACCAAGCTGCTCCTCGCCGGCGAGAACATGCTCGGCGCGATCCTCGGGGACGGTTGGTATACGGGCACGTTGCTCTGGAAAAACGAGCGCAACCACTACGGCACGCATCCGCAGTTGCTCGCGCGTCTCGATGTCGAGTTGC
>Ga0194058_10000862_pt1 | contig 15051 bp, 12 predicted proteins | sample SepL4417m_MetaG_FD_155490 | JGI IMG/M metagenome (GOLD analysis project Ga0194058, IMG submission 155490) | Anoxic zone freshwater microbial communities from boreal shield lake in IISD Experimental Lakes Area, Ontario, Canada - Sep2016-L442-17m | ecosystem: Environmental > Aquatic > Freshwater... | reverse complement strand
CAATTGACAGGATGGTGTTTGATGAGGCTTTCAGGAAAGCGAGCGAGCTTTAAGTGGCTCCATTACAGGCTTGTACCGTTCGCGCGTGTACCAAACGTGTACCAGCCCGCTATATTGACCGAATTGTGGGCATCCGCCCCACACACAACTACTTGATTTTTCTGGTCGGGACGACTGGATTTGAACCAGCGACCCCTGCATCCCGAATGCAGTGCTCTACCAGGCTGAGCCACGTCCCGACAAACAAATATTACTACCGCTAAAACCTCATGTCCAAGAGTTTTTTGGGCAGCCTCACGAAATAAGAATCAACCGACGGTCTTATGAATTAGGCGTGTCGAATTCCGGCTGCCTCTTGGCCAGTCCTTTGGATTTCAATAGCTGCAGCCTTTTCTTGACAGCTTCCTTGTTCCGATCCTTCAGTACCTCAGCGATCTCTCTGTTGCTCGCAGGCATACTCAAAACAACCAAGTCCTCTCTCAAACTCCAGGCCTTAGTCGAAGTGTTCCTCTTGAGAGTCATGAGAACCTTTAGTTCCCTAGGCGTGAATTGTCTGAGAAGGGCATGACTATCCTTTATGCAGTCCAGTCTGATCTTCAGACTGTCAAGCTGAGTCGGCGAGGTCGACAGAGGGTCTTCCGGGACAATGTCCGCTGACGCGTCGTCCGCCAGCCAGGGATCAAATTCCTTGGTGTCTGTCCACCAGTGCGTCTCAGGCTCAGCCTTAAGTTCATCCGGCAATTTTTTGTCGAAAGTACGATCCTCGTCAACCACGATAAACCTCTAAAAATATGAAGCGACGATATGTCGATGAAGATAGATTCTTCTGAAATGCATTGATACCGTTCGATTTTGTCAGATTGATATTGACAGGCAGGCGGGGACGCCTGTCACCTCGAAACCTTTCTTGTTGCCTTCTTTACCTCTTTGACACCGATGCCATACGGATTGCCTACCGCAGAATCGGGCGGCAACTCCAAACCACCGGATAAAGCTCAAATCTCTCTCACATCTCCAATTTGGTCAAAACGGACTGATTAATTAGAAAAAAACACGCTCAAACTCAGCAGGAATTTCTCAGTATGAATAGTGGATTACCACTTTTGTCCGTCTACCATAATGAAGGACCGAGCACCTGGACCGACATGGCCTGTCGATTCTTAGCCGAACCGTTTAGCCCCAACAACCGGGTAAGACCAACGGAATCGGAGGCACTTCGACCAGGCGGCCTAAGTGCGTTAAGGTTTTCTGCGGAGGGCAACTCACTGTCATTCCTGGTGAATACGGCCACAGGTCTTGCGGCCCTTGCTTCCTCCCGTTCGATGCGGGGGGAAATAGTCCTTTTCTCCTGCTGACCAGTGTCGGCGTACGATATCTGATTAATGGCGTTTCCGTTCAGGTCTAACTGCGTGGCGTTGCTATTGGCGTATCCGTTCCAACTCTGTTCGCCGGAACCGGCATTGGCTTGCGATCCACCGAGGTAATATCCGGAGCCTCCTGACCAGGAGTCATCACCTCCGTCACATCACTGCGCGCCGACAGGATAAGAGAAGGCAACCGTCAGAACAAGTGTGATCAGAGATGTTCTACATAGGCTCTTGGCAACCATATAACCCTCGCATGATTGAATTAGACGAAAAAATTCCACTTAGCTTACTACTTTGCACTCCCTTTGTCATCTCTTTTATGTTGACATCAACTTCACAGGAATCGACGATTCTAAATTCTGATCTTGAAGAACTTTCGCTTACCTACCTGAAGAGTCATCACACTTGACCCGATTTCGATTTCCATGGCAGGATCGGAAATTTTTTGCCCATCCAATTTCACAGCTCCCTGTGTGACCAGTCTTCGGGCTTCCGCCCGTGAGATGGACGCACAAATAGAAGCGATTTCGTATATCTGCATCCTGGCTTGACTCATACATTTCAGCGGGATTTCATCAGGAATCTCTTTTCTCTGGACAACCTTCTCGAAATGTTCCTCGGCTTGCCTGGCGGCCGCATCAGTGTGATATTCGGCTACTATGCTGCGAGCAAGAGCTTTTTTTATCTGCATCGGATGGAGAGGATCCTCCATGTCCCTGTGTTCATCGACGACCTTGAGAGCCTTTCCGTAACGCTGGATTATCTCTGGACTCACATCAGTCAACAAGGTGAAATATTTTACAATTAGATCATCCTGTATGGACATGGTCTTTCCGAACATATCTTCGGGCGTGTCGTCCACTGCAATGTAGTTTCGTTCAGTCTTGCTCATTTTCTTGGATCCGTCGAGACCCTCGATGAGCGGTGTCATAAGCACAATTTGCGGTTCCTGCCCGTACTGAATCTGCATGTCTCGGCCTGCAAGCAGGTTGAATTTCTGGTCGGTTCCGCCCAGCTCCACATCGCACTGAAGCGCCACTGAATCATATCCCTGCATCAGTGGATAGAGGAATTCCGTGATCGAGATAGGGCTGCCATCCTTATAGCGTTTTTCAAAATCGTTTCGCTCAAGCATTCGTGCCACAGTGGAGCGGTAGGCGAGGTCCAGGCAATCGGCGAAAGACATGGAGTCGAACCACTCACCGTTGCTGCGCAGTTCAGTCCTTCCCTCGTCAAGGATCTTGAAAACCTGTTGTTTGAATGTCTTGGCGTGTTCCCAGACCTGTTCCTTAGTGAGTCTGACCCTTGATTCGGCCCGTTCAGTGGGGTCGCCAATCCTGGCGGTAAAGTCCCCGACCAGAAAGATAGCCGTATGCCCGAGTTGTTGAAAGTGCCTGAGCTTGCGGATAGTGACCATGTGTCCCAAATGAATGTCCGAAGCCGTTGGATCCACCCCCAATTTAACTCGGATGGGTGTTCCTGTTTCAATACTTTTTGTGAGACGTCTGCGGAGTTCATCCTCGTTTATGATCTCTTCGACACCCCTCATAATATACTTTACTTGGGTTTCAACGTCGGAAAACAACATCCTACAGCCTTTCCTCCAACCTTGTTCTTCTCACAGGCGAGCGACCGAAATCTATCTAAGAAGGATTCACGTTCCAATGTACACGTCACGCCAAATCCAATCCATCATATATTGCTTTCTTGCCGGCCTGTTACGCTCGTTGCAAGTGCAAAAAAAATTCTCTGTTACCTTTGGGACCTCGTACCGGACTTTCTATTTGAGCAAGTACCAGAAAACCACAGTTTTCTGCGGCCGTCCTGGCCTTTTCCACTGCTTCCAAAATCTTGCTCTCGTCTCTTACCACTCCACCTTTTCCAACATGTTCCCTGCCTGCCTCGAACTGAGGCTTCACCAGCGGTACCAACCATCCTTTCTCGGGAATGATTTCACTGAATTTTTGGAACACGAGTTTCAAGGAAATGAAGGAGAGATCGGCTACCGCTGCATCCACATGGCCCGGGAGTGATCCTGCGTCCACGTACCGAATGTTGGTCCGCTCCATAACCGTCACTCTTTCATCCGTACGAATTCGCCAGTCGAGCTGACCGTAACCGACGTCAAGACAGATTACTTTCCGGGCACCTCTTTGGAGCAGGCAATGTGTGAATCCGCCCGTGGAAGCTCCTGCATCCAACAACACCAGTCCTTTCGGGTCCAATTTGAACGCGTCGAGAGCAGCCTCCAGCTTGATGCCTCCACGACTCACATAAGGTATGCCCTCTTTTAGCGATAAGGCAGCTACACTCGACACCTCTTTGCCTGGTTTGTCAATCCTGACGCCATCCACCGTGACTTTTCCAGCCATGATAAGAGCACCGGCTCGTCGCCGCGAAGGCACCAATCCCTTCTCGAAAAGGAGAACGTCAAGACGTTTCTTTGAACTGCGAATATCCATGGAGAAAGTTCATCCGGCAGGCAGACTTCAGGAACCCGGCATGATGGTGAAATCCAACACGTCGACTATGCTGAAACCGTAATAAAGGTAAACGGAACCACTACCAAGAAAGTCTCGAGGATTATGCACGGTAAAATGGTACGAGTACTGGCCTGAACGACTAATCAGGTGGACCGTTTCCTCATATTGCCTGGAATCCGGCAGCTTGATCACAAATTTCAATGGCACCTCAGGTTGGGATGCGTTGTAAGAAAAACGGACCATAAGGGTGAGCTTGTCCCCGAAAAGTTCGGCGTTGAAGGAACGACCATTGCCTATAAAAGTCATTTGGTTATCCTTCAAAACTGCGGGACCGAATTGCAGATCGTAAATGGATACTCTTCCAGGCATTTCCCACGAAAACCTGCCTGCGTCTTCAGTAACGCCGACCCCTTTTACGTCCGACTCCTTGGCGCTGGAAAAGGGCGCCCCAAAGTACATACCGGCCACAAGCAGGAATAGCCCCGACAAGATCAGATGACGGCACAAAAACCCCCGAGGAAATCTCAACTCTCTGTCTTCCGTCGCCGTCCCGAACATCATGCTCCCCACCACTTGGGTTTTATCGGCTCAGGAGTAACCTCCGAAGCACCGCTGGATCCTCGTCGGCCCCAGCCATCTGTTGTTTGTTGAGCGAATCCATTGGTCGGCTTCGTGATTACTTCCATAGGCGAGGATTCTTTTCCGCTCTTTGCGCCTGAGATCAAATCCAAGAGTTGTTCACCGGGAAGGGGTGCGGGTGCTCTTTCTCTTTCACCTAATTGTTTCTTGGCCTTTGACCCCATTGAGCTGAATAGCCAGGACAAAAGAAGTATTAATACAAGGGGAATCAAGCTATAGATCACGTTCTCCAGATTGTCCATGTTTGTTTTACTCCCAAGCATCCGAAGCAGTTCGTTTCAGCAATAATAATGCCACAAGATAATGCCGGCTTCAATTATATTATTCATATACAACAATTTTGGGCGAGAACTTGAAAAGATGGTCGGTCAAACGTAGACTGACGCCGACTTGCGTTCAAATGGTGAATTAGCGGAGACTCTTCGGGCCTGCCGTCGTATGTCCGAAGCGAACTTCATCTGTTGATGTGTGTAGCGGAATATACATGCCCTCGGGCTTCCTGGTTTCAAGGCAAATCCGAGAGAGTTGTAACATGGCCGCACAATATCTTATGCCGCACTAACAGCTTTTTCTTGCGATCGACAGGATAATGGTTTACGCTTATGATTACATAAGGTTGCAAGGACCTGGGAATAACAGTGGAAGTCAAGGAACTTATCAGACAGATTGGCCGTCTAGAACCGCTAAATCCATATCAGGCGGCCGGCATGACCGCGGTTATCAACCAAAGCGGCATCCCTCTGGGGACTGATTCCCAGTTAGATGTGGAAGGTTTGAGCAGTGTCATGATGGTCCTGGACCGGACCGGCGAGGAGGCGGCCCCGTACCTGATAGGCCTCAGACACTCTGATAAAACGCTGACCTTGTTTCTGAAATTCCCTAGACAATCGCTAGATGAACTAACGTATCTGACATCCTTCAAAGGAAGACGGCAGGCTATTCGCGACACCATGATCCCGGTGGTATATGAGATTCCCAACTGGCTCGACCTGGTTCGGGTACTATCTCGATATTTTCTTGAAAGAGATGAAGACTCTCTTGACGGACATATTGAGAAGATAATGGAGATCATCATCAGTTTTTTGTTCGCTTCAGTAGCCCAGCCATTTGACGCGAGTGCCCGGGCTGAAGGAGAGTATGCTTTATGCCGTTTGGTGGAAAGTATTCTCAACCTGTCTCCGGAGAACCAACTTGACTCATACCTGGCCTTCGTAAAGAAAAGTCTGGAATTCCTTGTTAACAATCCTTTTCGCAAATCCATTAACTCCTTTGACCGTCGTGTTCTGGAGATCTCACTGATCCGATCTGCTTTAAAGAAGCGTGACGGGGACATCGGTAATTTGATTACTCCTCTTCTGAATACGATGGCCTCACAGGCGTTACTGACGGCCCTGGACGAGATGAACCCATGTCCTCGCGAAATTGTTGAACGATTGGAACAAGCCACGGCCGAAGAGGACTTTCCAGAGAGAGACCGTTTCGCCAAAGAGATTCTCCAAAGGATAAACAGTCACGGGCAGGACCAAATCGAGAAGTTCAAGCGTATATATGCTTTGGCCGTAGACGGTGGTGAACAAATCGCGCAAGCGGAACTTACCGAAGGTATTACGTTCATCAAGAGCCTTGGGGATGAATGGCAGGGAATTCTCGGCTCCTTCATGAACATGATTGATGTGATTCCTCCGAGAGTTCAGGAGTCGTTTTCAGATGTCCTGGCTATTCAAATCCTTGAGATAGACAGGCCGGAAGTCAAACAACTGCTCATCGACGGCCTGTGCGGCATCGTGGTCCGCCTTGAAAAAACACGTAAGAAAGCATCGAGAGATCTTGTAAACACTCTTGCCGAATTTTTCCTGGATAGAATTAACTCGTCCGGCGACACGGGCCAAGCTTTGTCGGCTCTAAGAGCACTGGAGGCTCTCGGCGTGACATTTGGAACGGCCAACTATTTTCTGATGGCGCAGGAACTCATGGAGCATCTCGTGCGGCGACCCTTGATTCCTCCCAGGGAAAAGAAATACACGATTGAAGACGACGATACGGGTGAACCACTGGTGCTGGCCGAGGAGGCCGGTACAAATGAGAGTCATGTGATGCACATCAAAAGCCTTATGGCTATAATAGCCTCTAATCCTAGAATCATGCATCGGCTCATTCCATATTTAATCGTTCAGATCGAAATAGGACAAGTGCAGCTATGTGACGAGGATTTGATCCAGATATGGATTTCCAGGCTTTTGAGAGCGAATTCCTCTGTGATGCATTTTCTGATTCGAACGCTCATAAAGGCCTTACCTTACTCTTTCAAAGAGATCGGCCCACTGGACACGCTCCGGCTCACTGCTGCGGGACTCGCGAGAGAACTTGCGAACAGAGGAATAAAGCCTATAGGCAACTTCCTGGGTAAACTCCGTGGGGACATCCATTGGAGGGGCAGCATAGAGAATCTGTACTTCTGTCAAGGGATAGCGAAATACCTTGCTACCGGGCAACGAGAGTTCATTGCAGAATGGATGCCGACCGAATCAATGCCTTATTTGGATATGACGAACTGGTGTTCGCCTGTTGAGGCAGAGGGCATCATGGACCTGTGCCGCCAAGTATTTCATGATTACAGTCTGGACCCGGAACAAAAAGATGGAATGGCGAGGTTGGCATCCGTCGATACGGCAGTATATCGAAACTCATCCAAATGGCCGGAATTTTCACGCCGGGTAGTCCTGGACATGATTGAATTGGTCAAAGGTCTTCACAGTAAATATTTTGTTGACCGCCAATCCGTTTCAGGCTCAACAGTCGACGAGGATCTTGAAAGACTTGACCGAATAATTCTCGAAAGGCAGCGCACAAAAGAAAAACTTTTGACTCCGGATATCCGAGAGCCCTTTCCCAAAGCGGTAACTCTCACGGAGGGAACGGATGACTGGGCTAAGGAATTGGATAGAATTGGCCAGGAACAACCTGGAACGCCGATCATATTAAGGGCAAAAAAAGCTGGACACGCTTATGCTCAAAAGGCCACGTACATCGAGGAACGTTTTGAGGCTTTCAACAAGGACCTCGGCATGGAGGCGCAGCAGGAAACTCTTGCCACGAGTATCAACAACACACACTTCGAACTTATAACCCTGGAAAATCTCCCCGTGGCTCTAACTTTTCTGGATTACCTGGTGCGTGGAATATCTGTAAATGGCCATTCCAGCCACTACCTTGAGCAGGCTGGCAGCGATCTCCGCAAATCCGGAGAACTCGGTCTCACCTTCGATAAAGTGCGTGACTTGCTGAAAGTTATTAAAAAGGAACTGGACGACGTTCACACCCTTTACAGGTCGCGCTTCGAAGAACCTTTCGACAACTTCCTTGCGGTTTGCCCTATGGATAGACTTCCTAGAAAGCTCAAAGACTTGACAACCCTCAAAAGAATTCCAGACACTGATTTTTTCAAAAATTATCTTAAGACACTGTACGTCTCAGACCTTCAGGCCAGGGACGGAAATCTGAGAGTCTTAGAGACGTTCATAGACAAGGTGGAACTCTTCTTGAACCAGCGCCTTGCAGAGTCCGGCAGAATGGTTCGTGGAAGCAGCGAACTGAAGGGCACGCCTGTTCCTTTCTACTTTCCCAGCCAGGAGGAGCTATCACCGTGCAAGATAGGACAGAAGGCATCGTTGCTGCAATTTGCCGAAAACACGCCTCCGTACTTTGTTATCACCACGGATCAACCTCTCATGAATGCCGAGGAAATGGCTTCCGATCGCAACTTTCGCGATAGTTTGGCGGCAGCGGTCCATCAGCTTGGGAAAGTGTGGCGAAGATCGCTGGGGGATCCATCCGACCCGGCTCTTTTCTCAGTGCGATCGGGAGCGCGAATATCCATGCCCGGAATGATGACTACCATCATGAACGTAGGCATAAATGACGAGATCGCAGTAGGTCTCGCCAAGAAAGTTGGGACATGGTTTGCTTACGACTGCTATCGCCGTTTTTTACAGGAGTTCGCTCAGTCGGTCTTTGGAGTGGAACGGGATGAATTCCAGGAATTAATAGATGAAGGTAAGGCGAAGTTCAAGGTCTTGCGCAAAGCGTCAATGAGTGCGGAACAGATGAAGAGCCTGGCTTTTGATTATAAAAGCCGGGTAGCACAATTGGCGCCTGAGGCAATCGATCTGCTGGATAGCGGCCAGTTCCTCGAAATACTCTTCCGTTGCGCAGTAGCTGTCCTCCACTCCTTTGAAAGTCAGGCAGCCTGCAAGTACAGGGAGGCCGCAGGTATCGACGGCAATTGGCGCACCTCAGTGATTATCCAGGCCATGGTTTACGGGAACATGGAACTGGACTCCTCGGGAACAGGCGTGGTCTCTTACAATCCGTTCACGATGGACCTGAGAGGGGATTTCGCCCAAGGTGACCAAGGCACAGATGTGGTCGATGGAAAGGTGGTCACAATCCCGGTTTACGATCCGTGGAAAGCCGCGGAATGCCTGGCGTCGCAGATGCCGCGAGCATGGAAGCATCTGCATTCGATCCTTTTTAAGACTGCTGAGCGTCTCCACTTCGACACCCGTCTCGAATACACTATCGAAAAAGGCAAGGTCTTTATCCTTCAGATTCGCAAGGACAGGGAGCGCAAAGAACGAACCCCATCCCTACAGGCATTCGGATATCGTGTGATTGCTCAGGGCACGGGAGTTTCGGGGAAGATATTTCGAGGAATCATGGTCACTGACCGCAACCAGATCGCTCCTTTCAGACACATCAACAAAGCCCAGTCAATTATAGAAGCCATGAATGACAATCTTCCCGAATTGCATAAGCTGGATGGATTCATTTTCGTTGTAAACGATCCGATCCCGGAAGAGATAATGGAAGAGGTTTTCTCCTTGCCGGTGCCGACGGCCCTGGTTAGTCGGCTGGGCGGTGGTGCAGCACACGCTGCGGATGTGTCCAAGTCGCTGGGAAAGGTCTATGTCGGTCAGGTCAGACAGATAGAAAAGTTTTCGGGCAAGCCCGAATCTGTCAGGTTTACCGATCTGGATGTGGTTGTAGGTAGCAAGATGGTAATCCATGGTCAGACAGGAGAAATAGCTTTGTACTAGAAAATTTGGTTACATGAGAGGCCGACACAGGTAAAAATCGAGTTGATCAGTGGCTTTTTGTGGGTCCTTGTGCTATAAAACCAAACTCCTACAACAGGGAGACAAGGCCATGATCAGACATTTTAAGACCTGTGCCCTTCTGATACTTTTTATACTGGCAGAACTTGTGATTTACCAACGAACGATGGCTCAGGATTTTCCGTACATTGCCCCTGAAGCCCCTGAGTTTGACAGTCGCGGGAACCCCATGGAAAGAACCTCTCAAAAACCTTTCTCAACGGGAAGGCAGTTGGAACGGCATCCTACCGCAACCGGTAATTTCATGAGGAGTGAGACCCTTCCGCTGCAACTGGACCGATTTCACGAGGAGTCGAGCACGGCTACAGGCTCATTGTCTTCACCCCAAGCCCCTATTTACTCCAGGGCGCCTGAAAGCCCATCCAAACCCTCGGGCCCAATGTCTTTCCCAGAGTCCCCAGGTAATAATGCCGCCAGGGTCCGGCCCCCAGCCGCAGCTTCACCGTCGCCAGGGACGTCCTTTCAGCCCCAGGAACGTTCAGACTGTTCCGAGTATCCCATTCTCCTGGCTGGAGCCCGTTCGGAAAACGAAATGCAGTTTAATGCGAGACGCTATCTAACATGTCTTATGCAAAATGGTTGGAGCATGGACCAGGCGCGGCAGCAAGTGATTAATACTATTGAGAGTGCAGCCAGGGTAGCCCGCTGAAAGAATCCCAGTGCCGGCTTGAAGTTCTGTACGATCATAACCATTTAAGAGCGGAAACTGAACCCCAAATGACCGGCCCAAGAGTCACTGTTCTGATGTCCGTTTACAATGGCCTAACATATCTGGCAGAGGCTGTAAAAAGTATTCTTGAGCAGAGTTTTAGTGACTTCGAGTTCCTCGTCATAAATGACGGCTCAACCGAACCGTTAGACACAGTACTCCAAGATTTTGACGACGCCCGAATTGTGTTGCTCAATCATGAAAACATAGGACTAACTCGTTCGCTAAACAGAGGACTCAGGTTGGCGCGAGGCAAGTACGTGGCGAGGATGGACGCTGACGATATCAGTCTTCCGGGAAGGCTGGAGGCTCAGATCAGGGCCTTTGAAGACGATCCTCATCTCGATTTGGTCGGTTGTTTCTTTGATGTGATCGATGAACAAGGGTATCTCATTGAAAAAAAGAAGTTGATTGTAGATCATATTTATAGACTCTGGCGATTGCAGTTCCATAACAACTACGGTCATGGTTCGGTCATGTTCAGAAATAAATCGATTTTAAGTGCAGGTGGTTACGATGAAAACCTCCTTTATGCACAGGACTTCGACCTCTGGTCCAGAATTTCAAAAAGAGACAACACAAAAATTATTCCTCAGGTTTACTATCAGTATCGGATGATTCGCCAAGGTTCACAGTCGTCGGTGAGCCATTACGAAACTCAACTGGCAAATGCCGTAAGAATCAGTAACAAGAGTCTCAAGACCTGTAGTCCAACTCTGAGCGAGACGGACTGCGAGGAGGTCAGGGCGGCGTACTGGAGATTCCAACGAACAAACATTTCAGTCAATGGATTGTCATTGTTGCCGGAAACACTGGAAGGTTTCTGCGGTAGGTTTGGCGTTGAAGGCTTTGATAAGTCACGACTCGTCAGAATGGTCGCTGCGGATGCCATCGAAGAATTGCATAGAGACCGCACCCTGGCGGCCCAAGATCGAACCGCCATGATCAAAAAGTTCAGCCGCTTGTATCAATTACACGGAGGCATTGGCTAAAGATCGGATTTCAAGTTGAGGACCTTGGTGGGTAGCAACATTTTACTTGAATTCTAAATACGTAATCCCTATTATTCAAATGATTGGCACGACTTGTTCGTCCAATGAACTCATATTCGATAATTAAAGTTTCAACGGACGGAAGACCAAATTGTGATACGGTAATCCTAAGTATTGGCACGGTGTTTCAGAAGTTAGGCGGAATAGTATAAGTGGTTGTAGTTTGTTTTCTGTTGCCGGACGGCAAGATGACCGTTCGTCAAATGTTTATTGACCAGTTCAAACTGTTTGTTGTGTTGAAACCTTCTTTGCAAATAAGAGAACAAAATTTGGTCTCAACAGATGATTATAGATGAGGCGGGTTTTCCGGGAGGACACGAATGGGTGGAGCAAAACTGGGTGGCAGGGTAGGGGATTCTTTCAGACGTTTTTTTTCGGCCGCTCCTAAGAAAGAACTACAGAAACTGGAGTTGCAGGTCGAACTGCTTCGTCAAGAGGTGCAAGCCCTCAGAACTGTTGGCCGTCGTCAGGCCGGTACACGCGAAGAGGCTTCGGGAGGCGAGGTTGACGGGGCGCACAGCCGAGAGATCGATTTGTTGAAGCAAGAAATCGATATTCTACGCAACGAACTTCAGGAGGACATAGCAGCGATTCACAGGCTTGAGATCTTGACTTTGAGCCGACGAATAGAATTGCTGGACGACTTTGGGAAAGCCCTTCCTCCTACTGTGCCGGGGAGAACCAGGCGATCAACCAAGACGAAGGGATTCTCCTTTGGCATAATTACCAACGGGAACCGCCCCGAAAAGCTCGTAAGTCTAATCGAATCCATAGACGCTCAGAGGCTGCACCCGGATTGCTACGAAATAATGGTTGCAGGATCTGTCGATTGTCTCAAGGGGTATGAGAGAATTCGACGAATTCCCATGTACAGAGAGGCTTCGGAGGGCAGATTGGGGGCAATGCGTAATGCTCTTGCAGGGTCGGCGAGGTTCAACAAATTCGTGAGCTTAGATGATGATTTCCTGCTCCATCCACTATGGGCTGAAGCAATGGATGAAATTCAGGGCGATTTTGATATAGCGACTGGAATTATTTTGAATCCGGACTTGTCAAGATACTGCGATTGGGTAAACATTATTGAAGACTACACGTTTCTCCGCGCATATCACGAGACTTTCGACAGGTGCCAATACGTGACAGGCGGGTACGGGATTTACAAGGATTTTATCTTCGAGGAACATTCATGGAATGATGAACTCGGCTTTTATCAAGGGGAAGATGTTTCTTTTTCCAGACGATTGTTCGACGCGGGCTTCCAATTGAAGTTCATTCCCAAGGCGATTGTAATGCACGATGATGAACGTTACCGCCAAAAGGGGTATGGTGTAATCCGCCTTAAATCAGCCGAGCAGCTTGAAGACGCTGAGAGAATTGGCTTGAAAATGGAGAAACTGTGTCCCAGGACTCTCACCTAGACGATTCGTGCTCGTAGTAGTTACCACGAAAGGCCCTAGCAATATCTTCAGGCGCCTACAGAGCCGGACTCCAGACAAATTTTTCATTGGCGCACACTTTCTCAACAGGGCATGGAGTTTGAGATGACCTTACTCGCTGTCGTAGTCTTTATTACGCTCATAGTCTCTTTCCACGCTTCACTCTTTGAGGCCATCGTCTATTCCACGCGGCTGGGAACGCTTGAAGCTTCCAGGGCAGCCGGTAAGAACGAAAGGTTGGCCGAACAGTTCATAGAGATGAAGAAGAAAATTGCAGCGACTATAGCATCGATTCTCATCCTGAACACAGTTGCCAATACCGCAGGAGCTACACTAGCCGGGTTTTACGCCTCGGAAGCCTTCGGTCCTGCGAACGTTCCCCTTTTTTCGGTACTTTTCACTTTGTTGATACTCTTCTTCGGCGAGATTATGCCCAAGACTTTGGGGGCTGTATATTGGCGTCTATTGTGGCCCATGATCGTTTGGCCGCTCAAAACGATTAAGTACCTGATCTATCCTGCAATATTGGTATCCCAAAAATTTGCAAACTTTTTTATTCGGGGGAAAAGCATGCCCTACATCACTGAGGATGAAATCCTTGCAGCGGTTCGCATGGGCGCTAGTGAAGGAGAAATCACTCATGGTGAAAGTGTTCTGGTTCACAATATAATAAACCTTGAAAACAAGTCGGTCCGGGACATTATGACGCCTCGAACCGTGATCTTTTCCCTTGATGCAGAGATGACGGTACGGGAAGCCGTCAAGGCTGTTGACGGAAAAGGCTTCACCAGAGTACCGATTTATAAAGGAGACCGTGAAAATGTAGTGGGCTATGTCATGATACACGATCTGTTCTCCGTCAAAACCCTCGAGAGCCCAGATCTTCAGATAAGGTCAATAGCAAGGCCTATCTCATTTGTCCCCTCAACTAGAGATTCCCTGGCTCTTTTAACCAGTTTTCTCAAGCATCGGAGGCATATAGCGATGGCAGTGGATGAATATGGAGGTATAGCCGGATTAGTGACGCTTGAAGACCTCATTGAGACCCTCCTCGGCAACGAAATAGTGGATGAAACCGATCGGGTGGTAGACCTTCAGGAAAGAGCGCGCTTACACAACCAACAGCGACCCAGCACATGATATAGGCCCCGTGCCCGTCGTAGTTGCTCTCACGATCTCAAATTCGCACGAAGTCTCTCCAGATCGACAACCTTTTGTGAAGCCAAAACGAATGTTTCCTCCCACGGTGGATATAATCCTCCGCTGAGATGGGAATCGCTTTCTTCACCCTGTAGTATCAACACGGAGCATTATGATTCCTTTGGTATCCAGCCATTCAGAAGTCTGAAAATAACTTGAGTCTATCTGGCGATCATTGCACAGGATAGTCTTACATGCCGACCAAAAGGCCGGGGATCTGTTGCTGAAGAACGACATCAAGTCAGGTGCGTCAAGTAGTATTCCCTGACTTAGAAAAACGGGTCCCATCTCCAGGATGAGACTGTTATACAATTTCAAAAAAAAGACCCCATTTGAGGTTTGGGCTTGTTGAGGCCCTCCATGGTGAGTTATCTCGCCTCGCATACTTGCATAGAAGCCGCCCTTCCGGAGGGCTGCTCCTACAAACCCGGGCATGGAGGCGGAAAGCGCCAGGACAGATCCTGCGTTTACGATAGCTGAGTCCACGTCATCGACAGGCTTTCCGTCAAGAAAAATTGTGTTGATCCTGCTGTCGAGGTAATCAGAGCCGAAACCGAATTGCTTGCACAGTATGTCCCGGATAGTGGATCCTAATCGTGCATTGAGCATGAAACCCTGCTGGAGAATCTGGGAGAACGGCTGGATGAGGGGCCTGTTAGATGTGATAAGGATACTGGATGATGTAAGATCGTTATTCCTGGTCAATCGATTGACTCCCTATCTCATGAAGTTCTAATACTCAGACCGAGTGCCAAATGTTAATGATTGCCTCAGCGATGCCCCCTCGCGATCGGATCGCTTTTCGTGCTTACGCTTCTTATGGCCAATTAGCATAACGTGTTTGGCCATGCCAAAGATCATGCTCTCTCGATTCTCATTGTGTAATTTAGGTAGCCATTCCTTTGCACAAAGCCAGGGCGTTTTCGGCGAGCACCTCAATGTTATAGCCCCCTTCCAGGACTGCAAAGAATCTCCCGCCACATTTTACCTC
>Ga0194058_10000855_pt1 | contig 15082 bp, 6 predicted proteins | sample SepL4417m_MetaG_FD_155490 | JGI IMG/M metagenome (GOLD analysis project Ga0194058, IMG submission 155490) | Anoxic zone freshwater microbial communities from boreal shield lake in IISD Experimental Lakes Area, Ontario, Canada - Sep2016-L442-17m | ecosystem: Environmental > Aquatic > Freshwater >... | reverse complement strand
GCTCTCGATCTGAGGCCAACGGTGCGCGAATCCCTCGGGGTGCGTTCGGCGCAGGCGGCAGGCGAGAAGCAGGTCAGGCTGGAGGTCGGGCTGAGCGTGACCGAAGCCGCAGGAAACCCGGAGTCCTACCGGATCATCAGCTTCGAGGACCCCGCGTATGATTATAAAAAATTTGTGCGGCCGGTTTCGGCGAAGGTTCGCAAGGAGGTCGAGGCAAAAGGGGTCGAGGGCTCGATGGCTCCGGAGTTTTCCCGGACGCTCGTTGATCTCGATCTTCCGCAGCCGATGAAGCCGGGCGCAAAGTATTATGTCGTGGCGCAGGGGGTTGGCGGGACGATGGTGACCGGCTCGCGCACGGCCGCTCCAGTGAAGCCGGCGGCCGAGAAGCCCCGCGATGCGGCCCTCGACCAGGCGGTGATCGGCCTCCGCCGGATCGAGCCCGTCGGCAACGGCATCCTCCTCGCCGAATTCGGCCCCGGATTTTCCCCTACTGCGTGCAACGCGGTGGATTCCTATCAAGTGACGGTGAACGGCAAGCCGGCCGAGATCGCAGCGATGGGCCGGCTCTCACGCGTAGACATCTACATCCCGGTCGGCTGGCCGTTCAAGGCGATCCCGATGCACGAGATGTTCCTGCAGCTCGCCAAGCCGTTCCAGGACGGCGACAAGATTGCGCTGGAAGTTTCCGACAAGATCACCGGCGGGAACCGTGTGGCATCTCTGGATTTTCGCGAGACCAAGAGCTTCAGCCCGTCGATCAAGGTGAACCAGATGGGATACCTGCCCGACTCGCCCGTGAAAGTCGCCTATCTCGGGCGCTGGCTCGGTGATTTTCCGATGCGGATGATCCGGCAGGGCGCGGGTTCCTCGGAGGCTTCCGAGGAGTCGTTTTGGAAGGCGGTCGAGGAAGCGAACAAGCCGAAAGCAGAGGGCGAGGAGGCCTCCCAGTCGAAAGACAAGGAGTTCGATGGCGGCCCCGCGCTTTATTTCCCGGCACCTCCGGCATTCCAGCTGCACGCAGCCGATGGGGCGGTTGTTTTCGAAGGGAAGGCCAAGCTGGTCCATCAGGTCGGGATCACGAAAGAGGGGCTGCACGGGGCGGATTATGCCGGCGAGAACGTCTATGAACTCGACTTCACGGATTTCAAAAAGCCGGGTCGGTATTTTTTGAGCGCGCCCGGAGTCGGGCGATCGCCGGAATTTCCGATTGGCGACTCCGTTTACGAGCAGCCTTTCCAGGTCCAATCCTACGGGGTTTTTGCGCAGCGGAGCGGGCAGGAGCTCGATGCGCCCAACTCGCCATGGCACCGGGTCGCGAGCCTGAACAAGGGAGTGATCCCGACCACCCTGTCGCGCTATGTCGGCGAAGGTGCGGCGTTCGGACTGCTCCCGAAAAATGTCGAGCGCGATGACTCGAAGGCGTTTGTGCCCCCGCCCGAGCTCGCAGCCCTGAACAACGATCCCGCGCTGCTCGCCTATTGGCCGATGAACGGGTCCGGAGAGGACGTCTCCGGCAAGGGAAAAAACCTGGTGGCGATCGATGGCAAGCCGGAGTTTTCCGAGGCCACGGAGATCATGCCCGGAAAAAACCTGGCGTATGGCCCGACAAAAGCCGGTGGCGGAAACGGGTTCCAGACCGGAGGGATCGACCTGTCGGCGGGAAACGGCGTGACATTCAGCTTCTGGGTGAAAGTGACTGGCGGGATCAAATACGGAGGGACGCTCATCGGCAACCCGACCGATCCCAATACGAGCTCCGGGATGCAGATCTCCACAGGATGGGGGGTCTTCAACGGGTTTGCAGGACGCCGCGGCCAGGCGGCAGGGATCGGCCGGCTCGCCGATGGGAAGTGGCACCACATCGGGCTCGTCTTGGATCGCTCGGATGGAGGGAACGGCGAGCTGAGGGTCTTCCAGGACGGGCTCGCGCAATCCACGAGCCCCGCCGGCACCGGCGCGCTGGAACAGATGAACTTTGTCCTTGCCAAGCTTGACGGCGATGAGCCGGCAGGGAAATTTCTCGATGAGGTCCGGGTTTACGGCCGCCCGCTTGCGGCCGCAGAAATCTCCGTGCTCGCGCGCAAATGGGGCGAGAACGCGAATGCGATCGCCACGTTCGGCGGGCACCATGATGCCGGCGACTACAACCCGAGATCCCACATCGAGGTCGCGACGATCCTCATGAACGCCTACGAGATGGAGCCACAGAAATTCCGCGATCGGGATCTTGGTCTTCCGGAGTCCGGGAACGGGATCCCCGACATCCTCGACGAGGCGGCGTGGGCGATGCGGCTCTGGCCGCCGCTGCAGCGGGAGGATGGCGCAGTGCGGGCGGGCACGGAATCCAACGGCGATCCGAATTTCATCGGAACCGTCGAGCTGGATACGCTCGGGGATTTCGCGTTCGCGCCCGATGCCGAGGCCTCGTTCGTGTTTGCAGCGACGTTCGCGCAGGCGTCGCGGATCTGGCGCGGCCTTGGAAAAACCGAACTGGCCGACCAGTGGCTGGCCATGGCCGAGAAGGCATACAAATGGGCCGAAGCCAACAAGTCCAAGGCGGCGACCCCGGCGGAGCTCTCCTCGCGCTACCTCTCGCCGAAGGCTTATGCGGCTGCCGAACTCCTCCACACAACCGGCAAGGCAAGCTACAACGAGGATTTCCTGAAAACCTCGGTCTGGAAAAACCTGCCCGCCGCACAACCCGATGTCCACGGCCTCTACGACCAGCAAAACGCGGCCTGGGCGTATTGGAAATGTCCGCCAGAGCTTGGCGACGCCACCGTGCGCGAGAACATCCGCAAAGCGATCATCGCGAGGGCTGACGACTACATCAAAATCGACTCGACGCTCGCCTACAAGACCTACCGCCATCCCTATGCGCCGATCGGCTGGGGGATTGGAGCCTACCCGAACATGATCGATCCCGTGCTGTGGGCATGGGAGATGACGAAAGATCCGAAGTATTTCGAGTGGATCATCCGCAGTTGCGACCACGCGCTGGGAGCGAACCCGCTCGGACGCAGCTTCGTGATCGGGCTCGGTGGCCGCACGGTCCGGGCACCTCTCCATAACAGCCGCTACAGCCACTTTGGGGAGGCCGTGCCCGGGATGCACGTGCAGGGGCCGCACCAGCGGGGAGACAGCTACAACGTGAAGGAGACCGCGCATCCAAAAATCCGCCCGGACTTTGCGTCGCTTTACACGTATGTGGACTCGACGTTTGCCATCGTGATGAACGAGGGCACGATCCCCTCCCAAGCCCGCCTCATGGCGCTGTTCGGGCTCCTCCGCCCGGACGCCAAGCCGGACAGCGCAAAAAAGTAATGCGAGAAATCCACAAAAGCCACTTATGAAAACTCCTCGGATGCGCCACCTCATTCCCGTCGTCCTCCTCTCCCATGCCGCGCTGGCCTTCGCCCAGCAGGAGGCCATCCCGAAATCGATCAAGGATGTGCGGATGCTATCTCCCGACTGGATTTGTGCGGTCGTGGATCCGACCGAGGAGATCCTAGCCGTCCGCCAAGCCCGGTTCGGTCCGGATCTGGCCGCCGACAAGGCGGCCTACGAGGCGGCCCTGGCGGATGGCAAGGCGACCTGGTATTGGGCGTTTTCAAAAACCTTCCGCATGCTGGCCGCCCAGCAATCCTACCATGTGCCACTTTTTGCAAAGCTCAACGAGCCCGGCTTCTGGAAGGTGAACGGAAAAGCTCCGGCGGATGTCACCGTATGGTCGCACTCGGTCGATGGCTTTCCCGGCATGGATGCTGCGGATTTTCCGACTGCCGACTGCGGGAACTACTCGCGCACGGCCGACATGACCTACCTGAAGCTTCCCCAGCCATTAACAAACGGCGAGAAGGTCGAGGTGAAAGGCGAGGATGGGAGATCCGGCTCATTGACCTACAACGACGAATCGACCCCATGCTGGAGCATCAAGGTCAACCAGTCCGCCTACTCGAACACCGCCGCAAAAAAGGCCGCCTACCTCGGGATGTGGCTCCCAGGAATCGGCGCGCTCGATTTCGCGTCGTTTGCAGGCAAACCGTTCCACCTCAAAAAATTTGACAAAGGGTCGCGGTGGGATGCGGGAACGGCGGCGGGCGCGCCGGTTTTTTCCGGAGAGATCAAGCTGCGCAAAAAGTTTGCCGATCAGGACGTGAAGCGCGAGGGCGGGTCGAACCTGACCGGCGAGGACGTTTACGAGCTGGATTTTTCGGCCTTTCAAGGCGAGGGCACGTATTGCATCCAGATTCCTGGCCTTGGGCGTTCGTGGCCGTTCCAGGTGACGAAGGACGGCTATGGGGCGGCGTTTTACACGATGATGAAAGGGCTTTACATCCAGCGGTGCGGGGCGGAGATGAAGAAGCCGTTCACCGCATGGGAACGTCCCGAGTGCCACACGGACACTAAGCAGGGACAGTTCATCCCGGAGACCAACAACTGGTATACGACGAACTATCGCAAGGGGGCGGACAACCACGATTCGGTCGGCTTCCGCGATGCGTCCGGCAAGCGCATCGGGGTCGCGCAGTTCACGCTCATCGGCAACTCCAATGCCGATTCGGCAGCGATGCCAGGCGTCAAGGGCGGCTGGCATGACGCGGCCGATTTTGACCGCCGCATCTACCACTACGGTGGCGTGTGGGATCTTCTGGCCGCCGCCGAGGCGTTCCCCTCGCACTTCAAGGATGCCCAGCTCAACATGCCGGAATCCGGCAACGGGATTCCCGACATCCTCGACGAAGCCGCCTACGGCGTGGACGTGTGGAAAAAAACCCAGCGCGCGGATGGCGCGGTATGCAGCTGGATCGAAATGGAAAGCCACCCAGGACCGAGCCCGGGAAGCCTCGCAAAATCTTTTGTCGAAAACCAGATGCAGATGTTTGCGGCCACGCCCGACCGCACCGGCTCGTATGCCTACGCCGCCGCAGCCGCCGATCTCGGGCGGCTTCTGGCGCCCTGCTCGCCCGAGCGCTCGAAGGAATATATCGAATCCGCCAAGCGCGCCTATGCCTGGGCCAGGGATGAGGCGAACACGATGCGCGACCGCCAATTTACCATCGACCGCCCGATGCGCGATGCCAACCTCAAAGGCACAACCATCCGCTTCGATGAGGATCCCAACATCCTTCCTGGCGATCGCGGCTACGTCGAGGGCGCCTTTGCCGCAGCAAACCTCTTTCTCGCCACCAAGCAGGATGCCTACCTGCAAGACTGGGTGGACAGCGGGATGGGAAAAAAATATACCGCCATGGCGCACGGGATCAGCGCGTCGATGTGCATGCCCATTCTCCTCAATCCCGGCCTGCCGCCAGAGGACGTGGAGGCGATGAAAACCTATCTGCTCGGCGCCGCCGATAAGCTGATTGGCAGCCAGGATGCCAGCCCCTACCGCATGCTCTGGCTCTCGCCGGAGGAGGGATGGTTCCACGCCATGGCATGGGGGAACATCCATTCCAAAGCCCGCATTTTGGCCGCCGCCTACGCCGCCAGCAAAGACCAAAAATACAAAACCTCGATGGAAAATGCGGCGGACTTCTTTCTGGGATGCAACCCGATGGGCACGACGATGGTGACCGGCATCGGCTCCGTGTACCCCATCGTGATCCAGCACATCCATTCGCTTGCGGACGGCATTCCGGATCCCACGCCCGGCATCGCGCCCTACACGTTCACGTTCGGGGTCCCGATGAATCCATTCTACATCGGGGACGGCGGGCATCCCAGCGTCAAAAGCTTTTTCGAGCCGGTCGCGATGGCATTCATTCCCGACAAGCTCGGAAGGAAGGAAATCCAGGCAAAAATGGACGGCGCCGACAAAACCGGTGGCGACTGGATCCGGCCGACCGGCAAGGAATGCCGGGATATCGTGTGGAAAAACTGGCCGATCTTTCGCCGCAAAGTGACGCATCCGGGCTCGGTGGTCGATCAAAACGAATTTACGGTTAACGAGACGATCACCCCGCTGGCGCTGCTCTTCGGGGCATTGACCGCCGATAACTACATGCCCTCGGAGGAGCTGAAAAACCGGCAGCCGAAGACATCGATCGGCGACCTCCCGGCGTATTCGATGCCCTGATCGGCGGGCGGCTGGATTTCCCATGCGAACGACAATTCCAAAAATTCCCAACCGATGAGCGCCACCACGATTTCCAAGCCGGGGTTCCCCCCGGTGCGCTGGACCGGACACAGCCACGTCTGCCGCGCAGCCGCCGGAATACGGGCAAGGCATACGCTCGAGGAACACCGCGACGCCCTGCGAGAATTCGGGCTGAACTACTTCGGCTTCGGACATCCCTGGGAGCCTTGGGATCTAGATCTCATCCGCGAGTGGGAATCCGATCCCGCCAAAATCCGGGCCTACCGCGAAGAGCAAATCTGGAAAACCCAAGACGCCGACCAGTGGCTCCACGCGGAGCGGTTTGATCAATGGAGGCGCGAGCTTTCCACCGGCGACTTCATTTTCGATGTTGACCAGGAGACCCCAAAAATCCGATTCGGCCATCTGTGGTGGCTTGGGTGGCAGCCGGAGGCGGCTCCATGGCACGATTATGACGCGACCTTCTCCCCCTGGGAAACCTCCCGCGACCGCCCGAGGCCTCCCTTCATTTGCCGGATGATCCCGGAGGTGATCCGCATACAGGTCGCGCTCGGAGCGCTTCCGGTTTACGCCCACCCGACGAGCTGGTGGTATCAAGATGGGAAGCACATAACAAACATCGCATCCTCCCTGGTGCCGGACATCCTGACCGGACAGGCCGGCGGATGCCTTGTCGTGATGGGCTACGAGGCCGACCAGCCGCATTACCAGGAGCTGTGGTTCGGGCTTTTGAACAAAGGGTATTTTTTGACCGGGGTCTCGGAGACCGATGCGAGTCTGGATGCGGACGAGCGCTTCGACCGGGCCGTGTTTCAGAACATCACTCCCGCCGGGGAATTCAGCACGCGCGGGATCCAAGAGGCGCTGAAGCGCGGCCGCAATGTCATGACGACCGGCCCGGGGCTCGCCGTAAAATGCGGGCACGCAGGCCCGGGCGACAGGGTGGATTCCAAGGGCGGGCGGATCTCGATCCACACCTGCAGGCTCGAGCGGTCGCACGCTTACAAGCTTTCGGTCATCCACAACGGCACCGCGATCCGGGAGCAGACGATCTCCGGGGTTCTGGAGTGGGAGGACGCGTTCGAGCACGACGGGGCTGGCTGGGTAGTGGTCAAGCTCGTCAACACGAGCGCCCGCTATTCCGGAGCCATCGCAAACCCGATTTTCTTCCACGCCGATCCGGTGCGCGTCACCGGACATCCTCTGCCCGAGCGGGAGATCCGCTACTGGGAATTGCCGGGCGCGATGGATCGCCTGTATTATCTGGCAGAGGGCCTCTGGCAAAAAGATTTTCCGGGTAGGAATCCCGGCGAGCTCCCATGGGAGGCATTCCGATGGGACGATTGGCTCCAATTTCTCACCCCCGCAATGTGATTTTCCTGCCCATCTGCCATCGCGCTCAGGTGCCAGGCGATTCTCGCTCTGGCTTGAGCACGGATGCCGCTGCGGCCGGCCACCCTGTAAACCCATGAAACCTATCGCCATCCTTGAGGATCCTTCCGTTGCTCCGCTCCCTTCCTACACAGCCCGGGATGTCCGCCGGGCATTGGAGAAGGCAGGGGTCGATTTTCTCGCGCTGGATGTGAAGGCGCTCGGCGCGATGGATCGCTCTCTTGCCGACGTGCTCGTGCTGCCCTACTTGGATGGGGATTTGAGCGGGGCACCATTGGACGGGATCCTCCGGTTCCACAAGCAGGGTGGCGGCCTGGTGTTTCTCGGGGATACGCCGCATGTCGGGAGATCCTTCCCATACCGGAATTCCCAAGCGCCCGAATTGCGCCTCACCCGGTGCAGGGATGGCGTGATCCTTCGCGGGCTGACCGGGATGGGACGCGAGATCCTCGGGGACTTGCCCGATTGGGATCGCATGCTCGCGCGGAAGATGAGCGGGCTTCGCACCAGCGCGTTTGCGCCGGACGAGTGCCACAACCTCCTCGTCTGCGAGGCCGGGTTCAAGCTTCTCAGCCCGATCGTGCTCGTCGAGCGCCGGCATCCCGATTTTCTCGGCGCGCGCGCGGTGGTGGTAGGGTTCGATGGCGGCGAGCCGCGCGAAAACATCATGGGCGTCTGCGACCTGCCATGGACGTTTGATCCCGGCCTGCTGGATCGCGAGTGGGCGGGAGCGGATGTGATGGTCGCCCGGCTGGTCGCTGCGGCCCACCCGCCAGATGTCGCCTTCGCCATGGATTTCGAGCCGGTCGTCCCATCTCAGTTGCCCCAGCCGGTCTCGGTGCTCGCACGCAACCTTTCCGCCGCGCCGCGCGATATCATCCTTTCGCTCGATGGCGGCGGATCCCGCCTGCTCGCAGATTTTCCTGCGACCCTTGCGCCCGGAACCTGCCTGCCGCTCGCGAAGATCGATGCGCTCTGCCCGGATGGCCCTCAGGAGTTTTCCATCTGCGCCATGAGCGAAGGAAAAACCTTCACCTCCTCGCGCACCAGGTTCGGGTTCTTGGACTCCCCCGACTCGCCGCCTCTCAACTTCGGGTTCTCGGTTTTCAGGGCGTTTCGCTCCCCTGCCGTGGATGCCCCCTACCGCGACTTCCTGCATTCCACGGGCAAGCTCGGCATGCAGTATGTCAGGATGGCCCTTGCCTGGGAGGATCTCGAGCCTCAGCCCGGCGGCTATGTTTGGGACGTCCCCGACCAGCTGCTCGACCTCGCGGCCTCAGAGGGCATCCCAGTCTACTTTTGGGTTTTTCCGACAGCCCGGGGATCGGGTTTGAGCGAGGGAGGAGTTCCGGAATGGACCCTGCGGGAGCCGGCGATCGACCGCGACGGGAAGCCGGGAAATTTCCCGTGCATCTGGAGCCCGTTCTACAGGGAAAGATACTTTGGCTTTCTCGAGGCCCTGGCGCGCCGCTATGCCAACGACCCTCGCCTGGCCCGGTTCGTGTTCGATTTTGGCAACTCGGATTTCCCCTACACCTACCACTACTACGGCGACCGGGGGGACCTGTTCGATTACTCCCCGCACGAGCAGGCCGCGTTCGCGCGGTGGCTGGAGGCTCGGGGCCTGCCGCTGGACGACCTCTCACGCCGGTGGGGCCGCGAGTTTCAATGCTACAGCGACATCCCGGTGCCGCTTTCGGAGCAGCGGGTGGCGTGGCTTCTTTATGAGGAGTTCCGGACATGGGGCGTCCACCAGGGGATCAAGGAAGCGGTCTCGATCATCCACCGCATTGCTCCCGATAAGGCTCCGCCGGATTTCCCAGGCCACGGGCTCGGCTCGATCGCCGACATCGGCACCTACATCAACCGCGCCCAGACCGCCCGCTGGGAGGAGGTGCAAAGGCAGCCGCACGACCTCATCGAGGCCCATAACATGGGGCCTCAATGGGGCGGTGAGGCCTGGCAGGTCGGCGGACGCTTCCCGGATTATGACGATGCCGTTTTCCAATCGGTCCGCCTCGAGGCCGACTACCTCACCATTCCGGGACCGGATCTCGGGATCTGGGAAAATGATGTCGCCCGCATCGCGATGCTCCGCCGATCGCTCGCCGGAGCCAGGCGGACGCGCCCGCAGATTGCCATCATCGACCGGATGGCATGGAATGACTGGGGAAGCCTCTGCCATATCGGGGTCCGGCTCGACCAGCCGGTGGACCTCATCTCGCGGACCTGCCGGTACGATTTTTCCTGCTACGACCTGCTCGTCATGCCTCCGAACGAGATCATCAGCACATCCCACGGTGACGTCTCCCTGCTCCCTCTGGATGCCGGATTTTACGAGATGATCCTGGAGGCGGTGCGGGCCGGCCTCAAGGTGCTGGTTTCGCCCCGCACCGGGCTTGGGGATCCGCTCAATCCCCTGCGTGATATCTGGGGATTGAGGGATGTCGTTTACGGCCTCCGCACGGTGCGGCAGGTCGCCTTCCCTGGGCTGTGGGGCGGCGGATCGGCGCGTGGGGCTTGCCACGTGGTCGCCGGCGCCCCCTCCGACCGCGTCCTTCTTTCCAGCGATGCCGGCGAACCGGTCGCTCTGTTCCGGCCCGTGGGGAAAGGCGGATTCATCATCGCCGGCTACGATGCGCTGGAGGATTCGCTGGATGGCGCCATCCGCCACGATACCGCGCCTCATCTGCGGGATCATACCCTTGCGCGGCTGGCGGCCAGCTTCGGGATCGCCCCCGCACATATCCGCACAAACCAGGCATGCTGCTACAAGGAATTCCTGACAAAAAACGGAAACGATTTTCTGATTTTTTACAGCCACCACGGATCCGATCTTCCCGTGCAGGTTGAGTTCCGCAGCGACTGCAAGACCTGCCGGCTCCTCGAGCTGTCGTCGGGGACCTCCCTGCCCGTCGCTCCGACCCAGGAGCCAGGCTGGTTCTCGTTCGAATTTACCCTGGAACCTCAGCGCGGGTATTATTTCAAAAAGCTTTAGACTGAGGACGTAGGAGCCGGCTGACGAAGCTGTGTTTTTGCCAGAGTGAACCGAAATGTCGTGCCGTGGCCCAAACCTTCCGATTCCACCCAGATCTTTCCGCCATGCAGCTCGACGATGCGCCGCACCAGCGCCAGCCCCAGTCCGGAGCCGGGCGCGCGCGCATCGAGCTTTTCAAACATGCCGAAAACTTTGGACTGGTATCGCGGATCGATCCCCCTGCCGTTGTCGCGAACAGTGATCTGGAGTTCCTCACCGACCTGCTCCGCCCCGATCTCGATCCGGGGCTGCTCCTGGTCGTCGAGGAACTTCACGGCGTTATCCAAAAGGTTTTGAAAAACCTCCACAAGGCGGGCGCTGTCGCCGAAGATCCATATCGGTTTCTCGGTGATCTCGACTTGGGCGCCGCGCTCGGCAAGCCCCCCGGCCACAAGGATCATTGCCTCCCTCACGACATCCTGCAGGGGCATCTCCACGGGCGCATTCTGGTTGTGACCGATTCGGGCAAACTTCAACAAATCGTCCAGCAGGATCCCCATTTTTTGCGCTGCGCCATGAATATAGTTGAGGTCCTTGGACACATGCTCCGCTTTTTGGGATTCCAGATCCTTTTCAAGGTATCCGAGGAACGTTTTGATCGTCACCAGCGGGCTTCTGAGATCGTGCGAGACCGTGTAGGTGAACCGTTCCATTTCGGCGTTCTTTTTCTCCAGCGCCTCCTCCGTGCGCTTCTGCTCGGCGATTAAGCGCGCCTGCTGGACATTCTGGTAGGCGGCATTTGCGATATGGTTCGCCAGAGTGAACAGGATCCTGGAGATCTGCTGAAACCGGGTGATCGACATGGCGGGAACCTCACGGAAAGCGGCCGCCGCGTCCTCCTCATCCGCCCCGATGCTGCGCGCGTATTCCCGGATTTTCTCCTCGCTCTGGGTTTCGTCGCGGACCTGTCCTATCAGCCAGTTGGCAAGGTGGCTATCCCCAACAGTGATGCTGGCCCCCGCATCCCAAAGCCCGCCGCTCAGGCACGGCTGGATGATGGGGCCCTCTGGGTGGTGATGCCCAAGGATGGCATCGGAATGGTAGCAGTTGCGGCGGCCGGCTTGGGTGCAGCGAATCATGTTGCAAAGACGGCAGAAGTTGGATGGCCGGGTGAGAGGCGTGCCGTCGAGGGTGGTGATGATTGACGCCACTCCTGTTGCTTCGGCAAATTCATCCTGGATCCGCTGGATGGTCGCCAGATCAAACAGCTCCATGAAGGCGACGCCCTCCTCCACTCTGCTGGGCTGGCAACTCAGAAAGGCCTGCCGGGCTTCTGGCGTAGCCTCTGCCTGCTGCCGAAAAACAGCGCTTGCCGGTCGTGATTCTTTCTTGGGGTTGTTCACAGGGTTTCTATCGGGCATCTGATCAGGCTCAAAGATCGCTTTGATGAGCCGCCGTGACGACAATCCGGCTGCCCGATACCGAGAGGATTTTGACCGGGGTGCCCGCCTCGAGGAACTCGCCCTCGGCGACCACATCGGCGAGGCAGCCTCCAAAGAGGGCCTTCCCGGACGGGCGCAAGGTGGTTTGAGCTGTTCCCAGGCCGCCTGGGGCGAAGGGGGCGGATGCGGCGGCGGGGCGCGATGGCCCGGCGGCGGATTGCGCGGAGAGGAAAAGGCGGCGGAAGATCGGGAGGTCCGGGAGGAACCTGGCCAGGACCGCGATGCAAAGAACCGCCGCCACCACGGCGATCCCGAGGTTCAGCATCGGAATCGCGAGAAGGTCGAAGGTGATGTCGAGCGGCTGCGCAGGATAATAATCCACCATCGCAAAAAAGAGGGAGCCGGCCATGAGGGCTGCCCCGAGCGCCGCGACAACCACGACCCCCGGGAAGAATACCAGCTCGGCAAGGATCAGGAGGGCCCCAAGCGCAAAGACGGCGACGACCTCGAGGCCGGTCAGGCCCGCAATATAATGCCCGGTGAAAAAGAGCAGGAAACAGGCGGCGGAGAGGGCGCCCGCCACGCCGAACCCGGGCGACTTGAACTCCAGGTAGGCGCCGATCATGCCCCCCAGCAGGAACAGCGGCGCAAGGGTCGTGATCCACTGGGCGAGCACCTCGAAGCCCGAGGGATCGACCCGCAGGATGCGGCCCGGATCGAGCCCCGCCTGCGCGCAGACCCCCTCGAGATCCTTTGCGATGCCGGAGGCGAAGAGCGGGCGCCCGCCGACCTCCCTCACCGCCTCCTGCGCGCTGAGCGTAAGGAGGGAGCCTTTGGGGTTGATGACTTCGCCTCCGACCTTGACCTCCTTGTCGAGGTTCATGAACCCGTCCACAAGCTCCGGATAGTATCCGTTGAGCGCCGCAACACTACGGAAGTATCCGGAGTAGTAGGAGACGATTTTGGCGTTCATGGTCGCGGGGATCTCCTCGCCCGAGCTGACCACCGGAGCCGCTGCGCCGATCGCGCTCACCGGGGCCATGAAAACTTTTTTTGTGCCCAGGGCGATGAGCGCCCCCGCGCTGCCGGCATTTGAGTTCACGTAGGTGTATGTGGGCACCGGGCTCCTCATGAGCATCTGCACGATCTGCTCTGTCGCCTTCAGCGCCCCCCCGGGCGTGTCCATGTCGAGCACGAGCGCAGCCGCGCCTCCGGACTCCGCATTTTTCAGAACCCTCCTTAAAAAAAAGAACTGGGCCTCGGTGATTGCGCCGCCGACCGGCGCGACGACGACCGAGCCTTTCGTGACGGCCAGCTCGGACGCTGGCAGCGGGCGGGCTGCCATGAGCGCAAGGCAGAGGAAAAGGAATCGCAGCATGGATGAGAATCTCCCTCGGGCAGCGCGAACCCGCAAGGAATATTGAGCGCCCGGCCGACGGGCTGGGGAACCTTTACTTATCAACAGCTCCCTATGGGCTGACTGGCAGCCCCCTCACGGTCTGACCCTCGTTCCAGGAGGATGAGACGAGAAGGTTCAGCGGCTCGTCCGTGCGGCCGCGCTCGCGATGGCGAATCATCTGGTCGAGCAGAAGGATGCTCTGGCGGGCAATTTTCTCCATGTTCTGGCATAGCCCGGAGAACAGTTCCCTGTCGTGTTCCTGCATCAGGTGAAGGCATGCAAATCCCGTATCCTGGGGGATCCTCACCCCCTGTTCCTTGAGGAACCAGTAGTGCACCATGGTGAATCCGACAACCGCATCGGGCTTCCATCGGTCGAACCACAGGAGAAAGTCCTCCCGGTCGTTGATATTTCCCGTGTAAACCGCGAGCCGGTGCTTGCGGGGAAGATAGCTTCCCTCCATGGCAACCGCCGCGCCGTAGCGCACCTCGTCATCCTCCATCGGTTCCGCATGCCGCCCGATCGCAAACCCGATGCGCTCGTAGCCGCGGGCCCGCAGCTCAGTGAACGCGAGCTTCACAGCCTGAAAGATGTTCGGGCGCACGGTGTGAAACGGATGAAGCGAGTGAAACCGCGCGCACTGGACCGTCGAGAAGTGGCTCCAGTCAAAAATCCTTCCGAAAGATTGATCGTCCATGCTTCCCGTAATCACGACCCCCTGCGCCATCCCGTGGTAGAGCTCCTTGAAAACCGCCTTGGGATCGCTCCTGTTCGTGAGGTCGTAAACCTTCGGCGCGTAGCCCATTTTCTTCGCCTCCTTCGCCAGATAACCATGGTATCCCGACCGATCGCCCGATCCGTCCAGCGCGCTTGGAAAATTGAAAATCGCCAAGGGAACTCCGCCGACCACCGCCGGGGAGCGGAACCGCCTGGCCGCGAGGGATGCCAGCAAGGGGTTCGGGCGGTAGCCCATCTCCTCTGCCAGCGCCCGCACGCGCTCCGCCGTCGAGCGGGCCACCATGCCCCGCCCGCTCAGTGCCAGAGAAACCGTCGCGATGGAAACCCGCGCGCGAACCGCAATGCTTTTCAATGTCACCTGGCTCATTTCCCGACATCAAAACACCGGGGCAGCCCGGCCGGCAACCGAAATCCTTCAACGGATTGAAATATCTGTCTGTTGAGCCCGGAGAACCGATCGTCCGTCCGCCTCCACGCGCGGGCTACTTCGCCGCCGTGACGAGAAGCGTCTGGAAATGCGGGGCCTGGGACTCCCTCGAAACCACCGAGGAATGGATGTTGGAAAACCCGGATTTTTTGAGCATCTGGTGGAGCTCGACCTCTGCGAACCCGAGCCAGACGTGGGCGTAGAGCTCGCGCGCCTGCTCGTAGTTGTGGCCTGCCAGATCCAGGATCACCACGCGGCCGCCGGGCTTGAGGATCCGGCAGGCGGCAGCCAGCGCGCGCGCCGGGTTCGGCACATGGTGCAGGACCTGGCTGAAGATCACGAGGTCCGCCGACTCCGGCTCGACGGGCGGAGCCTCGACGTCACCGAGCCGGTACTCCAGGTTCATGGCCCCGTGGTCGCGGGCAAGCGCCGAGCCGAACTCGACCATCTTCTTGGAGTTGTCCACCGCGATCACCTTCTTTGCCGTGCGCGCCATCAGCTGCGCCAGGGCCCCCTCGCCCGCCCCCATGTCCACAATCAGCATCGGCGGAAGAAGCCCGAGCATCGCATGCGCGAGCGCCTGCCAGGATCGCCCCGGCACATACAC
>Ga0194058_10000854_pt1 | contig 15090 bp, 8 predicted proteins | sample SepL4417m_MetaG_FD_155490 | JGI IMG/M metagenome (GOLD analysis project Ga0194058, IMG submission 155490) | Anoxic zone freshwater microbial communities from boreal shield lake in IISD Experimental Lakes Area, Ontario, Canada - Sep2016-L442-17m | ecosystem: Environmental > Aquatic > Freshwater >... | reverse complement strand
CGGCGCCTGGAAGCGCCAGTGGCTCAACGCCTTCGAGAAAGGCACGCGTCAACTGGTACCGGCGCTGGTCGATGTGAACAATCCGGGTCTCACCGGTGCGGTTCAGAACCAGCCCGATTTTCAGGCAGGAGCGGTCGATCACCGTACCCATTTCGTCGTTGCCGTGCCGGCCATCGTGCGTCAGGCGATGGACGAATATGCCGCGCTGAGCGGGCGCAAGTACAACCCGGTGCAGACCTTCATGTGCGAGGACGCCGATTACGTGATGGTGGGCTTGGGCTCGGTCACGGATGACGTGGAAGCGGTGGTGAGTCACCTGCGCCGACAGGGAAAAAAGGTCGGCCTGGTGGCCATCAAGCTGCTGCAACCGTTCCCGGAGGCCGAACTGGTGGAGGCGCTCAAGGGCAAGAAGGCAGTGACCGTGCTGGAGCGCTCGGACCAGACCGCGCTCACCAGCTTTGTCACGCAGGCCCTGTTCAAGGCGGGCGAGAACGCCAGCCAGATGCGCCACGCCGGCATCCCGGCGCTCGCCCAGAGCCCGATGCTGACCACTGCCATCTTTGGCTTGGGCGGGCACGACCTGCAACCGCGCCATCTGATCGCCGCCTTCAAGAACATGGAAGACGGCAAGCTGGTGCCGCTGATTTATCTGGGTTCCCAGTTCTTCTCTGATACGGCGACACCGCGCGTCTCCGAAATGCTGCAGCGACTGAAGACCGCCTATCCCGAAACCGAGCCGATGGCGCTGCAGACGCAGCCCAATCCCAAGCTGCTGCCGGACGCGGGCTTTCGCGTGCGCTTTCATTCCATCGGTGGCTACGGCACGATTGCCTCGGGCAAATTGCTGACCGACATCCTGGCCGGCGTGCTCGGTATGCACTCCAAATCGGCACCCAAGTATGGATCCGAGAAGAGCGGCGCGCCGACCAATTACTACATCACGCTGAGTCCGGAACCGGTCAAGATCACCAACGCCGAACTGGAAGACGTTGAGGTCGTCATTGCGCCCGACCACAAGGTCTTCAGCCACACCAATCCGCTGCTCGGGCTCGTGGCGGGCGGTACCTTCATCCTGCAGTCCAACGCCAGCGCCGAAGAGGTCTGGGCAGAGCTGCCGGTCAAGGCGCGCCAGACCATCCGCGACAGGAAAATTCGCTTCTTCATCATCGACGCTTTTGCTGTGGCCAAGAAGAATGCGCCGACACCGGAACTGGCCACCCGCATGATGGGCATCGCCTTTATCGGCGCCGTCTCCGGCCACGTGCACCAGGTGTCAGCTGGTGCCGATGCGGCGACGATTCTGGAGAAAGTGCGGCAGCAGATTTCGAAGAAATTCGGCGGCAAGGGCGGCGCCGTGACCGATGGCAATATGGCTGTGATCCGCGAGGGCATCGAGGCCACGCAAAAGGTCGATTACGACCTGCCGGCCTTCGCCAGCATCGAGAGCCGGCCGGCCACGATTCCGATCTACAGCGTGTCGCAATCGGCTTCGCAGTGCCAGAGCGCCGGCCCGTCGGGCTGCGCCGGCATGTTCGACGCCGAGTACTACGACGACATGGTGCTCAAACCGTTCCGCGAGGGCGCCTTGGGGGAAGCTCCGGTTTTGCCAGGCACGGGCCTGTTCATGCCGGCGGGCAGCGCAGGTGCCAAAGACAAGGGGCTGTTCCGGCGCACTGTGCCGGAGTTCAAGCCCGAGCTGTGCACTGGTTGCATGGAATGCGCGCTGGTCTGCCCGGACGCCGCCATTCCGAATGTGGTGCACGAGATTCACGACTTGCTGCTGGGCGGCATCACGGAACTCGACATCACGGCGACGCAGGCCGAGGCGATGCGTGGTCACGCCTACGCTCTGTCCGAAGCGGTGCGTGAGAGTTATCGCCAGAGCAAGGAGGCACGAGCCTTGCACGAGCTGCTGGCCGATGCCGCGACGCATCTGGAAACCGACAACGTGACCCTGCTGCGCAATGTCAACAAGCTGATTGACGTGCTGGCGCTGTACGCAGTGGCGCGCACACGGCCCTTCTTTGACGCCATGGAAAAGGCCAAGGCTGGCAGTGGCGGATTGTTCGCGGCCAACATAGACCCCTGGAAGTGCACCGGTTGCCTGGAGTGCATCGAGGTTTGTGGTCCGGGCGCTTTGGTGGCGCGCGATCAGGACGCGGCTGTACTGCAAACCGTGCAGCAGCGCTTTGATTTCATGGGCAAACTGCCCCACACACCAGCGCGCTTTGTCGACGGTGCCATCAAGCCCGACGGCGAAATCAAACGTCTGCTGCTGGACCCTTCCAACTACTATTCCACCACCGGCGGTCATGGTGCTTGCCGCGGCTGCGGCGAAGTGACGGCCATCCGGCTGGTCATGGCTACCAACCAGGCCATCACCAGCAAACGCCAGCGCGACCACATTCATGAACTCGAAGCCCTGATTGCCGACCTTGGCGCCAAACAGGCGGCCGTTGCCGGCACCGACGCCGAGCGGGCACAGCGCCTTGGCGCACTGATCGATACCTTGGAGAAGCGCCTCTATGTGTTCGAGAGCGGCCCCAGCGGCAACGGCCCGTCCGGTGCTGTTGTGGCCAACTCCACCGGCTGCAGCAGCGTTTACGCGTCCACTTTCCCGTTCAACTGCTACAACGATCCCTGGGTCAACAGCCTGTTCCAGGACGCGCAGCCTCTCGCCAAGGGCATCTTCGAGGGTATTGCTGCGCAGACCGTAGCCGATGTGCGCGCGCAGCGTGTGGCCCGGCTGGAGCTGGCCGACGCCTACGACGCCAAGACGCATGAGCAGGCCCTGCGCATGCTGTCCTGGGAGCAGTTCAGTGTGGCCGAACTGGGCCTGATGCCCACGGTGATCACGGTCGGTGGCGACGGTGCCACCTACGATATCGGTTTTGGCGCACTCTCGCGCATCCTGATGAGCGGCACGCCGCTCAAGGTGCTGGTGCTCAATACCGGCTCGTATTCCAATACCGGCGGGCAGGCTTCGACATCGAGCTTCATCGGGCAGGACTCCGATCTGGCGCGCTATGGCAGTGCGGCCAGCGGCAAGCAGGAGTCGCGCAAGGAACTCGGCCTGATAGCGGCCTTCCATTCCAATGTGTTCGTCTGCGCCACCAGCACTTCGCTGCAGGGACACTTTTTGAAGAACACCATGGAGTGCCTCACCTACACCGATGGTCCGGCGCTGATGGACGTTTACACACCGTGTCAGGGTGAGCACGGCATTGGCGATGCAGCCTCATCCGAGCGCTCGCGTCTGGCAGTGCAGAGCCGCATGAATCCGGTGTTTGTGCATGACCCGCGCCGTGGCAGCAACCTGCACGACTGGTTCTCACTTGAAGGCAACCCGGAACCCGAGAAGACCTGGGCCAGCAGTACGCTGGAATACATTGACGATGCGGGCCAGCTCAAGCTCTTGAGCACGGCGCTGACACCGGCGCACTTTGCGCTGGGTGAAATCCGCTTCAAGAAGCAGTTCCACAAGCTGGGCGCGGACGAGGTCAACGCGATGCCGGTGGAGGCCTACGTTGACTTGGCCAAGGATGATCGGCAGGGCATCAAGCCCTTCATCTGGTCCACCGACGCGAAGAAGCGCCTGCAGAAAATTGAAGTGACCCAAGCCATCGTGGCGCTGGTCGAAGAGCGTCGCAAGTACTGGCATCTGCTGCAGTTCCTCGATGGTCAGCATGTGGCCAAACTCGACGAGAGTCACCGCGCCGACATCGAGTCCTTGCAAGCGCAGTACCAGAATTCGGTGACCCTGCGCGACTCCTCGCTTGATACCTTTGCCCGTGCTATGTCGGAGCTCGCTGCCTCCAGCAAAGCGCCGGTGGCTGCCGCGCGCACGATTCCCATCACGCCGGTGGCCGGCGCCGCTGCTCCTGCCGGCGCGGCCACGGCCGTGGCGGATGCGCTGGTGACTTACGACGTTGCCGACCAGGTGAAGTGCACCGACTGCAAGACCTGCTACCAGGATTTGCCGGAACTGTTCGAGAAGACGCGTGTTGTGGTCGACGGTGAGAGCAAGGATGTGGCGCAACTGATTCCGGGTGCTTTGGCCAAGGTCAAGGTCACCGCTGAACTGAAGAGCCGCATTGCGCGCGTGGTTGCCAATTGTGATTCGGAGATCATTCGATGAGCAGCGAAAACCTGTCCCCCCGCAGTGGTGAGGATCTGCAGCGCTACCTGCAGGCCAGCAGCACGATAGCGAGCACACGCTCGCAGCTTGACGCGCTCGAGCAAACGCCGGAAGTCGAGAACTTCCACCAGCAGCTCAACCTGTTGCGCCGACGCCTGCTGAGCGAGCCGCAGGCCTTTCGCGATATGTTCATTGCCGACGGCACCAACGCCATGGTGTTGGAGTTTCAGCAGGAAGAGCTCAGTGCGGAGTTCATCCGCACCATGTGGGGCCTGCTGCTGCGCGACGACGACGCCAGCAAGGTCTTGATGCGCTTTGTCTGGAACGTGCCGCTGCGGCTCAAGCGCAAGTTCATACGCGCCATTGAACTCCATCTGTCGGAGCGCTATCCGATGTTCAAGGGCCTGTCGTTCAACTGGCCGGTGGAGCGCTCCATTCCGCCCTATATGCGCGATGCCGAGGAACGCTCACATGACTTCGGTCTGGTCAACCAGGGCTATCTGGGTTACATGAATCTGGGCTACAGCGGGCGCGAGGTCGAGATGTTTGTCTGGCTGGAGGCGCTGCGCGACAAGCAGTGCAAGGACAAACCCTGCGAAGTCGGCGTTCACGTGGCAGGCAAGTTCGAACCCAAGGGCGGTTGCCCGGTCAAGATTCATATACCGGAAATGCTGGAGTTGCTGGGTACCGGGCGTTTTCGCGAGGCGATGGAACTGATCGAAAACTGCAATCCACTGCCCAATGTGACAGGGCGCGTCTGCCCGCAGGAATTGCAGTGCCAGGGTGTCTGCAAGCACAAGAAGTTGCCGATCGAGATCGGCCAGATCGAATGGTATCTGCCGCAGCGCGAAAAAATGGTTAATGCCGAAGGTATTGCGGCGCGCTTTGCCAACTTTCCCGACCCCTGGGCCAAGGCCGACAAGCCGCCAGTGGCGGTGGTGGGCTCCGGGCCCGCGGGTCTGATCAACGCCTATCTGCTGGCCTCCGAGGGCTTCCCGGTAACGGTGTTTGAAGCCTTTCATGCGCTCGGTGGTGTGCTGCGTTACGGCATCCCCGAGTTCCGGCTGCCCAATGAATTGATCGACGATGTGGTTGGCAAGATCAAGCTGCTGGGTGGCAAGTTTGTTGCCAACTTTGTGGTCGGCAAGACCGCCACCATCGAAGACCTGAAGAAGGCCGGCTTCTGGAAAGTTTTTATCGGCACCGGCGCCGGTTTGCCGCGCTTCATGAACGTGGCGGGCGAGCACCTGCTTAACGTCATGTCGGCCAACGAGTTCCTGACCCGGGTGAACCTGATGCAGGGCCTGCACAAGGACTACGAAACGCCGCTGCCCGAGACCCGTGGCAAGCGCGTCATTGTGATTGGTGGTGGCAACACGGCGATGGACGCGGCCCGTACCTCGCGCCGGCTCGGCGGCGATGTGACGATTGTTTACCGTCGCACGCAATCCGAAATGCCGGTGCGCGTGGAAGAGCTGCATCATGCGCTGGAAGAAGGCATCAAGCTGATGGAGTTGCGCGCCCCCAATGAGTTTCTGGGTGACGACAAGACCCACTTTGTGACGCATGCGCAGCTCGACGTGATCGCTCTGGGCGAACCCGACGCCAGTGGCCGGCGCAGCCCGGTGAGCACCGGCAAGATCGAGTCCATGGAAGTAGACCTGGTCATCATGGCGCTGGGCAACACACCGAACCCCATCATCCGCGAATCGGAACCGAGCCTCAAGACCACCAAGTGGGGCACGATCGATGTGCCGGACGGCTCGCAGCAAACCTCGCTGGCAGGCGTCTACTCTGGCGGCGATGCGACTCGCGGTGGTTCTACCGCCATTCGCGCGGCTGGTGACGGCCAGGCAGCAGCACGTGAAATTGTCGGTGACATCAACCTGACCGCGAGCGAGATTCGCACCATGGTCCGCGGTGCGCAGTACTACACCGGTCTGGGTGCCGCGCCGCAGACCATTCTGGAAAAAATCGAACTGGCCGATGGCATCGTCGAGTTCATCGTTCACTCGCCGCTGGTCGCCAAGTCAGCCCAAGCCGGACAGTTTGTGCGGGTCTTGCCTTGGGAAAAGGGCGAACTGATTCCGCTCACACTGGCTGACTGGGACGCCAGCAAGGGCACGATCTGCCTGGTGGTGCAAGCCATGGGCAGCAGCAGCATTGCCATCAACAAGATGGCGGTCGGTGACTCGTTTACCGGTATCGCCGGGCCACTGGGCCTGCCCAGCGCGCTGCATCGCTATGAAGGCCAGCAGACGGTGGTCTTCACTGCGGGTGGTCTGGGCTTGCCGCCGGTCTACCCCATCATGCGTGCGCATCTGCGCCTGGGCAACCACGTGACGCTGATTGCGGGTTTCCGCAATTCCGATCTGCTGTTCTGGGTCAAGGACGGAGAGCGCGTTGCGGCACTGAAAGCCGAGTTCGGCGATCAGCTTGACGTCATCTACACCAGCAACGATGGCAGCTTTGGCGAGAAGGGTTTTGTCACGACGCCGCTGGAAGCCATGCTGAAGGACAACATGACGAGCAAGGGCCGCAGAATAGCCGAAGTGGTCACCATCGGCCCGCCGCTGATGATGCGTGCCGTGAGCGATTTGACCAAGCCATACGGTGTGAAAACCGTGGCCAGCCTGAACTCGATCATGGTGGACGCCACCGGCATGTGCGGCGCCTGCATGGTGCCGGTAACGATCGCCGGCAAGATGGTGCGCAAGCACGCCTGCGTTGACGGCCCCGAACTCGACAGCCACATCATCGACTGGGACAAGTTCCTGCCGCGCTTCAATCAGTTCAAGGTGCAGGAGCAGGAGAGCAGGGTCGCGCACGGGTTTGCGTAAAGGCTTTGGCGTCATCCAGCGCCGGTTCTTGATTGGAAGTCACTATGTCGCATGGCACTGATGTGCAAAACCTCTTCAAGACCCTGGGCCTGCCTCCACCGCCTGACAGCGCGGACGGCCTGGAGGTCCGCACGCCGATCGATGGCAGTCCCCTGGCGCGGGTGGCGATCAGCAGCGAGGCGCAGGTTGGCGCTGCCATCGCGCGCGCGCAGGCACGCAGCCTGAGCTGGCGCGAGGTGCCGGCTCCCAAGCGTGGTGAGCTGGTGCGTGCCTTTGGCGAAGCGGTGCGCCGCCACAAGGAGCCACTGGGGCGCTTGATCTCGCTGGAGACCGGCAAGATCGTGCAGGAGGGGCTCGGTGAGGTGCAGGAAGTGGTGGACATCTGCGAGTTTGCCGTGGGCCTGTCGCGCCAGCTTTACGGTCTGAGCATTGCCAGTGAGCGGCCCGAGCACAAGTTGCTGGAGACCTGGCATCCGCTGGGTGTGGTTGGCATCATCTCGGCCTTCAATTTTCCGATGGCGGTCTATGCCTGGAATGCGGCGCTGGCGCTGGTCTGTGGCAACACGCTGGTCTGGAAGCCGTCGGAGAAAGCGCCTTTGTCTGCGCTGGCGCTCTCAGGCTTGCTGCTCAAAACCGCGAGCGAGCAGGGGATCGATCCGCTTGGTCTGGCCGAACTGCTTATTGGCGAGCGCGCCGTGGGCGAGGCGCTGGTCTCGCATCCGGCGGTGAAACTGGTCAGTGCCACTGGTTCCACCGCCATGGGGCGCGCCGTTGGTGTGGCCTGCGCCGCGCTGTTCAAGCGATCGCTGCTGGAACTCGGTGGCAACAACGCGGCAATAGTCTGCCCCTCGGCCAATCTGGAACTGGTGGTCCGAGGTGTGGCATTCTCAGCGGCGGGAACCGCCGGACAGCGCTGCACAAGCTTGCGCCGCCTGATCGTGCACCGCTCGATCTACGCGGAGTTGGTGGCGGCCCTGGTACGTGTCTTCGAGCGCCTTCCTGTCGGTGATCCGCTGGCCGCTGGCACGCTGGTGGGGCCCTTGATTGACCAGCGCGCCTTTGAGGCCATGCAACAGGCGCTGGATCGTGCACGCCAGGCCGGTGCGACGGTGCACTTTGGTGCACGTGTCACGGTGGGAAATACAGCGGCGTTCTACGTGCGCCCGGCCATCGTTGAGTTGGCCACGCAGACCGGGCCGATGTTGCAGGAAACCTTTGCACCGATTCTGTACGTGGTGCCCTACGACAGTTTTGATGAGGCCATCGCGATCAACAACGCGGTCAGCCACGGCTTGTCGTCTGCGGTCTTTACGCAGGACCTGCGCGAGGCAGAAATCTTTACCTCAGCACGCGGCTCCGACTGCGGTATAGCCAACGTCAACATCGGCACCAGTGGTGCTGAGATCGGTGGCGCTTTTGGCGGCGAGAAGGAAACCGGCGGTGGCCGTGAATCCGGCTCCGACGCCTGGAAAGCCTATATGCGCCGGGCCACCAACACCATCAACTACGGCAGCACGCTGCCGCTGGCGCAGGGGATTCGATTCGAGTTGTAAGTCACGATCGTGACGCCGCAAACAGCGTCACGCTCTGAATCCCCGCCACCGTCAGCAGCAGCGAGCCAAACAGATGCAGCGCGGCGGTGCCGAAGGCCAGGGCGTAGCGTTGCTGCCCCAGCATGCCAACCACTTCGGCCGAAAAACTGGAGAAGGTGGTGAGCGCGCCCAGAAATCCGGTCACCAGCGCCAGACGCCAGACCGGATCCAGATCGGGCAGGCCCTGAAATACGGCGACGCAAACACCCACCAGATAGCCGCCAATCAGATTGGCAGCAAGCGTGCCTAGCGGTATGACGGCGCCGGGGTTGAGCCAGAGCCCGAGACCCCAGCGCAGCAGCGCGCCGAGGCTGGCGCCGAGGCAAATGGCAAAGACGGAAATCATGATGGCGCCATCATAACGGCGACCATTGCCTGGCTACATCTTGCTTGGCAGCCAGGTTGCCATCTGTGGAAAAAACCAGAGCAGCAGCACCATCACGCACATCAGGAAGAAGAAGGGCAGGGTCACGCGGGCGATGTAGGTGATTTCCTTCTTGGTCATGCCTTGCAGCACAAACAGGTTGAAGCCCACGGGCGGCGTGATCTGCGCCATCTCGACCACGATCACGATGAAGATGCCGAACCATAGCGTGTCAATGTTGGCTGCCTGCACGGTAGGCAGCAACACGCCCATGGTCAGCACCACCATCGAGATGCCGTCCAGAAAACAGCCCAGAATGGCGTAGAACACCGTCAGCGCCAGGATCAGCATAAAGGGACTCAAGCCGAGCGACGAAACATACTCGGCCAAATGCCGTGGTAAGCCGATGTAGCCCATGCTGAGCGTCAGGAAAGCAGCGCCCGCCAGGATCAGCGCGATCATGCAGTACAGGCGCGTGGCGCCCATCAGCGCTTCCTTGAAGTTGGACCAACTCAATGACCCCTGCAGTGCCGAAAGCGCAAAGGACCCGAGGACGCCCACCGCAGCGGCTTCGGTGGCAGTCGCAACACCGGCGTAAATACTGCCCAGCACGGCGCCGATCAGGCCGACCACCGGGATCAGATGGCGTGACTCATAAAGTCTTTGCGCCATGGTGAAGGTTTCGGTGGTGGGCGGAATCTGGTCCGGATGACGCAGCGACCAGAAGATGATGTAACCGCTGAACAAGGAGGCCAGCAGCAGGCCCGGCAAAATACCAGCGACAAACAGTTGCGAGATCGAGACCTCGGCACTGACGCCGTAAACGATCATGATGATGGAGGGCGGGATCAGCAGACCCAGCGTGCCGGCGCCGGCCAGCGAGCCAATGATCTGATCCTGTGGGTAACCACGGCGCGTCAGCTCCGGCAGTGTCATCTTGCCAATGGTGGCGCAGGTGGCGGCGCTGGAGCCTGAGACGGCGGCAAAAATTGTGCAACCAATCACATTGGTGTGCAGCAGACGGCCCGGCAGCCAGTTGACCCAGGGCGCCAGGCCCTTGAACATGCTCTCGCTGAGTTTGGTGCGGAACAGGATTTCGCCCATCCAGATGAACAGCGGCAGGGCCGTCAGGGTCCAGCTACTTGAGGAGCCCCAGATTGTCAGCGCCATCGCCTCACCGGCTGGCCGGCTGGAGAACAGTTCCATGGCAATCCAGGCGACGCCGGTGAGCGTCAGCCCAATCCAGACGCCGCTGCCCAGAATCAGGAACAGCGAGCCGATCAGCAGCGCGGTAATACCGAGTTCACTCATGAAGTTTCTGCCTGTTCTTATTCGTTGTGCAAAGCTTCTTCGGTGTCTTGTGTGACGCGCTCGCCGCGCCACTCCAGCACCAGTTCGTCGATAAAGGCGATCAGCAAAACCAAGGCTCCAGCGGCCATGCCGATCTGCGGCAGCCACAGGGGGGTCGCGTCGTTGCCGGTCGAGATGTCATGAAAGTCCCAGGACTGGTAGGACAGTTTGATCGCATAGAAGCAGAATAGACCTGACAGCAGTACCGCCGCTGTCAGGCTCCACAACTCAAGCACTCTCTTGGCAACTGGCGGCACCGAGTTGATAAGCAGCGTCACCCGGATGTGTTCGTTCTTCTTGAGCGTATGCGCCAAGGCCAGAAAGCCGGCCGAGGCCATGCAGTAGCCGGCGTACATGTCGGTGCCGCGAAAGTTGATCGTGACGTAGCGGTCCACCATACCCAGCACCACCATGAGCAGTGTGCCGATCATCATCAGCGCAGCAGCCCAGGCGGCAGCGTCGTAGAGTTTGTTCAGCGCGCTGCGCATGGGGGATTGCACTTATTTCTTGCGAAAAGCGCTGATCACGGTCTGGCCGTCGGCGCCAGCCTTCTTTTCCCAGTCGGCCAGCATGATGGTGCCGACCTGTTTCAGATCAGATGCCAGTTTGGCGCTGGGCGGCAGAATCTTCATGCCCTTCTTGGCGAGTTCCGTCTTGTACCACTCGTTCTTCTCGGCGCTGAGTTTCCAGCCACGGGTCTCAGCCTCGGCGGCCGCTTTGGTCACGGCAGCCTGTGTGGCAGGGTCCAGCGCGTTGAAGGCCTTCAGGTTCACGAGGATGGCGTTCTTGGGCAGCCAGGCCTGCGTGTCATACCAGTACTTGACCGATTCATAGATCTTGCTGTCGTAGCCGGTGGAGCCTGAACTCATCATGCTGTCGACGACACCCGTGGCAAAAGCCTGGCTGACTTCGGCGGCCTGGATCGTGACGGGCTGGGCGCCGATCAGGGACGCGATAGTTGAGGTGGCCGGGCTGTAGGCGCGCCACTTGACGCCGCGCATATCAGCGACCGAAGAAATTTCCTTCTTCACGTACAGGCCTTGCGGTGGCCATGCCACGGTGTAAAGCAACTTGATGCCTTGGGCACCCAGCAGTTTCTCAAGTATCGGTTTTTGTGCCTGATACAGCTTGAAGCTGTCAGCAAAACTGGTGGCCAGAAACGGAATACCGTCGGCACCATAAATCGGATTTTCATTTTCGAAGTTCACCAGCAGCACTTCGCCGATCTGCGCTTGACCACCTTGCACCGCGCGTTTGATTTCGGTTGCCTTGAACAGCGAGGCATTGGCGTGCACCGTGATCTTGAGTTTGCCACCAGTGGCTTTTTCGACGTCGCCAGCAAACTGCGCGATATTTTCTGTGTGGAAATTGTTGGCCGGATAGGCGGTTGGGAAATCCCACCTGGTTTGGGCGGATGCGCTGCCACTCATCAGGGCGATGGTGATGGCGGCGGCGGTGGTGCTCAATGCGAACAGACGACGTTTCATAAAAACTCCGGTTGAATTTGGTTGGCGAAGCGGGTACCTAAATGTAAGGCATGCGGCGTCGACTTAAGCGCGTTTGACCTCGGTGTTTTCCCTAAATGTCAACAAAATGTCGATAAATCGTTGTTGTGCTGCCTACAATCCGTTTCACGCAACAAAGATGCCAACCAGGAGTTTGTTCATGGCAAGAAAATCAGCGCTACCGGTATCGAATGCGCTGCGGGTGGCGCAAGCAGCGCCCATCGTCTCGTCGGCGCATCTGGTGTCGCCGCGCAGTGCCGAGATGAGCGAATTCGAGTTCGGCCTGATCGTGGCCGGCAACGCCTTTCACCGCTGGATTGCGCACTGCATGAGCAGCGCCGGACTGAAGGACCTGACACCGCTGGACGTGCTGGTGTTGCACCACGTGACGCACCGCGCGCGCGACAAGCGTCTGGCCGACATCTGTTTCATCATGAACGTGGAAGACACGCACCTGATCAATTACTCGCTCAAGAAGCTGCAAAACCTCGCGGTGGTCGCCTCCCGCAAGAGTGGCAAGGAAGTGACCTATGCAGCGACCGATCTGGGGCGCAGCTACGTGGCGCGGTATCGCGAGATCCGCGAATCCTGTCTGATCAATGCGCTCAACGCCGACGATGCGCTGAACCGCGACATTGGCGAGTTGGCGCGACTGCTGCGCCTGCTCTCGGGCATTTACGATCAGGCGGCGCGCTCCGCTGCGAGCCTTTAGACAATGTCATTTCTTGGCATCCTGATGCTGGACACGCGGTTTCCGCGGCCACCGGGTGATATTGGCAATCCGGTCACTTTTGAGCAACTGCAAATCCCGGTGCGATACCAGACTGTGCGTGGCGCCAGTCCGCAGAAAGTGGTTAGAGGAAGCGCTGCGTTGGCACTGCAACCGTTCGTGACTGCGGCGCTGAATCTGGTGGAGCAGGGTGCGACCCTGCTCAGCACCAGTTGCGGTTTTCTGGCGCGCTACCAGCGTGAATTGCAAGCTGCCGTGACGGCGCCTGTCATCAGTTCGAGTCTGCTCTGGCTCAGTTCACCCGAGTTGTCTGGCGAGCGCTGCGCCGTGCTGACGATTGATGCGCTGGCTCTGGACGCCCATCAACTTGAGGGAGTTGACGCGGACCCGGCAACGCCGGTGGGTGGCGTGGCGCCAGGCTGCGAGTTTCAGCGCCGCCTGCTAGGCAACGAGGCGACGATGGACTTGCGACAGGCCGAGCAGGATGTCGTTGTGGCTGCACTGGCATTGGTCAGAGCGCACCCCGAAGTCACCACGCTGGTGCTGGAATGCACCAACATGCCACCCTATGCTCGGGCCGTTGCAGCGGCCACTGGCAGACGTGTCGAGCACATTGTTTCCTTGTTAGAAAAAAGATGGAGAACCGCCGCATGAGCACGCAACCCCAATCGCCCCAACGCTGGCAGTTCTGGATCGATCGAGGCGGCACTTTCACCGACGTGGTGGGGCGCCGACCGGATGGCACGCTGGTCACGCACAAACTGCTGAGCGAGAACCCGGAACAGTACCGCGACGCTGCAGTGGCCGGCATCCGGCATCTGCTGGGTTTGCACGCCGGAATGGCGGTCACGCCCGAGCAGGTGGCCTGCGTGAAGATGGGCACCACCGTGGCCACCAACGCGCTGCTGGAGCGCAAGGGCGAGCCGACGCTCCTGGTGACAACGCGTGGTTTTCGGGACGCCCTGCGCATTGCATACCAGAACCGGCCCCGCATCTTTGACCGCAACATCGTGCTGCCCGAGTTGCTGTACAGCGCCGTGGTCGAGGCGCGGGAGCGCTGTGGCGCGCATGGTGATGTGATCGAAGCGCTGGACGAGGCGCACCTGCAAGCAGAACTGCGTGCGCAGTACCAGAGCGGCCTGCGTTCGGTGGCGATTGTTTTCATGCACGGCTACCGTTACACGGCACACGAAGTCGCTGCCCGGCGCATCGCGGCGGAGGTCGGCTTTTCGCAGATCAGCACCTCGCATGAGACCAGTCCTATGATGAAGCTGGTGAGTCGTGGCGACACGACCGTGGTCGACGCCTACCTGTCGCCGATTCTCAAGCGCTACGTGCAGCAGGTGGCGCAGGAAATGCCTGGCGTCAAACTCTTTTTCATGCAGTCTTCCGGTGGCCTGACCGACGCTCACGCCTTCGCCGGCAAGGACGCCATCCTGAGCGGCCCGGCTGGTGGCATTGTTGGCATGGCGCGCACGGCGGCGATGGCCGGCATTGAAAAGGTCATCGGTTTTGACATGGGAGGTACCTCCACCGATGTCTCGCATTACGCAGGCGAGTTTGAGCGTGAGTTCGAGACCCAGGTGGCTGGCGTGCGCATGCGCGCGCCCATGATGAGCATTCACACCGTGGCCGCCGGCGGTGGTTCGATTCTGGCCTTTGACGGCTCGCGCTTTCGGGTCGGGCCGCAGAGCGCCGGCGCCAATCCGGGGCCGGCCAGTTACCGCCGTGGTGGACCGTTGGCGGTGACCGATGCCAATGTGATGGTGGGCAAGATTGTTCCGCGCTATTTCCCCAAGGTCTTTGGCGCTGCGGCGAACGAAGCGCTGGACGGCGATGCGGTGCGGGAACAGTTTGCAGCACTGGCGGCGCAGACCGGTCGCGCTGCAGAGGATGTGGCAGAAGGCTTTATCAGCATCGCCGTGCAGCAGATGGCCAACGCCATCAAGAAAATTTCGGTGGCGCGCGGCTATGACGTGACGCGCTACACGCTGCAGTGCTTTGGCGGCGCCGGTGGCCAGCACGCCTGCCTGGTGGCCGATGCACTGGGCATCACAAGGGTCTTTGTGCACCCGCTGGCCGGTGTGTTGTCAGCCTACGGCATGGGCCTGGCCGACCAGAACGTGATTCGGGAACAGGCGGTGGAACTCAAGCTTGGCGAACAAGCGTTGCCGCAAATTGCGGCGCAGTTGGACCGTCTGGCGGCGCAGGCACAGGACGAACTGCTGCGTCAGCAGGTGAGCCAGGGCGCAGTGGCGGTGCACCGGCGCGTGCATGTGCGTTACGAAGGCAGCGATGCGGCGCTCGTGGTGCCCTGTGCACCATTGGCAGCCGACTCTCCGGAGGTGGCTCTGGCCGCTATCCAGTCTGCATTTGAGGCGGCCTACCATCAGCGCTTTTCTTTCCTGATGCAAGGCAAGGCGCTGGTGGTGGAGGCCGTATCTGTCGAAGCGGTGGTGGCGGGCGATGCCCCGACCGAACCGCGTCAGGCATTGCACGCTGTGCGCGATCTGCAGGCCTTTGGCGCCGTGCGTGAGACGGTAGCCATGTACAGCGGCGGCCAGTGGGTGG
>Ga0194058_10000851_pt1 | contig 15120 bp, 9 predicted proteins | sample SepL4417m_MetaG_FD_155490 | JGI IMG/M metagenome (GOLD analysis project Ga0194058, IMG submission 155490) | Anoxic zone freshwater microbial communities from boreal shield lake in IISD Experimental Lakes Area, Ontario, Canada - Sep2016-L442-17m | ecosystem: Environmental > Aquatic > Freshwater >... | reverse complement strand
GGATGCCGTATTCATCAGCTACGCGCGCGAGGACCTGCAGGCGGTGCTGACATTGAAGGCGGGGCTCGAGGCGGCGGGGCTGACCGTGTGGTTCGACTTCGAGAGGCTTGGGGCGGGCGACGATTACGACTTGATGATCCGCAACAACATCCGCAACTGCTCGATCTTCCTCCCCGTCATCTCCGCGCACACCGAGGCGAGGTCAGAGGGATATTTTCGCAGGGAGTGGACGTATGCGCTCGACCGGGAAAAGGGGATTTTTTCCGGCGTCCCGTTCATTATCCCGGTTGTCGTGGACGGCACGAGGGATCCCCGCGCTGTGCCGCCGAGGTTCAAGGACTTCAACTTCAGCTGGCTGCCGGGCGGGGACGTTCCCTCCGAGTTTGCACGCAACCTCACGGCGGCTAGAAAGCCGGTATGACCGCTCAAATTTCATGAAAGAATCTGCGGATCACCCACTCCCACCGAACACATCTGTGGTGGATGACTTAAACCCTTGGGTGGGCTTGAGCACCTTCACCGAGGATCTGCAGTCCTTCTTCCACGGCCGCGATAGCGAGCAGGAAGAGCTGCTGCGCCTGGTGCATCGCGAGCCGCTGACGGTTCTTTTCGGGCTCTCCGGCCTCGGAAAAAGCTCGCTGCTGCAAGCGGGCGTGTTCCCGAAGCTGCGCGCCCAGGGCTGGCTCCCTGTCCCTCTTCGCCTCGCCTATGCGGCGGACACCTTGCCTCCCGTCACCCAGATCAAGGAGGCGATCGTGCGCTCGGTCCACGCAGCCGGACTTTCCTTTCACAGGCTGCCCACCGCCTGCGAATCCCTCTGGGAGTTCTTCCACAGCCGGGACGCGGGAGTCTTCGACGCGCAGGGCTCGCAGGTCACGCTCCTGCTGGCATTCGACCAGTTCGAGGAAATTTTCACTTTGGGAAGAACCGCCGACTCCACTGGGGCGCTGCGAGATGAGCTCCTTGGCGAGCTGGCCGACCTGGTGGGAAACCGCGTGCCGAAGCTGCTGAGCGATCGGCTGGAGCAGGATTCCTCGCTGATCGAAAACCTGGACTTCGACCGCAGCGACTACCGGGTGCTCGTTTCCCTGCGCGAGGATTATCTCGCGGAGCTCGAGAGCCTGCGATCCAAGATGCCCCTGATCCTCCAAAACCGCATGCGCCTGAGGCCGATGGACGGGAAGCAGGCGATGCAGGCGGTGCTCGAGCCAGGCGGAAAGCTTGTCAGCAGGGAGGTCGCCGAGCGGATCGTCCGGTTTGTCAGCCATAGCCGGCATGGTGATCCCGGGCAGGAAAATTCCGATGCCGTTGTGGAGCCGCTGGAAAACCTGAAGGTCGAGCCGTCGTTGCTGAGCCTTTTCTGCCGCGAGCTGAACTCCCGGCGCATCGCTCGGAGCCTGGCGGAAATTACTCCGGACCTCCTCGCCAGCAGCAGCAGCCGGATCCTCCAAGACTTTTACGAGCAATGCTTCGACGGGCAGCCGCCGGCCGCCAAGGACTTTATCGAGGACGAGCTGCTCACCGACACGGGCTTCCGCGAAAACATGGCGATGCCCTCCGCACGCAAGCGCATGGCCGCACGCGGCATCGGATCTCCAGACGCAGTCATTGAGACACTGGTCATGCGCAGGCTTCTGCACATTGAAGAGCGCCAGGACCTTCAGCGCATCGAGCTCACACACGATGTCCTTACCGACGTCGTGATGAAAAGCCGGATCGAGAGGCACAAGAAGAATGAGGAGCTCGAGGCGCGCCGCAAGGATGCCGAGCGGGAGGCCTCCATCGCCGATGCGCGGGGACGGGAGCGGGAGGCGCTGCGCCAGCTTCGCAACACCCGCCGCCGAAGCGCTTTCTTTGCGCTTCTTGCCTTCCTCGCGATCGCCGGCCTCACGGTCGCGATATTCTCCTACCGGGAGGCGGTGCGCCAAGGGGAGGAGCTCGAGCGGCAAAAGCAGCGGGAGACCGAGCTTGCCGCCGCCTCCCGCCGCGACGCCTCGGTCTCGGACATGATCACCGCCTCGACCATCGCACGCGGCAGCCTCGCCCGCGCAGGGAACATTGTCGCGCTCCTGTCCCGCGCGGTCGAACGCGACCCATCGAACCGTCCGGCCTTCGTCTCCCTGCTGTCCATACTTGGGGGGACCAACTGGCCCATCCTGGCAATGCCTGCCATTGCCCTGCCGGATTCGCCCGGCGGAGCCTCTTTCAGCATCGATGGCCGCCACATCCTCGTCTATTATGGCAAAACGCTCGGCATATGGGATGCGGTGACCGGCGGGATGCAAGGCTTGCCATCTGCCTTCCCGGCCAAGGTGCTCGGCGCAAAATTCAGCCTGGACAGCAAATCTCTCGCCATCGCATTGGATGATGGCACGGTTGCGATGCGCGAGGTGCCCGGAACCCCGGGAATCCCCCCGCGCGACGTCGAGCTATGCGACGGAGGAATCACCTCGGTGAAATTCAGCTCCGACCATCGGTTCTTGGCGGCGGCGGCGGGGAAGGTCATCCATCTCCTGGAGATCTCCACGGGACGCCACACGCAAATCAAGACGGAGAGCCAGCCCCTGACCCTGCAGTTCAGCCCGGATGGCACCCGCATCGCAGCGGGGATCCAGACGCTCGACGAGGGGATGTTTACCTGCGTCTGGCAAACGGCGAGCGGCAAGGAAGTCCAAGAGCTCACCAAGCAGTGCGCCTTGGAGCCGAAGATCCTGTCGTTCAGCCCGCGCGGCACCTCGCTGGCAGCATCGAGCAAGGAATTTGTGTTCCTCCAACAGGAAAATGGCAGCCGTTCGGCGATCAAGCTCAGCGCGGGCGCGGATGTCTCGTGCATCGAATTTAGCCCCGACGGAACCCTCATCGCGATCGGGTCCCGCAAAGGCGAGGTCGTCATCGCACGCAATCCCGAACTCGCGCCAAGCGGTGCCGCAGACGGGACCGGCGAGCGCTCGCTCATGGACGAGATCGTGCGCGCCACATGGGGCGGACCGGTTATTTCCATCTCGTTCAGCCCCGATAACATGCGCGCGCTCATCGCCATCGCCGACGGCACGGTCTGGCTGCTCGACGTCGCGGAGATCCGCCCAGCAGATAAAAACATAGAAACATCGTTCGGCCCAAAAATTGGCAGGACCGGCGGGTGGGTAAAATCCCAGCCGCTCCGCCAAAGCGGCGAGATCGTCTCGGCGAAATTCAGCCCTGACGGGCGCAAGGTGCTGGTCGCCAGCAAGAACAATGCGGTCCGCGTTTGGGATATCCTCCCGAACCAGATGCAGCCGGCGTTGCTTCCCTCCCCAGCACCGGTCACCTCGTTTGCCGTCGCCGATGCGGGAGATGGAAAGCCGGTCGTCGGCACGATGGCTGACGGCTCGTGCGTGCTTTGGAGCCTGCGCGACGGTCAATACGCTTCGACGCTGCTGCCCGCCGCATCCTCGCCGGTGGTGGGAGCCGGGTTCGATCCGGCGGGAGGCCGGGTCTGGACGGCTTGCTTAGACGGAACGGTATCCCTCCGGAACGCCGATGGCGCCGCCGACGTCGTCTTGCCCCACCCTTCCCGCGCATCTTTCGTCTCCATTCCGCACACCGCACAGGGAGATTTCCTTCTCACCGCCTGCGGACGCGAAATCCGCCTGCTCGCGCTGGCCGGGGACACAAAAGCTCCCGCACGCGTGTTCTCCTCACCAGAGGAAAATATCAGATTTTCAGAAATCAACGCCGACGCCTCCGTGCTGGCTGCAGCCGCCGGGAATAGGGTTTTCCTCTGGGACTTGCGCTCGCCGGATGCCCCGGTGCGCACGCTGGAAATGAAGTTCCCCCCCACGCTATTGAAGTTCGTACCGGGCTCAACCACGCTGGCGGTCGCCGCAGGCAAGCGGGTTCTGTTCTTCGACCCCGATTCCACGAGCCCGTCCGCCTCGCTGCCGCACGGGGAGGATGTCATGTGGATGCGATTCCTGCCGGACGGCACGCTCGTCACCTGTGCAGGCAAAGAGGTTTGGCAGTGGAGGGGCGGAAGCCCGGTTGGCGATGCGCTCATCCACCCGTCCGCCATCTCCGCCGCCGACACCAGCCCGGAAGGAGATTTCCTCATCACCGCCTCCGATGACGATACCGTGCGCATCTGGGAGCTGGATTCCGGCTTGCTGGTATTTGACCGCAGCTTCCCAGGCATGAACACCCCATCCGTGGGCTTCAATGCCGATGCCTCGGCGTTCTTTGCCCTGTTCCAAGGGCATGCCCTCGCATGGGATTTCCCCGGAACTGTCTCCTCAGTTCCCAAAGAGCTCCCCGCCCTCGGATTCTCGATCTCCGGAACAGAATTCAGCGGAAACCGCGTGCGCCTCGCGTTTTCCGATGTCAAACAGCAACTCGAAGACGCTTGCACAGGGATCTTGCGCGGGGAGGCATCGGGCACGCAGGCCTGGCCCCTGTGGCTCGCACGAATTGAGGCCAAGAACCGACCAGTCAGCCCATCCTCCAGCCTCACCCGCGAGGCCCTTGCCGACATGCTCATCGCATCCGGCACCCAGGAAAACCTCCAGCGTGCATTGCTCCTGTCTCCCTGCAACCCTCAGGCGATTCAAAAGCTCTCAGCGGTATTGCGCAAGAAGTCCCCGCCCGACCCGCGTGCGCCGTTTTTCGAGGGCCTCGCCAAAAAGCTGGAAAGCCAATGAAATCGGCTTGCGCAACCGGTCGCCTGCGATCAAGAATCGCGCCCATGCGTCTGGCGCTTGCGACATTCATCGTCCTCACTCCATTGGCCGGGATTTTGGGAGCCCGGGATCTGGCCGGACAAATCGAGCTGGCCCGGGACGCCAAGGACACCTATGCGGAGATCGAGCTTCTGCGCCGATGGGCGGATGGGCATCCGGGCGATCAGGAGGCCCTCGAAAAGCTCACCGCGCTCTGGCTTGGAATTTCCGATTGGGAGATGGCGGCGGAAACGCTGAAGCTCGTCAAGGAGCCAGGGTTTGTCGTGCGCTCGCAAGCCACGATCCTCCGTGAGCAGGCCGGGAACCTGAAGGGCGGGCTTGAGCTGCTGCGCGCCCGCGCGGCAGCCGCGCCCCATGACCGGGAATCGAGGCTGATGTTTTCCAAGTATCTGGCGGCAGGAGGGCTCTACCAGGAGCAGATCGCAACGCTCGATTCCCTGATCAAAGATGACAAAGAGGAAGACGCGGCCGACCTTTATCTCGACCGGGCAGCCGCCAAGCTTGCATCCGACGACCCTGCGGGCGCGCTGGCGGATTTCCGTAAGGCCGCGGCAAGGGCCCCCGAGGGGCAGCAGGTCCAGAGCCGGCGCAGTTCTTACGAGCGCCTGGAAAAATCGCTTGCGGAAATCGGGAAGCTGCGCAGCCGGTCGCCTGCGGACTCGATGAGGAGAGGCTACTGGTGGCTTTATGGCGGCGTGCCGCAGCGCGCTCTGGCCGAGGCGCGCGCGGGGATTTCCCTCTGGCCGGGCTCCGCCTTCGGGAACATTCTCGAAACCCGGAGCCTCGTCGCCGCCGGCATGATGGACGCCGCGAAGGCGCGCGCCGATCGCCGGGTGGAGGTTTCCGCCCCGCTGGAAACGCTTGATACCGTCAACGGGCTCCTCTATGCGGACGCGACGCTCGCAGCCAAACCTTTCGACGCAACGGCCGGATTTGACCGCGCGGCCTGGCTGAATTTTTCCGGCCAGTATCTTCTGGCGACCGATGCCGTCGAAGCCCTTTTGAAATCCACCCCCGCAAGCATTCCGGCACTTCACCTTGCCGTGGCGATCAACTGCCACCGGAGAAACCTGCCCGCAGCGACCGCCTACACCGCCCGCCTGACGGCATTGCATGCCCCCCACGATGTCCTCGCGGACGCTTTCACCGGCCTCGCAACGATAGCATTCGAACAGTCGAAATTCGCGCTGGCTCTGGACTTCGTCGAGCGCTCGCTCGCCGCCCAGCCAACCCCGGACGCATGGAAATTGAAAGCGGCCAGCCACACCCGCCTCGGCCAGCCGAACGAAGCCGCCGAAGCCCTCAAAAACGTGGAGAAACGATGAAGAAGGGAATTTGTCTTGCCATCCTGATTGCCTGCAGCGCGCACGCGATGCAGCCCCCGGCGAAAAAGCCCTCAGGGCCGGCCCCAACCGTCTCGCCGCTGCCCGCACCTCCCGTCTTTCAAATTCCCGCCGACACCCGGCTTTTTACTGACGATCCGAATGCCGGCGGGGTCACGATCGCTCCGGAGGATGGAAAAATCGAGCCATTCGCGAGCTTCAGCTTGACGTTCCCGACCGACATCGTCCGGCCGGACCAGATTGATGTCGAATGCAAGGAACCTCCGGTCGTCGCATGGCCGCCGCTCGAGGGAAAATTTTTCTGGAGGTCGCCTTCAACGGTTGACTGGCTGGTGACCGGGCCGAGGATTCCTGGCCAGACCTATCGGGTGAGGCTGAGCGAGGGGCTGAAAGCGCTTGACGGCAGCGCGCTGCCGATCAGCTCGTGGGGGGTCGAGCTCCCCGCCGATCCGCTGAAGGTCTCGAGCTGGTATGACGAGCATCTTCAGCTCAGCTCGCGGCCGGTCGTGCCGTTGGAGTTCAACTACCCGATCCGCCTGCACGACGTTGCCGACGGGCTGTGGTTTCAGGACCGCGCGACGAGGAAAAGGTTCCCGGCAGAGATCTCTGTCAGCTCCGAGGACAGCACCCCGATGCCGACGCCCACGACGATCCGAGCCACACCGCGCGAACCGCTGCCGGTCGGGGCGTTCTATGACCTCGTCGCCGAAAATGTGCATGACGGATTTTCCGGGCGCACGCTCGAGTATCCCAGGGTGTTCCCGCTCGGAACCACCCGACCGCTGGCGGTGGATTTTGTCGCCGCCCGCAACTGGGCGACCGATAGCCCGCACGTCGAAATCAAATTTCATTCCCCGCTCGCCGATGGCCCGCTCCCGCCGATGGCCATAGCTCTCGATCCTCCAGTCAAGGACATGTCTCTCCGCAAGGACGACGACCGGATTTTTGTGGATGGAAAATTCGATGTGTCGATCCGGTACAAGGTGGCGATCTCGGACAAGGTGACCGGCGACCGCGGGTTCCCGATGGCCGCCCCATCGCGGTGGGGCGCAACATTTCCCAAGAAGCCTCCGACGATCCTTTTTCCTCCGGGAGAATTCCGGCAGCGCGCGTCGCTCGGCCTGAGGTTCGCGCTCGTCCAGTGCAATACCGGCCCCCTCACATGGAGGCTGGCAAAAGTCCCTAACGACAAGCTGGCGGACGTGCAGGAGGCCTTGAGCAAGGGGGCAGAATCCGGGGATCCGCTTCTCGTCGATTCCTTGGGACTCAAGGTCGTCGGGCAGGGGGAATTCGGCCCGGTCGCCGACGGCAGAGAGGAGCTTCGAAAAATCGAGTGCATGGCACCTCTCGGCGGGCCTTATTTGATCGAGGCGAGCGCCGGGGCTGCGGACGGGACGCGGATCGCCAACCATTCGCTGATCTGGTTCGGCGAGCTCGCCCTCACGCAGAAGCTCAGCCCGGCGGACCTCACCATCCAGGCGGCGGACATGGGGACAGGCCAGCCGGTTCCAGGCGTGCGCCTGCAGCTCCTCACCAAGGAACTTCTTGAAGTCGCCTCGGCGGAGAGCGACAGCAATGGGCTGGCGCGCTTCCCTCGCACCGCTTCCACCGCAGCCGCGTTCTTCCAAACGACCCACAAAGGGGCGGTCACGCTCTGGCCCGCCGCGCCGGACGGACAGTTCCCGTCGGGCTCAAGCTATTTCTCCCCGCAGCTTTCCGTGCTCGGAAAAATCCTCACCGACCGCCCGCTCTACCGTCCGGGCCAGGATCTCAAAATCAAAGGCTACGTGCGCGTGAAGCGAGACGGGTGCCTCACGATCCCCGACGGCCAGCAGGTGGCCTGGGAGATCTCGAAAGCCTGGCAGGACTCCGTGCTCGCCTCCGGCACCGCGCGGGTCAATGCCTTCGGCGGCTGGGACGCCGCATGGACGGCCCCGGAATCCGGCGACGTAGGAGAATTTCGCGTGCGCGCCAAGCTCGGAGCCGCAGAGGCTGGCACCCAGGCAAATTTTAAAATTGAAGAGTTCAGGAACCCGCCGTTCTCGGTGACCTGCGAGGCGGAAGAATCCGAGGCGCCGGTCGAATCTTCGGTCCAAGTCGCTTCGCAGTATTTTCACGGAGCTCCAAATGCAGGCAGCCGGGTCAAATGGAAGGCCACCTGGGTCAGCGACCATGACGGCGAGTATTACTCTGGAGAAAATTCCGATGGCTTTTATGAGGTCGACATCTACTCGCAGGCGGCAAAGCCTCCGGTCTTCGATGCGGTGGTCGAAGGCGAGACTTCTCTGGATGGCGATGGCCAGGCCACCCTCACCTGCGCCCCCCCGTTCCCGGACCCCGGCAACCGGGCCAATGCATCGGTCCTCTGGCAGATCGATGTCACCGGGCCGGATGGGCAGACGATCACTGGGGGAACCAACGACACGATCACGATGAACGACATCACGCTGGGGGTGAAAGAGGTCCCAGCGAGCCCGCAGGGGACCGTCCGCTTCCAGCTCCGCGCGACCCCCCGCAGCGAAGGCGGCCGGGTGCCCGCAAATGTCCCCGTTACCCTCTACATCGTAAAAACAAAATCGGTGAAGGAACTGATCGCCCCATTTGTTTATAGGTATAGGAATTTTGACGACTTCATCCAGCTCGCCACAAAAAATGCCCCGGCGAATGGCACGGTGGATTTTCCGGCGAAGGAGCCCGGGCGCTATGTCCTCGTGGCTGGTCCGGTGCCAGGGGGCATGCGGGTCAGCGCGCAGGCAGACATCACAGGCCCGGGAGATTCGGAGTTTCCCGTCCGCAGCGATGAATCGCTGGTGGTCACCTCGCCCAAGCAGCCGATCGTGCTCGGAGAAATGGCGTCGTTCGACGTCCTCTCCCCATCGGGTGGGATCGCGTGGGTGACGGTCGAAACGGACCGCATCCTTTATTCCAGCACGATCAGGCTCCCTGGCAATGCGACAAAAATCGAGATCCCGACGCGCGCCGAGTTCGGCCCGAATGCCTGGGTCGCCGTCTATGTTTTGAATCCCGGCGGCACCGGCCGGATCCCGGGAGAAATGTTCGGCTATGGGGCGTTCGCGATCAGGGATCCCGCCCATGAGCTCGATGTCCGCCCGCAGACGAGCAAGCCGGCCTACGAGCCGCGCGAAAAAGTGACGGGGACGGTCACGGTCAGGTGCCAGGGCGCTCCGGTGGCAGGGGCGGAGGTCACCGTCTATGCCGTGGACGACTCGATTCTCACGCTCGGCGGATGGGCGCTGACCAGGCTCGCCACGGAGTTTTACCCGCAAAACTCCTACAACGTCATCACCTCGCCCGCGCTGCGAGGGCTGGTGGCAGGGATCCAGCCGGCCCAGCTCACACAAAAGGGGTTCACAGTCGGCGACGGGGGCGGCGACGAGTTTGGAAACGTGGAGTTCACCCGGAAGGATTTTAAGCCGCTCCTGTTCTGGAGCCCTTCGCTCAAAACCGGGGCGGATGGCACGGTGGCATTCGATACGACCGCTCCGGACAACCTCACGAGGTTCCGGGTCATCGCGCTCGCGCAGACCCGACAAAGCCAGTTTGGCCTCGCTTCGGAGACGTTCGAGGTTTCGAAGAAGCTGCTCATCGAGCCGGCGCTGCCCCGGTTCCTGCGTGCGGGCGATGAGGTCGAGCTCCGCGCCGTTGCGCGCCAGAAGCTCTCCGCAAAAGAAAGCCTCACCGTGAGCTGCCGGACGGGACTCAGCCTCGCAGGCCCCTCCTCGATCGTCCTCTCCGCCGACAAGGATGCCCCCGCAGTCGCACGCTTCAAGGCCCGCGCGCCAAGCGGCACACCCTCCGCTCCAGTCCGCTTCGATGTCAGCGCGCCGGACGGAAACAAGGATTCCGTAGAGGTCTCGCTCCCGGTCCTCCCGCGCACGATCACCGTCAACGAATCGACCGCCGGCAGCTGGGCGGGAGACAGGTTCCTTGCGGCGGATTTCTTCCCGCCGGCATGGACGTCCGGCACGTTCGACACCACGCTCTCAACGTCCCCCTGGCTCACAAAGCTCATGGGCCTGCCCTCGGTGCTCGACTACCCGTACGGATGCCTCGAGCAGCAGTCGGCCAGGATTCTCGTTTTCACCTCGCTCGCCGACCTCCTCAAATGGATCCCCACAAACAAAGAGCGCGACGAAAATTACAGGCGCTCGATCGAGGAGTCGCTCAAGGTGATGGAGGCGTCCCTGCTGCCCGATGGGACCCTGCCCTACTGGCCGATGGGAACGACCGGGAACGCCTTTGTGACGATCCAGTGCGCATGGGCGGCTTCGATGGCCGAGGCGAATGGCCTCACCGTCTCCGAAAGGCTCTCCGATGGGCTCTCCCAAGCGCTGGACGGGATCATCAGGCGCACCATTTCCTCATCCCCCACCCTCCGGTCGTTCGCAATGTTTGTCGTATCCCAGAGAAAGGGAGCCCCGGAGGATACCGGATCCCTCGCATCGGCCGCAGACGAGCTTTATCTCGAGCGCGACCGCCTCACCTCCGACGGCAAAGCGATGCTGGCCATCGCCCTCCACAATGCCGGTGCCGCCCAGGAAAAGCAAAACCAGCTGCTGAGCGAGCTGCCTGCGCTCTCCGACGACCAGGCATTCGACCCGGCAACGTTTTCCTCCGCCGCCCGCTCGGAGGCATTCCGGATCATGGCAAGGCTTGCGATCTCTCCGCGGCCGGCGGCGGATTCGATCGCCCGCCTGGACAAGCTGTCGTCGGCATCCCTCTCGACACAGGAAAACCTCTGGCTCCTGACCGCCTTCAAATCCTTGCTGAAATCCCAGCCCGCAGCCGCGCTCGCCAAACCCCTGAAGCCGGAGCCGGATGCCACCTCGCCAAACAAATCTGCCGCCAGCTGGATCGGAAATGACCTCGCAAAATCTTCCGGCTTCAAAATCTCCGGCCTCGGCGGGACCGCAAAAGGCGTGTTCGTTTTGAAGGCCCGCCGCCAGCTCGCTGAGTCCGAAAATGCTCCGGTGCAGAAAGGCATCCGCCTCGACCGCATGGTGAAAAATCTCACGGAGCCCTCGCGCAAAGGAACCCCGGAATCCCCGTTCCTGCTCGGCGATGAGATCCTCATCACCTACCGGTTTCAGCCGGCAAAGTCGCAGAGCTTCCTCGCCCTGGAAGACGCCCTGCCAGCAGGCATCGAGGTCCTGAACCCGAACCTTGCCCTCTTCGCCAAATTCTACGAGGTGGCGGAGGAGCCAGGAGTCGCAACCGCATCGCTCTCGCACTCGGAGATGCGCGACTCCAGGACCGTGCTCTTCTTTGACGAATCGCCCGCAAGGCTGCAGTCATACTCCGTGCTCGCACGCGCAACGTCCGCCGGCTCGTTCACCTGGCCGGCCGCCCAAATCTCACCGATGTATGATAGCCGGTTCTACTCGAGAACCGCGCCGTCAACATGCGCGGTCAACGCGGAGTAATATGCCCGATCCGAAAATCATTTTGGATGCGGAGGGCGCGCTCCGGAGGCTGTGCGCAAAATCGGACCTCTACGGCCGTCTGGTGAAGCGCTTTCAGCAGAATTGGCTCGATGCTCCCGATCGCCTGCAGCTCGCTATCGCCTCGGATATTTCCGCAGCCACGCTCCTTGCCCACGCGCTCCGGGGTGCCGCCGCAACCATCGGGGGTGACGGCGTCGCCTCCATCGCGCGCCAGATCGAAGCCGGCCTGCGCGCGGGCCGGGATGTTTCTGCGGAGCTCCCCGGGCTCCGCGCCGCCATGCGCTCGCTAGCTGAAATGCTGGCAGGCCTCCCGGCGCATTTCATGGCAGCTTCCGAACCGGACGGCCCCCAAGATCCGCCATCCGCCCGCATCCGATGAAGGCCATCGCTGACTGCAAAGTTCTTGCCGTGGACGATTCCCCCGAGAACCGGATGATCTTGGAATGCCTTCTCGAAAAGACCTGCAGCGTCCATACCGCAGCGGATGGAGCGGATGCCATCGCCCGCGCCAGGGAGCTCCGCCCCGACCTGATTCTCCTGGATGTCTGCATGCCTGGCATGGACGGCTTCAGCACCTGCAAAGCCTTGAAGGCATCGCCCGAAACAGCTCAGGCACCCATCATTTTTCTCACGACCCTCGCGGATTCCACGGACAAGCTTTCCGGCTTCGCCGCTGGCGGGGTGGACTATATCACCAAGCCCTTCGACGGCGCAGAAATCTGCGCAAGGGTGACAACTCACTTGCGCCTCTCGCTTTATGATCAGGAGCAGCGACGGCTTATTCAGTATCTCGCGGGCGCCGTCGAAGAGACTGAGGAGACGAATCACTTCTTCGCAAACCATACGGCAGATGTGGTCGTGCAATGCTCTCCGGAGGGAGCCATCCGCCGCATCAACAGCAGCTGGGTCGAGCTCACCGGCCTTGTCGGCGGGCTCCCGCTCGGGCGCATGCTTTGGGAAATCGGGAGCCCCGGCGACTCAGAGACCATCCGCTCCTCCTTGCTGCAGGCGATTAGCGAGCGCCAGGATGACCTGCATCTGACATTTCAGATCTCGACGGTGAGCGGGCCACGCACGCTCAAAGGGGCGCTCCGCATCTGCTACGACCACTCGGGGGATCCTCTCGGCTTCAACGGGGTGCTCACGGACGTCTCCGAGCTCGTCACGGACAACGCCGGCTTGGAATCCGCCCTCATGGCCGGCCGCGCCGCTGCAGCCGCCCACCTGGCTTACCTCGAAAATATCTCGCATGAAATCCGCACCCCGCTCAATGCCCTCCAGGGCGGGCTTCACAAGCTTCGCGAAATCCGCCTCAATGAAGATGCCGAGCGCGCGCTCAAATTTGTCGAGCAGGGAGCCTCCGATCTCTCGAGGCTCTTCGAAACCATTCTGGCTGAAGACAGGCGCAGCTCCAGGGCTTCCAGCGGAGTTTTTCACATACAGGAGCCCATGTCTCAAGGCTCCCATCCCTCGCTTCCGGTTCTGATCGTGGACGACATCAAGATCAACCGGCTGCTTCTCAAACGCTTGATGAACGGCCTCGGGTTTCAACAAATCGACCTTGCGGAATCCGGCGAGGAGGCAATAGAAATCTGGAGCCGTCAAAAGCACCCCCTCGTCCTCCTGGATTACCAGATGGGGGGGATCGATGGATACGAAACCTGCAGGAGAATCCGCCGCATGCCGGCCCCGAACCGCCCGACGATCGTAGGCGTGAGCGCCACCGCTCTCCCGGGAAATATGGACCGGGCACTTCAGGCCGGGTTTTGCGCGCAAATCCCCAAGCCCGTCTCCAAAGCCCTCATCCGGCAAACCTTGGAATCTCTAGGATGGCAGCTTGCTCCATCCTGAGTCAACATCCTGTCCCCAGGTGGAGTCGAACCACCATCTGAGCTTTAGGAGAGCCCTGCTCTATCCACTTGAGCTATGAGGACGTTGGATACCAGTGACTTAGCGATTTTTAAGGCGCAAAAACAGGGAAAGTTCTACCAAAAGTTCTACTTTGTCTTCCCATGTCCGCTGATGTTTACCAGTGTCAGAAGCCCCTGTAAAGCCTCGCAATCGCAGGGGCCGGCCATCACATTTCTCCCCCCGCCGGTTTTCACCTCTCGGAGGTCAGCATTCTGCCACTTCCAAAACCCAACCAAGAGAGGGCATTCTTTTCACTGTCGCGGGCATTTTCGTTCTGTCCCGCCCCACCCTGCGGGCCGTAAACTGCCGGCATGACTACCGAACAGATCCACGGACACGAAATCATCGAACTTGTCGCCAAATACCCGGAAGGCATCGCGACCGCGACGCTGGCTGACATCGTGGCGGGCGAATTTGGGACCGGCGCCCGGTTCTTCACCTGCTCGGCAGAGAACCTGTCCCTGCCGGAACTCCTGGCATTCCTCGGCGAGCGAGACAAGGTCCAGCTCCGCGACGGCCTCGTCTTCCCCGGCGGATCGCCTGCCTGCGAGCACCATTGATCAGACGAATGAAAGCTCTCTTTGAATTTCTGCGAAGCCTGTTCCGAAGGCCGGTGCCGGTGCCACGGATTTGGACCCGGTGGATGCCGTAGGGGTGCCTTGCATGCCCAAGGCACTCCCCAAGACATGGTTCGTTTACATGCTCCGGTGCTCGAACGGATGCCTCTACACCGGGATCACGACCGACGTTCAGAAACGCCTCAAGGTTCACAATGACGGAAAGGGCTCCGCGTATGTCCGAGCGCACCGGCCGGCCAAGCTGGTCGCATTCACGGAAGCGGACAGCAGATCCTCCGCATCCCGCCTGGAATACTCCGTAAAATCCATGAGCCGGGCACGGAAGGTGGCTCTGGCCAAAAAATGGAAACACGGCCGGAGAATCAAGTCGTAGCCGCCCTTCTGTAACTGCTCGCTGGTCTCCCCCCGAAAATACCCCGAGAGAAATCCCGCCCTGCCACGAATACGAGGAAAGGGCATCCACGCCGGCCGCCGCAATGCCGACATCCGGCGTGCTATATAAAATTGAAGGCGAAATTTACGTCTTCGCAAAAAATATGAAAAAAATAGCGATAACTATAGCAGCGGCAGGATTTCTGGCGGGCGTGTTGGTAGTAGGCATCATCGGGCTTCTCCTTGGAGCGCCCCTCACCTTGTTCTCGTCAGAGAAAAAGTCATGACAGGGTGTAAATCAACACTGAAGGTGATCCGCGAGGTCACCGCGCAGTCGGCGGATGAGAGCTGGTGCGAATGGGTGTTCGACCTGTGCGTGTTGTTCCTGGTCTTGCTTGCCCGCGCACTCGACCCGGTGTGGCCGGGAGGGATGGATTACATCAAGGTCAACGTCATCCTGTTCTGCGTCCTGCTCCCGATCATCCTGTTCGGGAGCCTGGCGCTCAACATCGTGCTCCTCCTGAGATGAAGTTGCCGGTCCCTATGGTGCCGGACGACTACGTGTGGGAGGGCGATGGCGTCCTCCCCATGCGGGGCTGGTGCCAGCAGGATGGGCGTAGCTGCGGCTTGGTAGCCACGTTCATGATGCTGGCCTACTTCAGGCCAGAGGAATTCCCATTCCGGGAATTAAAGAAACGGTGCCCAGTGTCCCCAGACAAGGGGACGAGCTTGGCTGAGG
>Ga0194058_10000847_pt1 | contig 15170 bp, 17 predicted proteins | sample SepL4417m_MetaG_FD_155490 | JGI IMG/M metagenome (GOLD analysis project Ga0194058, IMG submission 155490) | Anoxic zone freshwater microbial communities from boreal shield lake in IISD Experimental Lakes Area, Ontario, Canada - Sep2016-L442-17m | ecosystem: Environmental > Aquatic > Freshwater... | reverse complement strand
GATGGCCAAGGCGGGCTGCGTTGAAGTGAGCCTGGGCTTCGAGAGCGGCTGCCCGCAGGTGCTGCGGGCCATGAATAAGCGGTTTCAGCCCCAGGAGGTGCGGGAGATTTCCGAGCGGCTGGCGGCCCTCGGCATCCGGCGGTTGGGGTTTCTGCTCTTGGGTGGCCCCGGCGAGACGAAGGAGTCGGTGGCCGAGAGCTTCGCCTTCGCCCGGTCGCTCGGCTTGGAGATGCTCAAGGTCTCCACAGGCATCCGCCTCTACCCGCACACGCCCCTGGCCCGGCAGGCCGTCGAGGAGGGCGTGGTCTCGCCGGAGGACGATCTGCTCACGCCCCGATTCTACATCCGGCCAGGACTGGAAGACTACATCCGAGAGATTCAAGGGGGAGCCGACTCCACTGACTGCCCGAGCAGCGGAAACGGTACTTAGTTACCACCCAGGCTCCAGGGATGACGATTCGATCAGGACCGTGGTCTTGTCGCCTACGTGTTGAACCCCAACGCAAAAGAAGCTGCTTTTGGCAACCGCAATGGCGGGTAGGAGCCGACGAATAGGTTGGCAAGGATTTTGCTAACGTCGATCATTCGGATAAGTCCTTCCACGGCGTCAACCTGGGAATCCAGCGAGGCACGTTCTGCCTGTAAAGAAGATAGTCTTCGCCAAATCGCTTTTCCAGCCCCGGCTCTTCCCCAAACGGAATGTAGATCATGTTGACCAGAAAGAAGAAGCCGAACCAACAAAGCAGCGACAGGGAACCGAAGAAGACTGCTTCACCCAGCAGTATGCAGATAACGCCGGTAATCATGGGATTGCGGACATGCCGGTAGACGCCCCGCACGACGAGCTTTTGTGTTGGATTCCAGGGGGCGAGAGTGCCGTGGCCGACCGTGATGAAAAGTCGATTCGTCCAGACTATCAAACCGAGCCCGAGGCAGATAGAGACGCAGCCAATGATGATTTTCCACAAGGGCGGCGGCCATCCGGTGCCAGTGAAGTAGAGGATCGTCGCCGGAATAACGACCGTCACCATGCCAGGCAGCAGAAGAATTGCTCGTAGTTGTTTCCAGGCTGGCATCACGCCTTCCCTCAAGGTTCGCTAACCAACTCCTGAATTCCTGTTCGGTTGGGCGGTTCCGTTCCAAGTGGTATGGGCGGAAATAGCAGTTTCAGTAGCGGTGGGGCCATGAATGTGGTAATCATCACCATGAGCGTAACGGCACTGAACAGCCCACTATCGAAGATGCCACTGCTAAGCCCCATCTGGGCAAAGATTAGGCCCACTTCTCCCCGTGGGATCATCCCCACGCCAATAACGGTCTTGTTGCCTCGGAACCAGAACGGTGTGTACCCTGCCAGAAACTTCCCCAGTACGGCAACGACGACCAGCAGACCACCGACCAACAAGGTTTGCCGGTTTGCCGGGTCAACCGGGTTGAAGGCTCGAACATCCACGGCAGAGCCAACCACCACGAAGAAAATGGGGACGAAGAAATGGCCGAGGCTGGCGATGCCTTTTCCCATCTCCTTTGCTTGCGGCGTCTTCCTCAACAAAAGACCGGCAGCAAACGCCCCGATAATCATGGCCGAGCCCGCAGCCGAGGCGAGCCACGCCAATCCAAAGGCCAGCATGATCGCCACGGTTGTTTGCGTGCCGGGTAGGTTGACATGGCTGAACCATCGAACGACGGTTGGAACTATCAGGCCTCCCAACACAAGAGTAGCCGCCAGGAAACCAAAAGCGATCCCGGTGATCTTGGCTACCCCAAGGACTGTAATGGCTTGTCCTTCGGTCAGCCCGCCGACGACCGCCAGAATTATCAGCCCCAGGATGTCGTCAATGACAGCCGCTCCCAAAACAATCTGGCTCTCTGTATCTTGAAGCCGCCCCAGGTCCGCAAGAACACGGGCCGTTATCCCGACACTGGTGGCCGTGAGCGTTGCCCCAGCCACAATCGAAACAAGATTGTCAAGCCCCAGCGACCAACAAACGGCGTAGCCACCGGCGAACGGCAGCACGACTCCTGCAACTGCAACCGTCGTTGAAGTTCCACCTGATTGCAGTAGTTTCCCGAGATCGATTTCCAAACCAATCTCAAACAGCAGGATTAAGACCCCCAGTTCGGCCAGGAAATGGAGAACTTCATTCTTTGGAGCGACCAAGCCGAGAGCCGATGCTCCAAGAACGACCCCTGCAACCAATTCTCCGAGGACAGCGGGCTGCCCGACCTGCTTCGCCAGAAAGCCAAACAATTTGGCGAATCCAAGGATGAGGACTAAAAGACCCAGGAGTTGCGGTATGTCGAGATGATTCATGTGCTACCCTTTTCGCCAACCAGATTCGCCATCGCAATCGAGCAGAAGCCCATCCCACAACCCACATCCATGACAGTCGTCCCAGGCTTGACGCAGGAACCGACGATCTTCACCGAGTTGTGAAAGAGACGGCGAATCGGATTGTCGATGAAATAGCCACCCCACCAGGGGTGTACGCGTGGCATCGCAGACCTCGTTTCACGGCTCCAAGTACGAGTCGAACACCCGGACCTTCTTCCAGTTTTCCTTGTTTTCCTCAATGAACTTCATGTGACGCTCGGCCTTTGAATACTGGTCGTGATCCGCTTTGCTCTTGAAAACAAGATGCAAGGCTACGTCGAAGTCTCGGTCATTCACGTCCCGCTTCATTTCATCGGCCAGCGGCCCCACTGCGAACCAGAGGGTGCCGGGGTGATCCGTGAGGTACTTCTTGCAGGCGACGATCAGCTTTTCCTTGGCCTGGGGTGAATTGTCCTTGAGTGAGAAATACACGTCGTGGGCCAGCTTCTTTTCTTCCGCCTGGGCGGAAATACCAGCAAACGCTACGATCAAGGCGGTGGTCAGTGAATACGCAAGGGCTTTCATCTTCAGAATCTCCTGTAAGTGCCAACTGGACGGTATACGAATGCTGAGATTATCCTTCGGGCCGGATGCAAATGCAAGTAGCGGCAAGGGGATCCTGATGTTTGGTCGTGGGTCTACTTCTGGCTTAGGCAGCACCTAAAATGAAACCGCTCCAAAGAAATACCGGAACTTTACCGGGAGTCAGGAGTTTATTAGAATGGCTGCTGAAGCGAAGAAGATTGCCGATGCGAAGGCGGTCAAGGTTACTAAGCCCGCCGTCAAAGCCAAGGTGGCTGCTAAAACCACCGTCAAGGCTACAATGGCCGCCAAGCCCACTGTCAAAGCTCCCGTGGCAGCCAAGCCGGTTACGGCTGAGCAGGCCGCTGCCCAAGCCAAGCAGCAAGTCGCTAAAATCAAGGCTGAACTGGCTTTGGCCCAAGCCAAGGTGAAGGTCGTGCGGCAGCGCCTGACCGCCGCTCGCCAGAGAGCCAAAATAGCCGACCAGCGGGCCGTGGCGAAGAAGGCTGACGTGCCAAAGAAGCCCGAGTTGAAAAAAGATACCAAGACCGCGACCAAGTAGTTGGCGACAGGTCGGACGGAAAGCACTTGAGGATACAGCGAATACACTAAAACGCCTCCCCCTTTGCTGCCCGTGGCCATCAGACGAGCACGTGACCGACGATGCCGCAAACATCCGCCGGTTGCGTGTTCGCGATGTTTCTTGGCAGGCTCTTTGACGATCCGCGACGACACCGATCATCTGGCCCTTCGCTTTGGGCCGCTTCGCTTTGGGCCGCTGTCGTGCCAGAAGAATCCTTGCTATACTCTACGTGAACCATGAACGCCCGTGGGAATCGAACGTGCTAATCGCATCACTCACGATCCGAGAAGAGCTAGGTGACATCGTTGCCTTCATTGGCGTTATCTGGGGGGTGTTCGTCGTTAGCCGGTTCATTCCAAGATTGAACGGTTACGGCGTGGTTCCTCGAACGCTGTGGGGATTGGCAGGAATTCCGGCCATGCCATTTTTGCATAAGGATCTGCAGCATATCCTGGGCAACACGTTTTCGCTGTTCATCCTCTTGGCCCTTTTGGCTGGCTCAACGGCCCAACCGTGGCGGGTCATTGTCGAACTGGTTCTGCTGGGCGGTCTTCTGCTGTGGCTTTTTGGACGGTCCAGAGTCCACATAGGGGCTAGTGGCCTGATCTTCGCGTTGATTGCCTTCTTGATCGTTTCCGGCTTTCTGGAAGGACGTCTCGTCGCATTGGCGGTCGCTGTCTTTGTAGGATTCATCTACGGCGGAACTCTTATTTCCGGTGTCCTGCCTCGGTTTAAGTCGCAAATTTCCTGGGAGGGGCATCTCTGTTCTGCCGTGGCTGGTGGAATCTTGGCCTATGCTCTGGCCAGTTAGCACACAGTATCAGATCGGCCGCACCAAGATCATCGACGGCTAAACCCACAATGTATGGGGCTTTGATTGCGTTAGGAGGCAAGAATCAGGATCGCAACAATCGAGACAGGTTCTCCGAAGGTGGTCGGCTTTAAGTTCTGCGGCAAACTGCACGATGAGGACTGCAAGCAGTTTGTCCCGCAGATGGAAACTATTTCGACCGCCGAGGGAAAGGTGCGACTGTTTATCCAGCTTGAGGACTTTCACGGCTGGGATTTATACGCTACCTTGGACGATATCAAGTTCAGTCTGAAGCATATCTCAAGGATACTTTACAATTGGGGATCGGTAAGGGAGGAAAATGCCGAATGACCGTGCCGGGATTGACGGAATACCCACATGGCCGCTCCCAATATGCTATAGTTACTTTGGATTCTCATATTTTGTCTCTCCTCAAGCCAATCGGGCAAGAAGGTGTGTCATTCGTTTCTTTTGTCCGCATTGTTCCCTGCTGGTTGTACAGGATAGAAGTGAGACTGGCACCAACTTCTGCCCGCACTGCCAAAAGTTGTTCAAGGGCATCGCAAAGAAGTTGCCGACCTGGATTGTGGGCGTGCTGACGGTGCTAGTCGTGCTGGTGGTCAACTGGCAGATAATGCTCCACCATTAAAATCCAGAGAATCGCATGAGATTTGGAATCTGCAACGAGACGTTTCTTGACTGGCCATTCGACAAGGCATTCGCGTTTGCTGCCGCGTGCGGGTATACGGGCATCGAAATCGCACCGTTCACCCTGGCCTCCGATGTGCGGAACATCTCGTCGGCCTCGCGGAACGAAGTACGCCGGCAGGCTGCGGCAGCCGGGCTTGAAATCATCGGATTGCACTGGCTCCTAGCCAAGACCGAAGGGTTTCATTTGACGAGTCCCGTTCCGTCGGTTCGTCGCACAACGGCAGAATACTTTGCCCATCTCACGCGGCTCTGTGCCGACCTGGGCGGCCTCATCATGGTCTTAGGCTCGCCGCAACAACGCAGCCTCCCGCCAGACGTCACCCAGCAACAGGCCGCCGACTTCGCCGTCGAAGTGCTTTCGCGGACCGTACTGGTTCTGGAGCAGACAGGCGTTCAATTGGTAATCGAGCCTTTATCGCCTGTCGAGACCGACTTCCTCACGACAGCCCAGCAAGTGGTCGAACTGATCGGCCGGATTGGCTCACCGGCGGTGCGGTTACATCTTGACTGCAAGGCGACGGCTACCGAGCAGGAATCAATACCGGCGTTGATCGTGCGTCACCACGACGTGATGGTTCACTTCCACGCGAACGACCCGAACCGTCAAGGGCCAGGCTTTGGCGCGCTCGACTTTGTGCCGATCTTTCAGGCGCTGTGCGATGTGGACTATCGCGGCTGGGTGTCGGTCGAGGTTTTTGATTCTACGCCCGGCATCGAGCGACTCGCCCGAGAAAGTATTGAGTACATGCGGCGTTGTGCTGCCAAGCAAATTGGTACAATACTCCCCTGAAAGTCATTCCCCTCTCCCCACCCTATCTTCTGCACCTAAAACCGGAAGAGCCAATGTTTATGACGTATTTTCCGTCGCAACCCCCAAGATGGTGGATTGTAGTTGGTGCTGACTTGCCGGGCACCCTGCAGTTGGCTTCGGGCGCAAAAAAGGCTCTCCGCCAAGTTTGTGGTGCGGGCGTCTCGCCTGCCTGGTTCGACCACAACATCTTGGGCAGGCGGGATGCCCGCACCACAATTATCCGCAAACCCGGCGGAGAGCCACAAAAAAAGAATGGTTTTTCCTCAATCCGAGGGGGGGTGGTTGCGGAATCGCGCTATGTCAGGTAGAATATATTTCAATGCTGTCAACGACGGCGGGCATGTTTCGGCGGGCATGTTTTAATGGGAGACTCTCTTGGTGGGCACAGGAAGAAAAAATACCACAGGTTACCACCTTCTTACGGGTGCAACGGGGCTTTTGGGATCCTATCTGCTCCGCGATTGTTTGCTGGCCGGGCGTCGCATGGCGGTACTCGTTCGACCTTCCAAGTCGGAATCGGCTCGCCAGCGAGTCGAGACCCTGTTACGGCAGTGGGAACTGTCGCTGGAGACCTCGCTTCCCCGGCCGGTTGTGCTGGAAGGTGATCTCAGTGAGATCGACCTCGGTTTGGACAATCGCACCCTCGACTGGATCGGGCGGCACTGCACATCGGTCTTCCACAATGCCGCCAGCCTCGTCTTCCGTGGCGATGATCTTGACGGCGAGCCATACCTTTCCAATGTCGAAGGCACGCGGCGGATGCTGGAACTCTGCCGTCGCACCGGCGTCCGGCAGTTCCACCACGTATCGACGGCCTACGTTTGCGGCTTACGAGAAGGCCGCGTCCTGGAAAGCGATGTCGAAGTTGGCCAGACCGCCGGAAATGTTTACGAAAAAACGAAGCTTCAAGCCGAGATGCTTGTCCGCACGGCCGATTTTCTCGATCCGCCCACGATCTACCGTCCTTCAATCATCGTTGGCGATTCGCAGACCGGATACACCACGACCTATCACGGATTTTACGCTCCGCTGAAGCTTGCTCATACGATGGTCAGCAAAGTTGCTCGCGGTGCCACGGCGGGCAATCTGCTCGTGGAATCACTCGGGATCAAAGGTGACGACCGCAAAAATTTCGTGCCCGTCGATTGGGTCTCGGCCGTGATGTGCCACATCCATGGCCGGCCGGAGTTCCACGGCACGACCTACCACGTCACCTCGCCGCAACCACCCTTGATCCTGGATATGGCCTCCGTGATGCAAAAGGTTGTCGAGGATCTCTCGCCGCTGGGGGATCCCGATTCGAGTTGGAACCTTGACGGAGAGTGGTTTGCCAAGACCTTCCGCGACCAATTGGGCATCTACGGTGCTTACTGGCGCGATGACCCGCAGTTCGACGTGACCAATACGCTACGTGCCGCGCCGCATCTGCCGTGTCCGAACTTGGACCGCGAGATGATGTCGCGGCTTTCCCGCTTCGCCATCGACGGGAATTTCGGCCGTGTGCGTCGCACGAAGCACAAGCCGGAGTTTGATGTCCACAGCCACATGCGGCGGCTGTCGCACAGTCACGACGAGACCCGCGAGGGCGATCTACAGATTGCTCACCTGGGTATCGAGGTCGACGGCCCGGGCGGTGGGCAATGGGAACTCTTTGTGCGAGACGGCCGTCTCGTGGCCATTGACGACGGCGTGAGTACGCGGAGTACGGCCGTTTTCCATGTGAATTCGGCCACGTTTCGCTCCCTGGTCCATGGCGAGCTAAGCGTTTCGCAAGCGGTGCAGGCGGGCCATGTGCGGATCGAAGGCAATGGCATGGATCGTCGCCGTTTGGAGGCCGTTCTGCAAGCTACCGCCACGGCTGCAACGGCAGAAGTCGCCATTTGGTGAAGGTTGTAATTAGGGATCTTTACGCCGTTTCCTCGGTGTCTTCAATCACGCGGACCGGCGTGGGGCCGCAAAACTGGTAGAGTACGCCGCGCCACCGATGGGTGCGGGCAAATATCGCAACGACCAGCGCAGCGAAATGCACGAGTTGGGTCAGCGGCACTGCCATTGCGATACGGAGCCAGCCCCAGGCCCCGAAGCCCGTAATCGCTTCACCTCGCTCTCGGACGATGCGCCGCGCACACCACTCCAAGGGAATGATCAGTACAATCATCGACGCCCAGTAGGTGGCCAGTGCCGTGCCGATCCAAGCGGCGGCACTCCAATGGTCCGTCGCTACGGCAATCAAGCCCAGTAGGCAGGAAAGACCGAGCATAGTAGTCGTTGCCACACCATGTCCAACGACGGCCCACCACCATGAATTGTGCAATCGAACGGCCAGTAATTGTCGCTCCAGGAAACCAAACACGCCTTTCAAGCTACACGATTCCCGATTCACCATTACCAGCGGCGGCGAGAAGGCAATCCGGTATCCATGAGCATGGGCGCAGCGGCAAATGGTGGTGTCGTCGCTGAAGCCATTGGCCAGACGCTGCCGCAGATCGGACTGCCGCAAGAACTTGGTTTTGATCGCCAGCGATCCGCCCCAACCGATATCGTACCAATACATCTGCACCACCGCAGCCACATTCCAGAGGTAGCGGACCAGCGAGCCGGCCGTCGGTGCGGCCGGCATATACCAGCGATTTCCCGACGAGACTCCCACCTGCGGATCCTTGAGTGGCGAGGCCAATTCACGCAGCCAGGCAGCATGAGGAATCGTGTCGGAATCCAACAAGGCAACGATCTCGTGCGTGTCATCGATATGCGAAATGGCTTGCAAAATGCTCGCGAGCTTGCGGGTACAAGTGGCAAGCCGCTCGGTCAGCGGCAGCACGTGGATATCGTGCTTGTCGGATTGTTGAGCCAGCTTGTTGACCACCGGCCACGCCGCATCGCGGGTGCTATCGACCACGATCCACACGTCGTAGTCGGGGTAATCTTGTCGGAACAAGCCGGTCAGACATGCCGGCAAGAAGGGGTCGAGTCCGCGCACGCAAAGGATGACGGCCGCCCGGGGACATTCGTTATTCATCAGTGCCGGCCGGCGGAACCGGTGGAGGAACCGGGTATAAACGATTAACATGGCCGCTTGGCCCAGGATCAGGCCTGTGATAATCCACGTCAGGGTTTGAGCCAAGTTTTCCAAGGTTGAACTTTCCTTTTCGTAGAACGGAATTCATTCCGTTGCTTTATTTTTTTCAGGCAAACGGAATGAATTCCGTTCTACGTAGAACTTCTTTTTGGAATCTCAGGCTGCCTTGCCCTGAACTGCTCGACTTGCCATGTCGAGCGACGCGCGAATCGTTTGCAGATAGGTTGCCATCAAGTCGTCAGCCTGAGCCTCCGTGATGTGGCGGCTGTCGTACTGCATGCAAACCTGGAGTTTACCTGCGTAAAACACCATCGAAACGCTGACTGCCGTGCCATCTCGAATCGGCGCAAAAACATCCATGCTTTCGAGCATTACGTTACCGGCTACGATCTTTTCATTGCATCGCGGCAGAGGCGAATCGGCCATGACCCTACCCCAATTGGACAAAACGCAGGTCGCTTCGCAGCGGCCCTTGTTGACCCGTTTCGCCAGTCCACCCGGTAGGAATCGCAGTAACGAAAGCGACAATACAAAAATTAGACCCAACTGGCGACGGCGGATCAAGTCCATCTGCGCGTGGATACTCCGCAGCAAGCCTACAGAGTTGGCAATCTGTTTCGGAGTTCGGTCAAGAAAAACCATGCTTACCACATTGGCAGCCGGCATGTGGTTATCGAACCCTTGGCGGAGATTCATGGGTATGGAAAATCGGATCCATTCGTGGGCCGCAGTGGCCTGGTGCCGCGATCGGAAATCATCGACCGCCACAAAGAAGTCGCGAATCAGCCAGTCGTTGACCGTCACTTGGAGTGCCGCGGTGATCGCCGACAATTTCCGCACCTCGTCGGATTCCAGACTGCCTACTTTAACATCCGGAAAGCCTGCGGGCAACTCGCTGGAGATCGCCGTGATGGGTTCCAATAAAGGGACCGGCCGTCGCATGAGAAACATCTGCACACCCAAAAGACCCGAAAGTTGAGCGGGGAGCATTCGCAGATATTTTCCTACGGTCAGGCCAAAACTTCCTCGCCCTTGCAAGGTCTGCGGGTTACAGGGCGATAGTTCAATTGGGGACTGCTTGCCCGCTGAGATGCGGGCGTAGCTTCGCAGGAAATCGTCGGTAACTTGCAGTACACCCTTTCCGTCGCAGGCCGCATGATGGACTTGGAGTGACAGCAAACTATGCTGCGCATCGGTGATGCCCCAGACCCTCAAACCGGGTTCCGAAAAAAGATCGATTGGCCGCATCGAGGGGAAGCGATCATGCTCCGGGCCATCGATCCATTCGATTGGAGGGCGATAATCTTCCACGGGAATCCATGCCAAACGTCCCTCCGGAGTTCTCCGAATCTTGGCACGCAACAGGGGATGGCGCGCGAGAGCCATCTCCAGGGCTTCGGAAGTCGCGCGACGGTCCAGTTGCCCAGTGAACCTTAGACGCGCGACGATGCTCATCGGATAGTTCGGCCGATCATCGCGAAGCATATATTCTTCAAACGCCGTCAGCGGAAGTGGCAACGGAAAATCTGGCATGCGCTGCTTCCTCACGACGGCCTTTCGTAAAACGGAATTCATTCCGTTCCATTCCGCAATCGGGTCAACCACCGAAATACTATCGTCCCGAATATCCCATCAGCCTAAGTTATATCGACCGGACTGAGAGATCAGTAGGGGGGGGAATGGGCAAGCGATTACGATGAACCCACCTGAAGTGGTGTTCTTTGCGTTCCAGACCCAGGTTCGGCGTGGGTCAGGCTTTCCAGCCTGACGGGGGATCTGGAAGTTAGGGCTGGAAAGCCCCTTAATATCACCCTAGACCGGTCGCAACCAGGGAGCCATCGCAAAAAACTGGGGTCTCTGACGTGCCACATTCCATAGTGGCAAATTGGTCGATAAGGGCAAGGTAACCGACCAATTTACATCCGTCAGAGACCCCATGGGTCAGTCTCATTTTCGACGACCGTTTCGATCGTCGCTGTCGTATGAAGCACACCCTGTGCCAGTCCGTTAATAATTATTGGAAAAAGTACTTATTTATTCATAAACCTTTTAACAGCAACAGGTTAATGTGCTTTGTCGAACTTCGACCGATACTCACATTCTACGTTGCTCGACTTTACCCTGCTGTAGTATTTCACTACACCTATGCATCGAACCGCTGCAATGTCCTGCACGGATACCGTATACTAACTAACGTGCTACTTTTTTGGAGGAGCAGAGTCCTTGGAAAAGCCGGTCGAGTTTCTATCGCCAGAACTCCGACATGTCATCGTGTCGGTTAACCCTAAGGCAGGGGCAGGGTCTGTTGAAAGTCGCGTTGCGCACCTAGCGCAACTTCTCCGTCAACACGATCTCGAAGGCGTAGTCCTCTCCAATCTCGATGAGGTGGCGGCCGAGTCCAATCGGCTTTTAGCCGAGGGCCGCCTGCGAGCATTGATCGCCGTGGGGGGGGATGGCACGGTGGCCGAACTCGTCAATCGCACGACACCCGGGCTGCCGTTAACCGTCTTTCCTGCCGGCAATGAAAATCTGTTGGCTCGGCACTTTGGGCTAGGTCCCACCCCGGAGGAGTGTTGCCAAACCGTGGTCGAAGGGGCCGTGGTGCAATGTGACGCCGGCCGGGCCAACCGTCGCATCTTCCTCATCATGGTCAGTTGCGGTTTTGATGCCGACGTGGTCCATTGTTTGCATCTGCATCGCACGGGCCATGTCACCAGTGCCAGCTATTTTAACCCGATCATGGCGTCGATCCGCCACTACGACTATCCGGAACTTCGGGTATACTGGAGCGAAGACGGTGTCGAGGAGACCGTCCCCACAGAAGATCAGAAACTTGGCAATCAGAAATCTGGTTCCGCACCGGAAACAATCTCCGACGGGGTGCGTTGGCTTTTTGCCTTCAACCTTCCGTGCTATGGAGCCGGATTGCAGATTGCGCCGGAAGCCGACGGATCGGACGGGCGGTTGGACATTTGCACCTTCCGCCAAGGCGGCCTGTTGCATGGGCTATATTACACTGCGGCGGTCCTGACCGGCACGCATCGGTGGCTGGCCGACTTTGCCCAGCGGCGGGTAGGCCGGCTCCGCGTCACGTCGGACTCCAAAGTACCCTATCAGTTGGATGGCGACCCTGGCGGCTTCCTGCCCGTCGAAATTGAAGTTTTGCCGAAGCGGCTTACACTGATCGTTCCCAAAGAGAGAACCGAGAATTGAATCCCTGTCGTGACAGGTTGAAAACCTATCCTACGGGGTGTCATTCCTAAAGAGAAAGCAGTGACTTGAATCCTGTCACCATCGGACCTTACTACTGCGGCCGGGGACAATCGCTCCTGGTGATTGCCGGCCCTTGCGTCATCGAGACCGAGGAACTGACGCTGTCGATTGCCATATCCCTGAAACAAATCTCCGACGAGCTTTCTCTGCCGCTAATCTTCAAAGCATCGTTTGACAAGGCCAACCGCACGAGCGTCGACTCGTATCGCGGTCCGGGTATGAGCAAAGGTCTCGCCATACTTGCCCGCGTGAAGCAATCGACCGGCCTGCCGGTGACCACGGATATCCATCTTCCAGAACAAGCGGGGCCTGCGGCCGAGGTCTGCGATCTCCTGCAAATCCCGGCCTTTCTGGCCCGACAAACTGATCTGCTCGTGGCGGCGGCCAGCACGGGTCGGCCGGTACACGTCAAGAAAGGCCAGTTCCTTGCTCCATGGGACATGAAACATGCCGTCGGCAAGCTTCAGGCTTCCGGTTGCCAGAATATTCTCCTGGGCGAGCGTGGCAGCTTCTTCGGCTATGGAAGGCTGGTCAACGACATGCGCAGTATTCCGCAAATGCAGTCTCTAGGCGTGCCCGTGATCTTTGACGCCACTCATAGCGTACAGGAACCGGGCGGTCTGGGCGCATCGACCGGCGGCAATCGCGCCATGGTTGAACCGCTAGCTCGCGCAGCGATTGCCATTGGTGCCGACGGCCTCTTTTTGGAAACACATCCCCAACCCGATCATTCGCCCAGCGACGGGCCGAACATGATTCCCTTGGACCAATTTGCGGCGATCTTGCGGCGTTTGCTGCAACTTCGTCGTGCCGTGGAGGAAATTTCATGAAACGACAAGCTCTCCTGCTCGCCCTAATCGCATGCCTTGCAGCACAAAGCGGCTGCGGGCCGGTCGGCGGATCACAAACCAAGATCACCAACCGCAAGGCTGATGCCTCTAGCCAATGGTCGGACGACCTATTCAGTTTCTCTTTGGAGAACCTCAATCACCTGGAAGACAACGATTGCGAGGAAATGCTGCGGTCGACCCAGCAGCGTTTGGCCGCCTTGCAACGGTCCCATACCGCCCCGGAAAAGCTCCCGTCCGACGCTTTGCTTGCCAGTTGGCCGGAACCGGATATGCTCCGTCAGGTTGTCAGCCGCTTGAATCAGTGGGTCGATACCCAAGAGAAGCCTGCCGAGTCGAAGCCCGACCCCATGCTGGCAACCTTGCCAGCCAATCTTGCCAAGCTGCCGATGGTTGAAAATCTCGGACAAGTCCAATTCACCGCATATGACGGCTACATGCTCATGGAAGCAGTCTGGCTCCGCGACGCATCGCGTTCAAAATGGGCCGGCGGCAGCTCGGCCGACGAACTGCACGTGGCGTGCAATCTGTTTGACTGGACTGTCCGCAATATTCAGGCCGATTACGACACTCCTCAGCGCGTCCCGCAAGTGCCGTGGGAAACCTTGTTCCTGGGGCATGGCACGACCTGGGAGCGGGCATGGACATATATCCTGCTGCTGCGGCAGCGTGGAATCGACGCGGCCTTGTTGGCCTTGCCTGGAGAAGGTTCCACGCCTGAGAAGAAGTTGAGCGAGGAGTCACTGAAGCCGTGGTGTGTTGGCGTCCTAATTGGCGACAAGGAAAAGAATCTCTATCTGTTCGATCCGAAGCTTGGCCTGCCGATTCCCGGGCCTCATGGCATTGCCGCGGACAAGTCAGGCCGATTGGACGTGCATCCGGCCACGCTCGACCAGGTCGCAGCGAATCCCAAGTTGCTCGATCGACTTGCGCTCGGCAGCGATGCGCCGTATTGGGCCAAGAAGGCCGACTTGAAGCGGGCCGTCGTGCTGGTCGAGGCATCACCACTGTATCTTTCACCTCGGGCCAAGCGAGTCGAGTCGCGGTTGACGGGCGAGCAGAGATTGGTTCTTAATGCCGAGCCGTCGCAGCAGGCGGCTCGTTTCAAGGCAGCGGGCGTGAGCGACGTGCGGCTTTGGAATCTTCCCTACACGACCCTTCAACGCCGTCTCGCCTTGGAGCCCGATGCCGTCATCCAGCGACTCCTGGCCTACGTGCCGTTCATGAGCAGCCCTGGTGCTCCGCTCTATCGGGGACGCATCATGCATTTGAAGGGGCGGTATTTCGGTGAGCGGGAGGCCATTGCCTACTATCAAAAGGCCCGGCCGCGGAATCAGGCGGTTGCGGAGGACTTGTCAAAATTCGCCAAAGTAGCTTATGAATCCCTTTTGATACAGCGAAAGTCCCAGGGTGGCGACTTGACGCCTGCCGAGGAAGAAGATCTGAAGCAAGAGGCCGCTCGACAGGCTCAACAGTTGGTGGGTGCAATTATCCAAGGCAAGCTCGCCGCCAGTTATTGGCTCGGCCTGATCCAATACGACCTCGGGGAATTGACTGCGGCACGGGACTACTTCAGTGTTCGCACGCTGCAATTCGGCGAGCGAGACTGCTTTTGGGCCACCGGGGCCCATTACAGTATTGCCCGCACCTTGGAGGCCAGCGGAGAGCGGCAGAAGGCGATTGACGAATACGAGTCCAATATTTTTTTGCGGAACGATTCGGGAAATCTGGTTCGCGCCCGCTGGCTGAAGGAACGGGACGGAGCTGGATTTTGACTTTCCGGCTCTCCGTCGGGTTTGCGGATAATTGTGGTGCGGGCGTCCCGCCTGCCCAAGATGTTGTGGTTGAACCGGGCAGGCGAGACGCCCGCACCACAAACTTGGCGGAGAGCCGACTTTTCGGATAGCCCTGGAGTCTAAATCAGGGCGACACCGCGACCACCGCCTGCCAAGGCTGTCGTTAGCCGCCTCAAAATAAGAATGGCATGCGACTCATAAAAGTCGCATGCCATTCGAGTTTATTCCGAGAATCTATCCGAAAAACCCGAGATGGCCCTGGATTGTGCAGGGTAAAATCCGGCTTACGTATAGGTTCTAGCGACGAGAAACTGCTCGCCGCAATGGCTTAGTAGCGACCGCCGCCACCGCCACCGCCACCG